>Ga0315308_1000637_pt1 | contig 19814 bp, 15 predicted proteins | sample TDP3_MG_FD_203078 | JGI IMG/M metagenome (GOLD analysis project Ga0315308, IMG submission 203078) | Freshwater sediment microbial communities from Lake Towuti, South Sulawesi, Indonesia - TDP3 | ecosystem: Environmental > Aquatic > Freshwater > Lake > Sediment | place: Indonesia: South Sulawesi... | reverse complement strand
AGGCGCTCCTGAACCCGTCACCGGGCCGACCGCGAAGACCAGCTTGTTCTCAGGGGAGAGGGGGTCAGCGGCAAGCTTTAGCTCATCGAACAGTATGTTAACCCCGAGCCCACGACCCCCTACGAACACATTCAGCGTCTCGGCCTCGATCTCCTCCGACACGGTTGTCTCAGAAGAAAGGTTGACCCGCAGGATTCTGCCGTGCCAGCCGAATGTCTCGAGAATATCTTTCACCTCCAGTAGAACCTGTTGTAGGTGTCTTTGTATGCGCACTCGTGGCACTTGCCCTTGTAGTAGCTGTAGACATCTTTGGGCATCTTCCCGGTATCCGCCGCTCTGACAGGGCAGAGCTTGCAAGGTATCTCCTCGATGTCAGTCCATGCCTCGGAGAGCTCTGCCCACCTGTAGCCTTCCATGATCTCGACCCCAGCGCTCGTCCCGATTCGGCTTGCACCCGCCGCTATCATCCGTAGCACATCCTTGAAGTTCCTTATTCCACCCGCTGCCTTGACCCCCATCCGTTCTCCGACGGTTTCCCTCATTATCCTGACGTGGTGTATCGTTGCGCCCATGGGACCAAAACCTGTGGCGGTCTTTACGAAGTCTGCTCCCGCGGCTTCTGCGATCTCGCAGGATTGCCTCACTTGCTCATCCGTTAGGTATCCAACCTCCAGGATTACCTTGACTAGAGCGCCCTTCTGTCTGGCTAGATTGACTACTCCCCGAATGTCGTTCTCGACCACGTCGTGCTTCCCGTCTCGCATGGCTCCTATGTTCATCACCATGTCTAGTTCTGAGGCGCCGGCCTCCGCCGCCAACCTTGCCTCCTCCACCTTCGCCTCCGGCAGGCTCGACCCGAGAGGGAAAGAGATGACGGTGCAAACCTTCACGGTGCTCCCCTGAAGCCTTCTACTCACCAAGGGAACCCAGTACGGGTTCACGCAGACCGAGGCGAACCCATACGCCTTCGCTTCGTCGCAGAGGTTCTCTATCGAGCTTGCAGTCTTGTCGGGCGAGAGCTTGGTATGGTCTATCATCGATGCCAGCTTCTCAGGGGCCACGTGCAGTTCCTTGAGCTGTTTCTCGAACTTTGTGGGATCTGTGATCAAAAGGCCATCGACCGATGGGTCGGTCAATCCGACTCCGACCGAGATTCCTTATAAGGTTTGGATCTCGCCCATGACGCTCGCAAACGCTATATGTGTTGAGGTGGCTGTCGGGTAGAGATGATCTTGTCATGAAGCATCAAGTGGCGTCGCGTATCGGTGTCCTGGGAGCCGAGGCAGCGTTCATCATCCTAGCCAGGGCCAAGCAGCTGGAGGCTGAGGGAAGGAGCATCGTTCATCTGGAAATCGGGGAACCTGACTTCGACACACCAGTGCACATCAAGCAAGCCGCAATCAAGGCCCTTGAGGAGGGCTACACACACTATACCCCGACACCGGGGGTACCGGAGCTTAGAGAGGCTGTCGCCGAGTCAGCGAAGACGGAACTGGGCATCGACGTCAACTGGGCGAAGAACGCGGTGATCACTGTGGGCGGCAAAGAAGCTGTTTTCGCTGTCTTGATGACCTTGCTGAACCCCGGCGACGAGGTGCTTTACCCGAATCCGGGGTACCCTGCGTATGAATCGGTCGCCCGTCTAGCGGGGGCGAAGACCGTTCCAGTCAAGCTCAGGGAGGAGAACCAGTTCAGGGTCGATCCCGACGAGCTGAACGAGATGGTCACCCGCAGGACCAAGATGATCGTTCTGAACTCTCCCGAGAACCCTTGTGGATCGGTCTTAACCCACGAAGACATAAAGGGCATAGCGGAGATAGCTGTCGACAAGGACATCTACATAGTTTCGGACGAGATATACAAGCACATAATCTACGGCGGCTCTAAACATTTCTCGCCGGCGGCCGAGCCCGGCGCACTGGACAACACCATCATAGTAGACGGATTCTCCAAGACCTTTGCCATGACCGGGTGGAGGCTGGGATATCTAATCGCACCAGAGCAAGTGGTGCCACCTACGGTCACGCTCTTGAACAACATGACCTCCTGTCCAGCTGCGTTCGCCCAGAAGGCTGCTGTCGCCGCCCTTCGCGGCCCCATGGAGCCGGTCAGAAAGATGGTGCAGAAATATGAGGAGAGGAGGAAAGCTGTTGTGTCGGGGGTCAACGAGATTGATCACCTGCACGTCTTCGAGCCTCCCGGAACATTCTATGCCTTTGTCAACGCCCAAGAAGTTCTGTCAAAGGCTGGGATGAATTCAGAGGACTTCTGCAAGCGGACGCTTGAGAAGCAAGGTGTCGCATTGCTGCACGGGTCAGCCATGGGAAGCTTCGGAGAGGGGTACGTCAGAATCAGCTTCGCCAATTCGGTTGAGAACATAGTGGAGGGCGTTAGGCGCCTGGCCTCCGCCGTTGAGGACGTCTACAAGTAGATCCGAAGAATCTTGGAGGGGCAGGCCGATCAAGAGCAGGAAATCGGCCGCCCTGTCCATCGTTCACACAGCCTCTTTTTTCGCTTCGAACAGAGAGACTGCATAGTGCGGTTTGCCGGCCTTGTACAGCACCCTGGAACACGGCAGACTTGAAATGTGGGGCAACAGCCGGGTCATGAGGTGGCTGAATTCATGGGTCTCCTGACACAGAATACGATACTGAAAGCCCAGAGCCTCAAGCGCTGAGGCCGTCTTTTGGATTCCGCACACCGAGATCGTGGGAACCATGAGCCTGGCACCGGGCCTCAAGTGGACTGGGGCTTCACGAAGCACCCTGTCTAGGACCCGTCTACCGTCGTATCCTCCCCAGGTGCTCACGTTCACTCTTCTGGGTGACGGCGTCATTGGAGGGTTGCAGATGATTAGGTCAAAGGACTTGTCTCTGATGGGTTGATAGACGTCTCCTAGAATGAGCTCCATGTTTCCCACACGATTCAGTTGAGCATTCGCTCTTGCCACCCTGACTGCCCGAGGCGATACCTCCGTGCCCAGAACCCTTCGGGCCCCCAGCACCGAGGCAGCCAGGGCGAGGAAGCCAGTGCCTGTCCCGATGTCAAGAACCTCTTCACCCAGGTCAACCTTCATGTGTCTTGCCATGAGCAGAGACACCCTCGAGGGCGGGTAAACGTGTCAGTCTCGGATCAGTTTCAGCTCCAAGCCCTGGACAACGTTGGAAATTGACATCCGAGTATCGAGTCGCTTGAACGCACTTAAGCTTGCGCCAGCGGACTGGAACGAGCCTGAGCTCACTTCGAAGATTCTTGAACGACTCTCTTAAATCTGGCGGGACCCATATGCGTCAAAGCCGTGCACGGAAAATGGCTGCTGAAAGGCCGGCCCTTTGTTTAGCTCTTCTTGCATGCCTGTTCCTAGCACCAGTCTTGGTGAGTGAGGGAGCCGCTCAAGACACAACATCCACAGCTTCCCCCTGGCCCATGGCTCGTGGAGGGCCGCAGAGGACTGGCAGAAGCATGTTCAAGGGTCCCAAGAACAACAACACAAGATGGGCGATGCCTCTGCAGAGCCCCATTTCTTCTTCCCCAGTGATGGGACCCGAGGGCAACATCTACTTCCTGACAGAAGATGGCTACCTGTTCGCCGTGAGCAGCGATGGAAAAGAGCAATGGCACACCAGGATCACGCCCTTCGCCTACCGCAACACACCGGCAGTGGATGCCAACGGCACAGTCTACATCACGACCCTTGAGGGGGTCGTCCACGCCCTGTTCCCCAACGGAACTAGGAGGTGGTCTATGGGGGTCCCTGGGAGATGGCCGATCGAGACCACCCCGACTGTCTTCAACGGCTCCATCTTCATCACCACCGAGGACTGCTTTCTATACTGTATCGGTTTCAAGGATGAGCTTAGGATGAAGCCCGTGATCCTCTGGAACTTCACTGCACGTAACAGGATCGCCACCTCACCCGCAATCTCTCCCTCGGGAGTGGTCTACGTTGCTTCGGATGACGGGTATGTCTATGCTGTCGCGCAGGGCGGCAAGATGATCTGGAAGTTTCAAACAGATCAGTACATGAAGTCGGGCCTAGCCGTGGGGGATGACGGAACAGTGTATGTCGGCGACAACGCGGGCTACATATATGGGCTGAACCCAAACGGATCTCTCAAGTGGTCCTTCAGGACCGGAGATGCTTTGGAGTCAAGCCCTGCGGTTGACTCAAATGGCAACGTCTACGTGGGATCGTTGGATGGCTACCTGTACGCCATCAGCGACAGCGGGTACCTAAGGTGGAAGTTCAAGACAGGCGGCCACGTTATCTCCTCTCCATGCCTGGATTCACAAGGCACCATCTATTTCGGATCGGAGGACGGCTGCATGTATGCTGTCCTACCGAGCGGGGAACTGTCCTGGCGCCACAAGACAGGGGCTCCCATCCGCTCATCTCCAATGATCGGGTCGGATTCAACCCTTTACTTCGGCTCAGACGACTGCAGCTTCAGGGCCCTTCTTTCAAGGTATGTCTTGAGAGTGGAGCTCACGGGATTGCCAGCCGGATTGCAGGTGGACCTCAGGCTGAATGGTGAGCAAGCCGGGGAACTGGAACTCGGAAAGACCCTGACCTTCGAGTTGTTCGGTGAAGAACCCGTTCGTGTAGAAGTGGTTCAACACTCGATAGACACTGGGACAGGGTCAAACCACGCCTGCAGCAACGCATCGGTCGTAGTGAATCCTGACGTGGGTACCGTGGTTTTCCCGTACCGAACACAACACCTGGTGACCGTAGAGTCCGACTGCGGCAATGCCACAGGCGCTGGATGGCATGACGAAGGCTCATTCGCAGATATCCGTGTCCCGCCGGCAATCTACTCCTCAAACATGAGCAGGAGCCGTTTCGAGCACTGGTCCGGCGACAGTGAGAGCGGCAACTCAAGCCTGGTGCTCTTGGTCAACAGTCCGAAGAAGCTGAGGGCCAACTACGCCGAGGAGCGCATGGTGAACTTCAATTCACGCGACGTGGAAAGCGCGAACGCAACCTTACCCATTGTAATCAACGTGGAAGACGAACAGGGCAAGAGAGTGATCATAAGCAATCGTTCGGTGTGGCTGAAGACGGGTAGATACGCGATCTGGGTGGACAACCTGATCAGCTTGGACAACCAAACCAAGATTAGTTTCGTTAAGTGGGTCGGGAACGTGACCTCCCCCGGCTCTGGTATACAGCTTGACTTGACAGCTCCGGCAAGTCTTGAGGTGCTTTGGACCAGGCTTTACTTGGTCACGTTCGGTTTTGTGGACTTTCAGGCTCAGTCATCGGTGAGCCCGTCCAGCGTCGTAATCCAGGACATGAGTGGAGAGCGCATGGAACTGACAGGTAGACAGGCTTGGCTGTCAACCGGAACATGGAGGTTCACACGCATCCTCTGGAGCGGCGTTGATGTGAAGCAGTACCCAGCCACTTTCGACGTCGAATCCCCGAGGGTCGTGACCGTGGTCTGCCGCGTACACCGTGTCTTGCTGTCGGTGGTTGATGCCCTCGGGCTACCTGCTCTGGGCAACGAGGTTAGAGTGACTTTCGCCAACGGAACTGAGCTGTCAGAGACCGTGGGCCAAGATGGCAAGGTAGACCTCGGCCAACTCCCTGAGACAGCCATCTCCATCAAGACATCCTTTCTCTTCTTCTCGCACCAAGAGGAGGCATACATAGAGAGCTCCGAGCTCGTGTTAAACGCTTCCCAATCGATCTACGTGTTGGCCCTGACGCTGGGCATCCCTTCAGCCGGAATCGTTGGCGTGTTGATATGGAGAAGAAGATGGAGACGACCTCCGGTTCTGAGAAAGATAGCACCCATACAATAGTCTCCAAGGTCACGAACCTGATTCTGTGGCGTCAAGAGCTAATAGAGACAGCCGCCGATTCTAGGGGGACCGCGTTGGAAAGAAAGATCCCGGTCGCCGTGGTACCATTGGATCAGGCCTCCGCCGGAATCGCGCAGAGGCTGAGTACGTCTCTGGCCGAGACATTGAGTCTTGATGCCAACGTCGAGAAAAGTGGAGCGGAGGCTCCACGGCAAGCCTTTAACACTTCAAGAGGGCAGTACGACGCGTCTAGGATCGTTTCAAGCTTCGAGGGAAGCGAAGCCGGTTTTCTCCTTCTTGTCACCGACCTCGACCTCTACGTTGCCGGCCTCAACTTCTGCTTTGGTCTGGCCCAGAGGCGGACAGCCATAGTCTCTCTACACAGGCTCAGACCTGAATTCTACGGCGAATTCAGCGATGAGGGCTTGCTTGTTCGCAGAGCCGAAAAGGAGGCCGTTCACGAGGTGTGCCACCTGATCGGCCTCCGACACTGCCGTGACCCTCTCTGTGTAATGCACTTCAGCAACCGGATTGGGGATACAGACATCAAGGAGAAGTTCCCCTGCAAGGATTGTCTGCAAAAGATCAAGTCCTTAATGACCTAGGTCAACCTGTCGATCGCCTTATCTTGACCCGAGGATTCCCTAGGTGCGTGGAGGACGATGGGCGTACACCTCACCCCCATCGTGGTCAAAGAGGTGGTGGGCCTCAAGCAGCTTGGCGGTCGAAGTCTAGCAGTAGACGGCAACGGGATGCTCTATGAGTTCCTGTCCCTCATTCGCCTGAGGGATGGAACTCCCCTCAAGGACTCCTCTGGGAGGGTGACATCTCACCTCGCAGGCTTGATCTACCGCGTAACTCGACTTGTCGCCGACTACGGAATTGACCTTGTTCTTGTCTTCGACGGCAAGCCCCCCGGGCTCAAGAAGAAGACCGTCGAGAAAAGGAGGACCGCCAGGCGGAGGGCAATCCGCGAGTACCGAGAAGCATTAGAGAGGGGCGACATAGCCGCAGCCTTCTCCAAAGCCGTGATGACAAGTAGGCTGACCCCTGCGATGGTAGAGGAGGCGAAAAAGACCCTGGGGCTGATGGGCGTACCCTACGTGCAGGCGCCGGGCGAGGCCGAGGCTCAAGCCGCCCACATGGCGGCAGTAGGCAGCGCATGGGCTGCGGCTAGCAAGGACTACGACTCCCTCCTATTCGGGGCGCCCCGCCTTGTTCGATTTCTCACAATATCGGGGAGGGAGTACCTTCCAAGCCGAGGCACGTTCCGCCCCCTCAAACCGGAGGTGATAGAGATGAGCCGTATGCGCGAAATGTTGGGTGTAACGAGGGAACAGCTAGTGGATGTCGCTATACTCGTCGGGACGGACTTCAATCCTGGCGTACAGGGAATAGGACCCAAGACCGCTCTCGAATTGATAAGGAAGCATGGCAGGATAGAGGAACTACCGGATGAAGTGCTCTCCAGCCTCGGCGAGGGCTTCAATGAAGTTAGGGAGATCTTTCTTAGGCCCTCGGTGACCTCGGACTACAGTATCCGATACTCAGAACTGCGGAAGACAGAGCTTGTCCGATTCCTGTGCACGGAGAGGGGCTTTGACAGGAAAAGGGTGGAGACAGCTGTGAGGCGCATGGAGCGCTTCTACGAGGGGACCAAGCAAAGCAGCCTCGAAAGATGGGCTCGAGCGTAGCGCCTGATGATCGAAAATAGCGTTCCAACACGATCCCCCAAAGAATCGGTGGGGACTCAGCCACAAGCTTCGCTGAGACACAGCTCCACGGGTCTCGTTTATCTCCTCTTGGACCCCAGCAGAGTTACGGTTCGGATTAGACCCCGTGTCTTTCTCAATTGTGCCATAGCGCTGTCTAGTTGCTCGATTGTGTCAGCCTGTATCTTGCAGAGCAGGTCGTACTCACCGTAGACAACGTCGACTTCAGCCACCCCTGCCTCTCGCAGCTGCTGCGCGATCTCGTTCTCCTTCCCAACCTCAACAACAGCAAGGACGAAGGCGACTATCTTGGCGCCCAAACGAATCACCGAGCGGTGACCGAAGGCCATTCTCGTTTCGCTTAAAAATGTTCAAGCTTCGCGTGGTCGGTTAGAACAAGTCATCCCTGGTTTTTCAGAGGCAACATTAAATATGACCGAGAGCTTACTCGGCTCACATCTATTTATCGAAGGTGAGGCCCGCAAGATGCCTCAGATACAGCCGGAGAGAGTTGAAGCAAACATCTGGAGAATCCCGAAGGGCTCCAGACCCGGGATGAAGGTGCCTTGCATCATCTACGCCGATGGCAGTCTAATGTCAAAAATGACGCAGGATAGGACCCTACTCCAAGGAGTGAACGTTACCACCCTCCAAGGCATATACAAGCACAGCGTGGTCCTGCCAGACGGACACGAAGGCTACGGCTTCCCGATAGGTGGAGTGGCCGCATTGGACGCGGAGGGAGGGGTCATATCTCCGGGGGGAGTCGGCTACGACATCAACTGTGGAGTGAGACTCCTGACTAGCGACATCGAAGCGCAAAACCTCAAGCCTGTTCTGCCGGAACTGTTGTCCACCATGTTCGACAACGTCCCATGCGGTCTGGGAAGCAGACGCAAGGACTTCAGCATCTCCCTCTCAGGCCTTGACGCTTTAGCGTCGGAGGGTGTGCGGTACGTAATCGAGAAGCACGGCCTGGGCTGGGAGCGGGACATCGAGCACTGCGAAGAGAAGGGGCGCATGAGAAACGCAGATCCAAGCAAGGTCTCGCCAGTGGCGAAGAGAAGGGGTGAGAAACAGGTCGGTACACTTGGAAGCGGCAACCACTTTCTGGAGATCCAGCAGGTCGACAAGATATTTGACCATAATGCAGCAAGAGCGTTCGGGATCAGAAACGAGGGCCAGGCCACGGTAATGATCCACACGGGAAGCCGAGGCTACGGGCACCAGATATGTTCAGACTATCTCAAGACTATGGAGAGAGCTGTCTACAAGTATCGGCTAGACATCCCTGACAGAGAGTTGGCTTGCGCTCCAGCCAACAGCACGGAGGCTCAGACATACTACGACGCAATGGCTTGCGCAGTAAACTATGCGTTTTCGAACAGACAAGCGATCACCCACTGGGTGAGGCAATCCTTCGAAAGGGTCCTGCATCAGTCAGCCGAGGACCTCGGCTTGAACCTCGTCTACGACGTGGCCCACAACATTGCTAAGCTGGAGGAGCACCAAGTCAACGGCGAGAGGAGGAGAGTGTACGTTCACCGGAAGGGGGCGACAAGGGCGTTTCCAGCGGGAAGCCCCGACCTGCCCCAAGACTACAAAGATGTAGGTCAGCCCGTCTTGATACCTGGATCAATGGGCACCTCCTCATGGGTGATGCTGGGGACGCCTCGGGCCCTGGAGCTCGCATGGGGTAGTACGGCGCACGGGGCAGGGCGGGTACTAAGTCGCTCAAGCGCAAAGCGACGATTCCGCGGATCCGAGATCAAGTCAGGACTGAGGTCGAAGGGGATCTTGGTTCAAGAGGCGTCTCTCACGGTTCTCGTGGAGGAAGCCGACGCCTCATACAAGAACGTGGACGAGGTAGCTCAGATTAGCCACGACTTGGGGATAGCGACGAAGGTCGCAAGGCTCACCCCTCTCGGCGTGGTGAAGGGATGATCTGACGAGTCAGGGAACTCTTTCTACCACAGAGGAGAGGAAGCTCAGCGCCCTCACGACGATCGATCTGAACCATTCGTCCAACATGTACAGCACGACAAAATACGTCCCCGCCGACGCCAGAATGACAGGCAGTAAGGTCGCCAATGCCGCTGAGCTCTGCACAGCGACAGGCATGCCGCTGAACAGGAGCGCAACCACTGACATAACTGCACATGCCACCAAAATGTTTAACAAAAACCTCCGCGGAAAAACGGTTGGCAGCGCCTTGCCAGCAAGCCGCCAGCGCCCAAAGGCGACAGGAATCCATGAAAACAAGTATGAAAGGCTCCAGAAGACCGCGGCGACCAAGACGTCGCCCTGCGCTATGCCTCGAAGACTCAAGAAGCCGACAAGGAGCAACAGCAGGCGAAGCCCAGCACCGATACAGACGATTGTGGGTGACAGGAAAAGCCTGCTTCTCACAAAATCTCGGAACGTTGGTTCTCCTCCTAGTTCGACTTTTTCCGTGCCCATTATGACCGAGTCGTAGGGAGCCGAGATAGCCGAAAGCAAGCCTGCGACGGCAAGGGCGAAAACCGCTGGGTACGAAGGGACATATATGGGGTTGATCAGACCGAGTATCGGACGGGCGAGAATGATTGCGCCGATGCACATTGGTACCGCAAAGGCCGACACCATTCTCAGAGATTCCTCGACATCCCTGCTTCCACCCCCGCCCAGAAGCCTAGGGTAGACGGCAACAGCCAGTGAAGCGCTGTATGAGACAACCACTGCGACACTGTATGCTGCTCCATAGTTCCCCAGCACCCTCTTGGAGAATTCGATGGCTGCCTCTCTGCCCATAGTTGCTGTGCCCATGCTTGCGAGGAATGTCACGGCCACGTAGTCGAGCGTTCCAATGAGGCTGGCTAGGCCCCCGTAAAGGGGGATCCAAGAGTGGCGAACCATTCGCCGACCAAGAGTTGAATTGAAACTGCCCCCCAGTCTCCGGCGAACGAGGACTCCCAGCGCAACGAATCGGAGAGCAAAGGCAACGATCAGTGCACTTATTACACCGGTCAACTCCAGTCTCCACACTAGTAACAAGAGAAAACCTGAAACCACCTTCGAGACCTCGAAGACAATCCACCCCTGATACTGAGACTCAGGCTGGGTGGCCGCAGCGACGGATTCAAGCACTACCAGAGGGTAGTAGAACACCACGAAGAAACCCATTCCGAGGAAGTATGGGTAGGGAGTGGCTGTGTCGCTCGAAAGCAACCAGCTCAATACGAGGTATGGGAGGACGGCTACAAAAGAGAAGACACTGTTCATGACCAAGCCTGTTCTTGCCGCCGGTGTTCCACGGGCCTCGTAACGCGTTACCCAGTAGCCGACAACGGCTGCTGGAAAGACAAAGCACGAGGCGCAGTTACTGATCAGTAACCAAGACCCGAACGCTGTCTCGCTGAGCCGTCGAGTCACCATGATTGTGAACAGGATTCCGGCGGCCACACTGAGCATCTGTGCAAAGAATGCTACGAAGCCTGCATACCTCAGCCTGATGTTCTGCAAGTCTTGGACACCGTGGGATCGCGTTTCCGCAGTCGCTTTGCAATATAAGCATGCCTTTGAGCCGTATCTACCGTCTCGTCTATCGGAGCCGTAGCACAGCATCCCGCGCTATTCAGTGCGTCACTTCGCTCCGGCAAGATCCTTGAGTGCGTTTACCAACTCGTCTGTCAGAACGTTCCAGTCGAACTTCTCTTTGGCAAGCCTTCTGCCTCTAGCACCCAGTTCTACCCTGAGGTTCTTGTCGTTCAGAAGAACGGTAACAGCCTCGGCTAGACTCGATGGGTCTCCCGGTGGTACAATCAAACAAGCATCTCCTACTGCCTCTCGGATGCCTCCCACCTCCGTTGCCACTATCGCTCTTCCGGAGGCCAGATAGTCGAAAACCTTCGTAGTGATCACGGACACATACCGAGACTGCGGCGCCGCCGGTATGACAAGAACATCGGATGCCGCAAGGTAATCAGGCACATCGGAGTATGGAACTTGACCCACAAAGATTGCTGCCGTCCCTGCGATTCTTTCCAGGCGTGGCCTAAGAGGGCCGTCTCCCACGAACATCACTTTTGTGCCGGGGCACTTCTCTGATATGATTGGAGCCGCCCTGGCCAGGTACTGAGCTCCATGGTGAGGCTCCATGCCTCCCGCATACGTCACAACTCTCACTCCCTTCAAATGATGCTTTTCGCGTATGTGTTCTGCTTTTCCTGCAGCAAACATCTGCAAGTTTGCGCCATAGCTCACAACCGCGATTCTCCCTGCACCGAGCTTTCGAAGATACGGCTTCAGCGACGAGTCCAGTGCGATTAAGAGATCAGCGTTCCTTACCGAAATGAATTCGATCATTCTGCCGATTCTTATCAAGAGCCTACTCTTCCACATGCCCCGGCCGACCTTTAGGTCGGTCTGCGCGTCGACCACGTAGATCGCTGTTTTCCTGCGTGTGAGTAGTTTCAGTAGAGCCGCTATGAGCCCCGTGTAGACCTCGTGCGCAAGGTACGTCGATCGAGATAGAGGAAGACCCACAACCAAGGCAGAAAGAACGTATGAGGGATAGTACAGCCTGGGAAGCGGGACGACCCTTGCGATGTGGCGGCGAACCGCGTCGTCTAGGCGAACCTCTCTCCGCGGGACGCTGAACGAGGGCAGTATGGCATGGACCTCGATTCCTTTGACCCTCATTCTCCTAGCGAACTGCAGCATTTGAGGAGTAAGCTCGTTCTGGTGTGAAATGATGCAGAGCCTCAAGCCCTGAGCACCCGAAAATAGATCTCTTCCAACCTCTCAGCGAGTTTCTTCCAATCATAAGCCGAAGCAATCTCGACAGCTTTCTCGCTCATCCTCCGACGCAGAGCGCGGTCTCGGACCAGCGCAGCAAGTCCTTGAGCAAAGCCGTCTATGTCACGCGGTGCCACCTTGATTCCTGCCTCTGACTTCAGGATATGGGGTACCTCGCCAACATTATTCGCAACCACCGGCAATCCGCTGGCCAGGTATTCGAGAAGCTTGACCGAGCATCTTGCTCTATTCATTTCGTTGTCCTCCAGGGGTAGCGCGGCCACCTCAGCTTCTACCATGTGTTCGACCGCTTGTTCATGCGGCAAGAACCCCGTGAAATGTACACGCTTTTCTATCCCGAGCTCCTTGGCTAGTTTCATCAACGGTCGCTTTCCCTCGCCCTCCCCCACTATCTCGAGCTCCGCTTCTTCGTCTTGCGTTTGCGCTATTCTAAATGCGCGGAGAAGGTTTTCCAGGTCAACGAACTTCTTGAGGGTTCCAACATATACGATCTTGCCTCTCTTCTTCCGAGCTCTCTTCCTTTTCTCCTCGAAGAGGGCGAGATTCACGCCGTTAGGCAGCAGGGATATGACTTTGGCTCCAAATTCCCCGGCCTTTTGGACTAAGAAGTGGCTCACGACTGTTGACGCCGCAGCGTTCCTGTAGGCGAATCTCTCGGTCCTTATGGTGGCTTCTCTCTTGAAGAAGTTCAGCCCCTCGGTGTAGGCAGCCGCATAGTCCCCGGCGTCTAGGATCCATGGAAGCGACTTGATCTTTGTTGTCAAGTATCCAGCCAACACAGTGGTCGGCAGAGGATCGAACGAATGAACTATTTCGATTCCTTCGCTCAACGTGTGTCGTAGCGCTGACACAGATGCGGTGAAGGATCTCGTGAGCGTGTCCAGACCCGGAAGTGCGAGGTAACGCGCTCGAGCCACTCTAACACCATCTACTACCTTCTCAGTCGTCTCGTACAGTCGATACTCGTGCTGAGGAGCAACTATGAGACGGACGAGGTGCCCTCTTCCTCCCAGACTTTGTGCGAGGGCCAAGGCTCTGTTGGATGTGGCCGCTCCTAGATCAAACGGAACCAACATGGCGATGTTCAACGATCATCTGCCTCTTCTCAGGCCAGGGCTTCTATAGAGCCCCGATAGCACCGTGGTCCTGCTATCGCTTTAAGGCTTGCTTCAATCCCTTGCCAACGCTTGGTCAATTGCCTCTTCCAAGATATCCGCGTGCCTCTCCCAGCTGAACGAAGCTGCCTTCTTGCGCGCCATCCTCCTCATATGTTCCCGCTTCTTGTGGTCTGTGAGCAGAGTTGATATCATGCCGGCCATCTGCGTCAGGTCGTAAGGTGGTGCGAGGAAGCCGTCCACACCGTTCTCGATCGTTTCAGATGGGCCGGCCTCATTCCAAGCAAGAGGCACGCAGCCCCTTGCCATCGCCTCTATAGGAGTCAGTGAGAACTCCTCCTCCACTGCAACGCTGCACAGGACGGGGCAGCGATGATAGAGAGCCATCAGCATTTTCTCGGTCACCTCACCTGCGAGAGTCAAGCCGCGCCTGACGCCACGTCTCTCGGCCTCCCTTATCATGGTCTGGGTATAGCGAGTCGGTCTTCCGGTGATCAGGAACCTGGCTCGGGGGATCTTGTCCGCGACTCCTCTGAGAATCTCGGGGATCCACTCGAGCTTCTTTTGCGGGACGTGTCTGCCCACCGAGAGGACGGTGTATTCGTCGATATCGTAGCGCCCAGCCGCATCTTCGATCATCTCGCTGACGTCCCCCTGCTCGTTCACGTCCACGCCGGGATAGCAGACGGCGGACGGAACTCCATACAGGGATTCTACTTCTTTCATCGTGTGGTGGCTGTTGGCCAGCACCTCGGCTGCGGTAACGATCGATGCTCTGTCAATTTTCTTCCAGTAACCCTGGGTTGCGTTGACAACCCTCGACTTGGCGCCTCCAGCCCACCCAGTTGCTATGTCGATATTTCTTGGGTAGAGGCGTCTCCAGGGGCCGTGCATGTAGACTAGGTACGGTGTATTGAAACCTTTCTTGGATTTGTACGCGGCGTAGGGAGCGGGTTGATTGTGCGCTATCAAGATGTGAAAGGACGCGAATTTGGAGACCCCGCTCCAGAAGTGGAGAAGCCTGTTGAAGGAGGGTCCGATTCTTGGCAGGGGAAACCGCTTTCCCCAAGATTCTATTGCGACCTCCTCCGGGATAACTTCGTCAAACACGCCTTTTCTAGCGTATGGGACGAATATCCGCACTTGGTGGCCGCGGTTGTGTAGCTCCCTGGCTTGATGGGCGACAACTCTCTCGGTGCCTCCTCGCGTCATGTGGCCGGCATTGAGGATGGCGATTCTCAAGCAGCGTCTACCTCATTCTCTCCTCGTATATTCTGAGGTAACGCTCGGCTACCGCATCATAGCTATGGTGCCGCTCAACTGCGATCCTGGCTCTCTTGCCCAGGATCAGGAGGCGCTCTCTGTCTAAACAGAGGTCAGCCATCAAATCGCCAGCTTCGTCGGGCTTATCGAAGTCGACAACAACCACACCTTCGTTTTCCCCGAGTTTCCTGAACCCTTCTTGGGTCACGACAGGCTTCCCGCCTGCCATGTATTCCAGCAGTTTCACCGGCAGAACCCCTGTCTCGACATAGTATCCGAGCTCCATGGGAGCCGCTGCTAGGTCACACGAAGCGATGAAACGAGGTATCTCCTCGTGACGCCTGAGACCTGCAAACACAATTGACGCCTGTATTCCAAGGCGGCGGGCCATGGATTCCAGTTCCCCCCGCTGTGAACCATCTCCTACGATCAATAGAGTGGCTGACGGAACTCTCAAGAGCACGTAGTAGAACGCTCGAATAACCTTATCCACGCGCGCCAAACTGTGGAGTTTTCCTGAGAAGAGCACAACAGGCTCCTTCAAGGCGTACTCATCCTTGACCAGCTGACCACCGGCGGAACCCGAGAACAGATCGGTGTCAACTGCGTAGGGGACGATCTCCACGTTGCGGGTGCCCAGCGACGTAAGCTGCCGAGCCAGCTCCATGGATGAAGCCACCACAATGTCGGAGCTCCTCACCGCTTCACCGAGCATGTATCTCGAGAGCCTTGCTCTGACATCATTTGGTCTCCACTTGCTAAGATAGATCTGTAGGTTTTCCCAGGGCTCCCAATAGTAGAAATCTATTAGAGCCTCTAGCCTGAATGTTCTTTTCGCCGTCACCGACATGAAGGCGGGCAGAGAGCAAAAGCAATGTATGACGTCGTACTTTCTTCTCCGGGCCAGTGAGACGATTCTTGGAACGCCAGACGCAAAGTAGCTAGCAAGATATATTCTGGGAACCCTGACCGCGGCCGACGAGAGTATTCTGACGCCGTCTCTTTCGAGAGGCCATGATTCGCCCCTGGCGGGCTGAGGCAGAAGCAGGTCGACGCTGTGACCACGTTTGACGAAGCGTCTTCCCAGTTGGAAAGGAACGAGTCCGTCGACTCCGCGCTCAGCGTCACCGTACGAGGAGACAGCCAGAATCCTCATACCCGAGATCATCCTAGTTGCTATTGCAGGAAGCGTGGGCCGAACACTATTTCTGCTTTCTCTTTTGGATTCCGATCGAACGAACCCAAACGAGCCTACGCGTTCCCATTGGTCGATCGATCGATCGGAAAACGTGAGAGCGAGCTTCTTTTGATCTATCGGCCGGACGACTTAGGTCGAGCTCGATCTGATCGGCAAGCGGTGGCGCAATTCTCGCCCAGACCTTGGCGACGTTTCTCAATGTACGGCTTTTCCAGTAGCCGGAGGATCCCGTAATCCTGGGTCTTGGATCCAGCGCTCGCGCCTTTCTCCAAGTCCAGAAGGTCTGATGTAATCCACCACCGTACTTCCACGCCCACCAGCTTTTTGGGGCTAGGATCATTGCGAAGAAGAAGCGCATCATGGCTTGGCTGTTCGGAACTGTGATGTGAAGTTGTTGACTGCATCTGGTTGCCTCCTTAAGTGTTTGTTGAGGTCTCGATGTGTGTTCAAAGCTGTGGTCGAAAGTACATCTGTAGAATGCGTTGTCTCGGAAGGGCAGATGGTCCATGTCCGCTACCACATCGGGGTTGGTTTCAGGGTCTATGTCTAGGTTGATGTCGGCCAGGCGTTCGCGGCCGCAACCAACATCAAGCGTGAGACCGGCTTGGACAGAACGCGAGAATAGGTGAACCTGGGCTCCCGTCAACGTAAACCTCCCTCTCTCAGTCTCAGATGAGAAGACCTTCACATCAACCGTAATCGATCGATCGACCCGCATAGTCCCGCGGGGAAGGATTTGGAGTTTTCCACCGTTGCGAGGAACCAGGAGTTTTCGCTTGACGACGAATTGATTGATCGGCTTTGTGCATGCAGCCACAGCCGTCGATCACTCAATAGACTCGGACAGGTGACCTGGGCTCTGTGTGTGTGGCTCACATCCTTTCATCAGGTCTTGGAGAGGAATGTCCTGCGTCTCTCCATCTGGCATCTTCCGCCTGATGATGACGGGAAGCATACTTGCCCTTAGCTCTCTTTCGGCTATTCCTATCAGGGACTCGTCGACCGTGACCTTCACTAGCGGCGGAGCACCCATGGAGAGTTGCAGGGCTCTGGCACCCAGAACCCTTGCGAGCTCATACTTTGTGATGCCTTGGTGCTGGAAGAAGTCAGTCCTCTCCTTCCTCTCCAACTTCGCCTTCGCCCTTGCCGCTCGGTCCCTTCTCCTGCAGCTTTCCAGCCGCTATGACGTCGTCGATCTTCAGTATCATCGACGCGGCTTCGACGGACGACTTGATGGCTTGCTTCTTGACCAGCGCTGGTTCGAAGACCTTGAGCTTGTACATGTCCACGATCTTGCCTTCATGGACGCTTATTCCAGCCCACTTGGTACCCTGCTTGTGTTTTGCCATCAGCTCCACGATCGCTTCGATCGGATCCATTCCCGCGTTCTCGGCGAGCTGGGATGGCACCGACTCGATGGCTTCGGCAAACATCTGGACAGCCAGCTGCTCCTTTCCGGCTAGCGACGTGGCGTAGTCTCTGAGCCGAAGGGAGAGCTCGGCTTCCGGAGCACCCCCGCCCGCCAGAAGCTTTCCATCGATCACCACATCTCTCACAACGCTCAGGGCGTCGTGCATCGATCTCTCAGCCTCGTCTACGATACGCTGAGTTCCCCCTCTGATCAGTACGGTCACGGACTTGGGGTTCTTACATCCCTCCACAAAGACCATCTTGTCCTCGCCGACTCGTCTCTCCTCAACGAGATTGGCTGTTCCGAGGTCTTTGTCCGAGAGATCCTCAATCCTGCTAACGAGCCGGCCGCCTGTGGCCAGTGCCAATTTGTCCATGTCCGACTTCTTTATTCTCCGTACAGCCATGACCTTCTTCCGAGCGAGGAAGTGTTGGACGAGGTCATCGATCCCCTTCTGGCACAGAACTATGTTGGCGCCCGACGCCTCTATCTTGTCCACCATGGATCTCATTGTGTCCTCCTCCTGTTTGAGGAACGCTTTCATCTGTTCCGGTGACTCCACATTGATCTTGGCGTCGAACTCTGTCTTCTCTATCTCGAGGGAGACATCGAGTAGCGCAATCTTGGGGTTTTCTATGAGCTTCGGCATGTCGGGGTGTACCACTTCCTTGTCTAGAACTATCCCGTCTATCAGGCGGGTGTCATCGAGCGACTGCCCCTCCTTCTTCTCCACCTTGACGTTGTCTAAGTCAACGGTGTACTTTCCCCCGCTCTCCTCGACGACCTTGAGCACAGCGTCAACAGCGATCTTGCCTAGGCTGTCTGCTTCCTCCGAAACGAGCTTGCTCGCTAGGGATGTCTTGGCAACCTGTGTTAACACCTCGCGGTCCTTGGGTTCAACTGAAACGGCGATTTCGTCCAGAACCTCCAGGGCCTTGAGCGCCGCTTTCCTGTATCCATCGATGACGACGGTTGGATGTACTTCCTTCTCGATTAGCTCCTCGGCCTGCGCCAGCAGCTCACCGGCGAGAACAACCACGGTTGTCGTCCCGTCTCCAACTTCTTCGTCTTGAGCCTTCGCAACCTCAAGCATCATCTTGCCTATCGGATGTTCGATGTCCATCTCTTTCAGAATCGTTGCCCCGTCGTTGGTGATGACCACGTCGCCGAAGCTGTCGACCAGCATCTTGTCCATGCCCCTGGGACCCAGCGAGGTCCTTAGAGTTTGAGAGAGTATCTTCGCCACCATTATGTTGGATGACTGAGCTTCTCTTCCGCGGCTTCTGGCCGCGCCCTCCTTGAGAATAATTACCGGCTGAGTTGCACCGGCATTGGGAGCTTGCACTGCCATACTAAGTTCTCATCCTCCGTTGATTCAGCGTTTTTAAGGAGCGTTATTAACTTTTCCGGCCGTATAGCAGCATATGCGTCCAAAACCGTGACAGGGATCCAGCCCAATAAACTATTGCTCAGGGGCCTCGTCAGGGGTCCGGCTCCGCAGATAGTTCACTGCACGGAAACCGAGCAGAGAGGAGAAACTGGCTGCTAGAACTAGAACGAAGGCTATGCTGACCAGGTGCACGACCAAGCCAATCTGGTAGGCTTGCGTCGACGCTATGCCCAGAGCGGCGAGAAGAGGGGCCCACACCCAGATGACGCGGTCAATATACCCAGAGACCCCTGGAAGAACAAAAGAAATGGTCACCAGAAGCGATCCCGTGAAGGAGAGTAAGAGGGGGACGCTTGAACCTGCCGCCTCTAGGAGGAGGGAAAGGATTGCACCCTGCATCACCCAGATCAGGAGAGACAGTATGTTCACCCTCGCGTCGCGGTAGAACCTTCTCACAGAGGCGACGCCATCCACCAGTGATGCAACGGCGTTCTTGAGCGTCGTTCTCCACTTCTGGGGTAGCCGGGTGGCGTCTATCACCTTACCAACAGCGGACACGGCGGATTCGCGCATCCTCGCTGCGGCGATCAGAAACGCCAGCCCTACAATTCCCAGAGCGGCAGCTATCCAGGCTGAGTAGGCAAGGGGCCCGGCCAGTTTGAGGCCGGAGGGGACCACGAGTAGCAGACCTGAGGTCATCGCCACAAGATAGAGCACGTCGAAAACCCTTTCTACCACAATGGTTCCTACGGCAGCCGTGAAGGTGACTCCCCTTCTCTCTGAGACGGCCGCCGCCCTAGCTAGCTCCCCGCCGAATCTGATGGGGACGAGGGTGTTCACCAGGTATCCCAGCCCGGTGGCTCCCAGCGCCACGGAGAAGCCAGTGCCGCCGACCTCGCTCAGCAGGATCCGCCATCGAGCAGCCCTCAACAAGAAGAAAAGAAAGGTGCAGATGAAGCTGACCACAACGGGCAACGGGGAGAGGGAGACGAGACGGCTGTAGAACTCTTGGAAGCCTACGTAGTATAGCGTTACAACGACTAGTAGAACGGCTACAGCCGCCATCGCTATGGACATGACCACCCTTCGCGACATGCCTCGCAGCCCTCCACGGTAGCAG
>Ga0315308_1000634_pt1 | contig 19854 bp, 23 predicted proteins | sample TDP3_MG_FD_203078 | JGI IMG/M metagenome (GOLD analysis project Ga0315308, IMG submission 203078) | Freshwater sediment microbial communities from Lake Towuti, South Sulawesi, Indonesia - TDP3 | ecosystem: Environmental > Aquatic > Freshwater > Lake > Sediment | place: Indonesia: South Sulawesi... | reverse complement strand
TCGCCGTGTGAGGAAGTTGAGCACCAGAAGAGAAGAAGCAAGAAGTTGGACATATGCGCTTGTTATTATGTCAATTGTATCGGTAGTGATGGTCGCTCTTAGATTCTTGAGCATACCCGCGTTTGCGTTGGAATTCGAACTTTGTATGTTCTACTTGCCAACAATAGTCGTCGGAGCTGTTTGTCTTCACTTCAGAGGATCGGCGTAGCCTTCCCGTCAACTCAGCCTCTCTGATGAGTCAAAGCATTCTTCAACCAACGTTGCCACTGCCTTCTGGCAATCTGAAGGTCATTACGTACGCATCTGCTCCATCAAAATAATAATGAGAAACTTTTCGGGCGATACCAAAGCCGAGCTTCTTATACAAGTTTATAGCTGGCTCGTTCGTCATCCGTACCTCAAGGAAACACTCTTCTGCATTGTGCTTCGATAACGCCCTAAGCGCTTCAGTCACGAGAGCTTTGCCTATACCTGCTCTCCTATATTCCGGGAGCACTGCCACCGAGACTATGTGCCCTTTCTTAACCAAGCTGAACCTTCTTGTCTCTGAAAGCCCATGCTCAAGTCTACACATAATGTACCCTACAACTTTTCCATCAACCTCAGCTACCACGAAAGCGTCAGGGCAATTTCTGTGGATGTCAAGAAAGAACATGGAGTTATAGTTTTCAGGGAGGCAAGTTCTGTTTATCTCAATTACTTGAGAGAGGTCATCGGGGATAAATTGCCTGAACGCGAAAACTCGGTCGCCCAATTCATATCATTCCAGCTTGATCTTTGAATCTCCAAGGTATAAGATTTGTCGGAGAACTCTAAAGGCTGCAATAATCTTAAATGGTCAAGTGTTAATCGTTAATCCTCGTAGAGGTTCGGAGAAAGTCCTATTGCCAAATTGCCCGCCTTTGAACTTTGCATCCAGCTCGTATATTCCAACGTTTTCTGATCTGAGATCGCTAGTTTCATCTAATTTCACCGTCCAAGATGCCTATGTCGACATGCACGGAGCCCCTGTATTCGTCGTCTCCGTTGAGCCGCTCAAGAAGAAGTTCAAGCAATTATTGTCTGAGATTTCCAAGTTTAACCTCGTCGCTGCTGTTCGACAGAACAACAGTCAACTGGTGATAACGATTATCCCCAAACCATTCGTGAAGCCAGCGAGGAGCAAGATAAACATTGGGCTTTTCATCCTAACGGTTGCGACAATAACTGTTACTGGATATGAGATCTGGAGTTATAATAGACTCTGGAAGGAGATACTTTCGCCGAACGCCAACGCAATCGTTCAAGCCGCCATATTCGCTGCTTGCATGCTTGGAATAATCGGTCTTCATGAATTCGGCCATAAGATTGCATGCGGTATTCACGGCTTGGATGCTACGTTGCCCTACTTTATTCCGGGTCCGCCACCATCTCTAGGAGGCCTCGGCACTTTCGGCGCCGTCATATCACTCAGAGGGGTTCCGGTTGACAAGGACCAACTCTTCGACATCGGCATCGCGGGGCCACTTTTAGGCTTCCTCGCTACGATATTCGTCTTCGCCCTAAGTATCGTCATGGGGGCGACAGTTTCTGAGGCCCAGGCAGAGATATTCCGGGAGATGGGTCTAATCAGTTTGGTGTCTTGGCCTTCTTCACCGCTGTTGCTTATTCTCTTATCTGAGCTTATCGGCACCCTAGGAATAGTCTCGGTTCCACCTGGAAGTATGCTGATATTATCTCAAGTGGAATTCGCGGCAGAGATAGGTGCTCTAATAACATTTCTCAATATTCTTCCTATTTGGCAGCTCGACGGAGGGCACATTTCAAGAGCTGTCTTCGGCGCGAGCGGTCATCGAATAGCAACGATCGTCGGTATCGTAGTCCTCTTTGTGAGCGGGTACGGATTCTTTGCTGTATTCCTTCTGCTCTGGATGCTCGCAAATAGGCAGGTTCTAAGAGGGGTTGAACCTCTAGACGATATCTCGCCCTTAACGCTTTCAAGAAAGCTGCTGTTTCTCCTAGTTCTGGTAATTCTAATTCTTTGTTTTGCAACCCCATTCACAACACGTCTGTGAGAAGTTTCTGTTGGTTCGACTGATCTTACGTCTCCAAGCGCAAATTCTCTGCAGACGGTTTCCAACAGCATGCGAGTGTTCGGAGGTTTAAATGGTGATGCGAGATTTTCTCGTAGGTCTATTGGAATCAACTCTTGGCCGAGCACGGGTTCCCGTAACTGATCTATGCGAATCAATCCATCAGAGCGCCGATCTAATCCAAAGAAATATAGAGGCTTGCGAGAAGCTCGGTTTACTAAGACGTATCGGTGACTGGATTGAGGTTGATTCAGAACAGCGACTGATGCTGGCGACAGAAGCTTTGAAGGCCAACGCTGATGTCGGAAGGGTCTGTAGGAAGCTTGACTGGAGGGAGTTTGAGGAACTGGCATCGAAAGCTCTTGAAGCGAACGGCTTCAGCGTGAAGAAACATCTCTTGTTCAAGCACAATGGACATAGGTATGAAATCGATGTTGTAGGGTCTAAAGAGCCACTACTGATGTGTGCCGATTGCAAGCGCTGGAGCTGTGGTTTAGGGCGTAAAAGGGTTCAGACCGCCGCGAGAAAACAGTTCGAACGTATGCGCTCCCTAGCAGAAGAAACGCCTAGGCTAGCAAGCCGATTGGGGATTATGGCATGGAAGAGAGTGGTCATTCTGCCGACAGTTATTACCTTATCAGATACCACTCGTGGCCTGCATGAAGGAATCCCTATAGTTCCTATATTGAGACTCAGAAGCTTCTTGAAGGAGCTCAATCCGCTAGATCCCGAACTAGCATCGATAATCGTCGATCTCAGGTAACTGCACAACGAACTGTGATCTCGATCATCGGGAACTCTTTCTCCCAGAAGCCAAAGCTAATTAGGAGTTCACTTCACTTAGCCTATTGCGAATTGCTTGACAGGTGAGTTTCATGTCCCAGCTCGTGAAAAAGTCTTCTGTCAGGGTCTTCTTCGAGCCGGAAAGTGTGGCAATAGTCGGAGCGTCAGGCACTCCAGGAAAATTCGGTTACTTCTTACTCAAGAACCTGGTGGACATAGGGTTCAAAGGCAGAATCTACCCTGTCAATCCGAACCTTGAGACGGTTTTGGGCTTTAAGGCGTATCCTAGGGTTGACGCAATTCCATATGAGGTCGACTTGTCTGTAGTAGTTATCCCGGCTATCTACGTTCCCGAAGTTGTGAAGGACTGCGCCAAAAAGGGTGTCAAGGGCGTCGTGATCTGTTCATCTGGTTTTCGAGAGCTTGGAATTGACGGCGCTCAGAGAGAGAGGGAGATAGTTGGAATAGCGAGAGAATCTGGAATGCGCATCGTTGGACCTAACACGACAGGAATTCTCAATACGGAGAACAACTTCACAACAACGTTCATTCCCATTCCTAAGCCGAAGAGGGGTCCTGTAGCATTCATCGCGCAAACAGGTCTTTTCGCAGCGGCGACACTTTACTGGATCGTTTCGACGCAGAATTTCGGGCTGAGTAAAGTAGCTGGCTTGGGCAACAAATCCGACGTCGATGACTCGGATATCCTCGACTATTTAGCCGAAGATGATGAAACGAAGGTTGTAGCCATCTATATGGAGGGATTGGATAAGGGTCGACGTTTTCTCGAGACTGCTGAACGTGTTTCCAAAATAAAGCCAATAGTAGTGCTTAAAGCTGGAAAGAGCGAAGCGGGCGCCGAAGCAGCAAGCTCCCACACGGGATCCCTATCGGTGAACGATCGTGTTTTCGAAGCCGTCTGCAAGAGAGCTGGAATAATTAGGGTTGAAAACCTAGAGGAGCTCATCGATATCGCCAAGGCGTTCGCGTATGCGTCTATTCCTCGAGGAAATAGAATCGCCATAATATCTTTTACTGGAGCTGGAGGGGTTATGAGCGCCGATTCCTGTAGCAGGTACGGGCTGAGCGTTATCGAACTCTCAAGAAGCACTATGACCCGACTTCAATCGAATCTTCCAAGCTGGGCTAGGGCGGGGAATCCGATAGACGCTGAACCTCTATTCGAAAGAGTTGGAGCTGAATCTTCAATAAGAATTGCCCTAGAGGCCGCGCTCGAGGACGATCGAGTTGACTGCGTCTCGTTGGTCCTGGTCTCGATGCCTGTATTCGACTTCGACATAAGTAGACTGATCTCTGAATTCAAATCAAAGTATTCTGAGAAACCGATCGCTGTTCACATTATCGGACGGAAAGATTCGGTAGATTTTCATACGCGTGAACTGGAAGAGCGAGGCATTCCAGTTTACTCGTCGATCGAAAAAAGTATAGCGGCACTCTCAGCGTTGTATAGATATAGACAAATACAGAGACGAAAGCCAATGTTGGACCCGGGCTAAGTCGGCTTGGCCAACTGCACTCTTTTAAAGCGTTGTAAACGGGAGAGTGATCTATGCATCTATGCAGATCGTTTCAACTCTTCATCTTTTAGCACTCTTCTAAGGATCTTCCCAACAGCTGTCTTCGGCATCTCTTTTCTAAACTCTACATATTGCGGAGCCTTGTAACTCGCTATTCTATCCTTGCAGAACTTTATCACTTCTTCTTGAGTTACCTTGCCTTCATACTCGTGCTTCAGAGATAGAAACGCTTTCACAGTTTCTCCTCGATATGGATCTGGAATTCCTATAACCCCAGCCTCTTTCACTGCTGGATGTTCGTAGAGTACTTCCTCCACTTCTCTAGGCCATACCTTGAGCCCTGAAACATTTATCATATCCTTCTTTCGATCGACGATGTAGAAATAGCCGTCTTTATCCATTTTCGATATGTCGCCTGTATAGAACCAGCCGTTTCTCAAGGCTCGTTCAGTCTCTTCTCGTCTATTCCAGTATCCCGCCATTACCTGGGGTCCTCTGATTACCAATTCGCCGATCTGTTCAGGCGGTAGGTCGATCGCGCCTGTGTCTATATCTACGATCTTAGCTTCAGTATCCTCAATGGGTATACCGATCGATCCGGGTCTGTTCTTCTCTTTCTTATCCAATGGGTTGACATGCGTCACAGGACTCGTCTCTGTGAGTCCGTACCCCTCAACTAGTCTGCCTCCTGTTACCTCTTCAAATCTCTTCTGCACCTCTACTGGAAGAGCCGCAGCACCTGAGATGCAAATTCGGATTGAGCGTAGATCATACTTCTCCAACCCGGGGTGGTTTAAGAGGGCAATGTACATTGTCGGAACGCCACAGAATACAGTTGGGCGGTACTTCTCTATCGCCTCTAGGACTGTCTTGGCTTCAAATCTAGGAACAAGCACCATCGTTGTAGACATGTATATTGGACCGTTCATCGCTACGCTCATGCCGTATATATGGAAGAATGGTAGAACGGACAAATGAATGTCCTTTCCTTCTATGACCGGCGCCCAATAGGCTGTTTGAACCGCGTTTACGACCATGTTGAAGTGTGTTATCATCGCCCCCTTCGGGACTCCTGTTGTTCCGCCTGTATACTGTAGGAGAGCGACGTCTCTCTTCGTGTCGATATTTACTTGGCTTGGGCTAGCGGGATACCTCGATAGGAGTTCTTTCATGTTAAGGGTTCCAGGGCATGGAGTCTTCTTTAATTTGCCTGTGAGGCGCGCAAGGACTCCGAGAACCGGCGGAAAATAGTCCAAGAGACTCGTGCTAATCACATTTCTTAATTTTGTTCTCTCCTTGACTGAACTAACAATAGCGTGGAGGAGATCCAATGTTAACATAGTTTCAGCAGCTGAATCGTTCAATTGGTACTCAAGCTCTCTCTCTTTGTAGAGCGGGCTGCACGCTACAACGATCGCTCCAGCTTTCAAAGCACCGTAGTAACCAATTACAAATTGAGGGCAATTTGGCAGAAAGATTGCCACTCTGTCTCCTTTTCTTACTCCCAGATCTTGAAGAGCGGTCGCAAACCTATCAGTTAGCGTGTCCAACTCTTTGTAGCTGATCCTGGCTCCATAAAAGACGGTGGCCGAGTTTTCGGGGAATTTCCGCGCTGCGTTTCTCAACATCTGAGGCAAGGAGATCTCAGGGTATCCTATTGTTTGCGGTATCCCTTCTGGCCAGAATTTCAACCAAGGTTTTTCCAATCGAGAACACCAGTCTTCGTATTTACGGAACAATATGTATTTAATGCTATAGCCTATCGAGGCTTGGCTCGGCGTTTGCCCAATGCTTAATGATATAAGATTGTGCCCTTGCATATTTTGGGAGTGGATTTGAAAGAGAGGTAGTATGCAGATGGAATTGTTGGACGCCATAAAGACGAGAAGAAGTATTAGAGAATTCACTGGCGATAGAATACCTGATGAACATATCGAAATCATACTAGATGCCGGTAGATACGCTCCTTCGCCTGAGAATATGCAGATGTGGCGTTACCTGGTGATAAGGGAGGATCAAGGTATGAAGGACTTGATCGCGGAACTCTCGATGGAGACCGCGAGACAGGTTTTTGGCTCCCAACCTTACGAGTTGACTCAAGGGAGGCTCTGGTATCTTCCAGATAAAGCACGGCCAACCGAGTTTGAGGATATTCGTGACGGCAGCCTCTTCATCTATCCGAAATTTGCTGATACAATAATCGTTGGATGCGCCTCCGAATCTTTCCATGATGCACATCTCTTCTATCCAAACTACCTATTCGGGTCAGTGGTTGTTGCGATGGGTATGCTTCAAATGTGGCTTGTGGCGCACTCGATGGGATACGGCGTCGGATGGATGGCTCTTGCAATCTCTGATCCCAGACACAAAGAAATGATATGCGAGAGGCTTGGGATCCCTAGAAGTTGGGAACCGGTCGGGATACTATGCATCGGAGTCCCTAAAGAGAAGCGAATGCTAGGCCCTTCTAGATTCCCTCTAGAGGGAGTAGCTTACAGCGAAAGGTGGGGGAACCCATATAGGAGGATCGCGTTCAGAGCAGAGGGGGCGAAATAGAATGAATTTGGATCTAAGCGCTCAGGTTATGGAGAAGTTGACCGAGATAGCGAAAGAATGCAATCTCTCTGTGGAGAAGGCATGCGAGATCATCCTTTCCGAATTCGCCAGAGTTCAAGGAGGAAGAATCTACGTTGGAGCGTGGAAGGAAGGCGGCGGACTCATGTTCGCTGTGCAATGGCCATTTCTTACGGGCTTCATCAAGTTGAAGGATGAAGAGCTAGCGAAAGTGGAGGTGAAGTGAAATGCCTGCGTACAGAAAGGCGCCGAAAGGGGAATGGCTGGGCTATCCCGTTCTCAAACTTGAAGATATAGAGCATGAATCCTTCGCCTTTACCAGGTTTGTTGCGCAATCACTTGTAGAAAATAGGAAAGGCAGAGTGTACCTGTTAATGGACAGCGATTTGTACAAGCGTTTTCTAATGGCTGTGCGAAAGAGTTACGGAAGCATCTCATCCGCTAATGTTGAGAAGGCGGCTCTAGAAGCAGTAAAAGGGTGGATTGAAGGGGTGGAGTCAAAGTGAGCGGATCGTCATCCAAACGTTTGTTTGAAGCTATAGCGATGAAGGCTAACAAGAGCAACGAAGGAGTGCGTATCATGAGAGAGTGGATCGGACCTTACGATGGCAAAGTGATCCAATTCGTTACCGATACTGAGAAATTCTATCTGGTCTTCGCTGCAGGAAAGATGAAAGTTCGTGATGGAGAGTACTCGAGCCCGGATCTGACATTTAAAGGGTCTTCCAAACTTGTATCCGATGTCTTCACAGGAAGGAGAAGAATCGGAGACGCTATGAAAAGCTGGGAGCTCGTCTTGATAGGCGCTGGTCACGAGGGATTCACGTTGGGAAAACTGATAGCTACGGTAATGACGGAGGCGTAGTGAAAAGTGAAGATCGAAAGAATAGCGGTCATCGGATGCGGTGCGATGGGCTCAGGTATAGCCTATGTCTCTGCGTTAACGGGCTACACTGTGCGTGTCGTCGAGCAGAACGAGGACCTGCTTCAAAAGGGATTGAAGAAAGTTAGAGAGCATGTTATTACTGGCGTTAACAAGGGCAAGTTGACGCCTAAGCAAGCGGAAGAGACTATGAAGAAGATTAAAGGGACGACGAGACTGGGTGAAGCGGTCGAGCATGTTGATTTGGCTATGGAAGCGGTCTTTGAGGATATGGATGTCAAGAAGAAGCTCTTCGCTGAACTTGATAAGACTTGTCCAGCTCAAACGGTTCTTGCATCGAACACTTCCTCATTAAGCATTTCAGAAATGGCGAGTGCGACCAAGCGGCCGGATAAGGTTATCGGTATTCACTTCTTCAACCCAGTTCCAGCTATGAAGCTCGTCGAGATAGTGATGGGAACTAACACTTCTGAGGAGACTCGGGGATTCGCTGAAGCTTTCGCAAAAAGCCTTGGAAAAGAAACTGTAACAGTAAAGGATTCTCCGGGGTTCATAGTCAACCGTGTTCTCGGACCAATCCTCAACGAGGTAACATACCTTCTGTACGAGGGGAAGGCTACGGCTGAAGATATCGATAAAGCGATGATGCTTGGGTTGAATCATCCGATGGGTCCGTTGCGGTTAGCTGACTACGTCGGCTTGGACATAGCATTAGCAACTGTCGAGACACTTCACAAGGCTTTCGGCGACAAGTATAAACCCTGCCCCCTGCTCGTCGAAATGGTGAAGTCTGGAAACCTAGGAATGAAGACGGGAAAAGGCTTCTATGAATACCGATGACCGCAACGATTAGGGGCTTAAGAGCTTTCACACTTCAAACTTGAAGCAAAGTCTTTTACGTATATTTTGGCTTCATAGAAGCTTGGTGAATATCTTGGAATTGAAGAACCTGAAGTTTTCTAAGGAAGGAAGTTTTCTCTCTCCAGAAGAGAACATTGGAGTGATCAAACTGAATAGACCTCAGACATTGAATGCTTTCAATAGAGAAACACTGAATGAGCTTGACAGCCTCCTAGAAGAGATTAGAAGAGATGATGAAATCAAAGTCGTGGTAATAACAGGAGAAGGGGAGAAATCGTTCTCCACCGGACTTGATTTGAAAGAGACATCAACCTTGGACGAAGCAGCTGCCAAATCTCTTATCGAAATGGGTCAAAGCATTTTTAGGAAGATAGAGAACTTTGAGAAGCCTGTCATCGCGGCGATCAACGGTTATGCTCTTGGAGGCGGCCTCGAGCTCGCTCTCGCTTGCGATATGAGGATCGCTTCAGAGAACGCTAAGATAGGTAGCACAGAAGTTAAGTTAGGGCTATTCCCAGGCTGGGGTGGCACTCAGCGGCTGCCTAAAATTCTAGGGAAAGGGAGAGCCTCGGAGCTCATTCTAACCGGTGGAATGATCGATGCGAAAGAGGCGGAGAGGATAGGGCTTGTGAATAAAGTGGTTCCTCAAGATGAACTTAGCACTACAGTGAGTTGGACCGCTGGGACGATCGCTTCCAACGCGCCGGTAGCCGTCAGAGAGGCGAAACGACTAGTCAAGGAATCGTTTGAAGTGGACATAACAGAAGGGAATAGGTTAGAGGCGGAAGCGATTGTGAAGTGCTTGAGAACCGAGGATCTAAAAGAGGGCATGAAGGCACTCTTCGAGAAGAGGAGCCCTCAATTCAAGGGAAGATAAGATGCCTCTACCTCGACAAGCATTTCGAAGACTATTTGAAATGTGAGTCGCAGCATGACCAAAGTAGGCATAGTCGGAGTTGGGCACGCAAGGTTTGGTAAGCGAAGTGATGCAACAATTAGAGAACTCGCTCACGAAGCCGTCGTGCCTGCTCTAGAGGATGCTGGAATAACCGCGAGAGATCTTGATGCATCCGTTATCGCCATCGCTGGGGAAGAATTCGCAGGCCAAGGAGCACCAGCAGCCGTTGTCCAAGACTACATCGGGTTAAGCGGAAAGCCAACATTCAGGGTTGAAGCTGCCTGCGCGACGGGTAGCGCTGGAATAAGAACAGGCTGGTCTCTCATAAGATCAGGGCTGGCCGATGTGGTTCTTGTGTTGGGAGTAGAGACGATGACGCATCTGAGTTCAGCTCGAGCTACTGAGCTGATGGCTCGTGCTGGAGATACGAAATGGGAGTATCCATTCGGTATAACATTTCCCGGATTCTATGCATTGATGGCTACAGCGCACATGAGCCAGTTCGGAACAACACGAGAACAACTTTCCATGGTATCAGTCAAGAATCACAAGTACGGAGCGATGAACCCTTACGCACATTTGCAGAAAGTAATCACTCTCGAGGAGGCTATGAAGTCTGTGGTAATCTCATATCCGCTAAACCTCTACGATTGTTGCTTGATCTCAGATGGTGCTGCTGCTGTGGTGCTGGCTAACGAGGAGAGATCGAAGCAGATGAACGATACGCCGATCTGGATAGAGGGCTTGGGCGCAGCTTCAGATGCTATGCTCATCAGCGAGAGACCTACTCTAACCGGACTGACTGGAAGCCGTTTGGCTGCTGAAGAAGCATACAGGATGGCGGGCATAACAGCGAAAGACGTAGATGTTGCAGAGGTTCACGACTGTTTTACCATAGCCGAAATCATGGCGTATGAAGATCTAGGCTTCTGCGAGAAAGGGGAGGGCGGCAGGTTCATCGAAGAAGGTGAAAGCTACATAGGAGGCAGAACTCCGGTCAACGTTGATGGAGGGTTGAAATCGAAAGGTCATCCTCTCGGCGCTACCGGGGTCTCAATGGCTGTTGAGATTACGAAGCAGCTTAGAGGTGAAGCAGACAATAGGCAGGTGAGCGGAGCTGAGATAGGGTTAAGCCACAATGTAGGGGAGACGGGCCAGTTTGCGTTCGTCCATATATATGTGAGGTAGGAAATTGAAGTTCGGATACACTTCATGGTTGCCGCAAACCGAATTGGTAAACGGCTTTGTCGAGCAACTCAAGAACGGCAAGTTAATGGGGACTAAGTGTAAGACGTGCGGTGAGAAATACCTTCCACCTCGAGCTCATTGTAAATGCGGCGGAGTTGAAATGGAGTGGTTTGAGGCGCCGCGTCAAGGAAAACTTCTCTCCTACACAATGGTCACATTCGCGCCTGAAAGTATGTCTAAATACTCGCCATACATCGTTGCTGTCGCTGAACTGGAGGGTGGACTGAGATTGCTAGCTCAGCTAACGGGAGTAGGTCCTTCAAGTTTGAAGGTCGGCATACCTATTCAGGTAGTCTCCCATCAGGTATCTGAAGATCGGGTTGTGTATAAGTTCAAGCCAGTTTAAGACTTAGGGATCCCCTACTCTTCTACGAAGGGCGGGCTTCTGATTCTGAAGGTTCTGTGTCAACTCCTAGACTGGTTAATAATTTCTATGGTTCGAGAAACGCAAGGTTAAGTAGAATCTCCTGCGATCTATCTGGTTAGGCGCAATTGAGGGAACCGCTTCTAGTTTGCCGTTACGCATGCGTAGAGGGAGAAAATGTCTCTCATTGAGAGGCGAATACTTCGTGGAGTTCTATTAGCTACATTGATCTTGGCAGTCACAACAACGCCTATAGACATCGCATTCAGTCAGCGGATCGAATGGTCCGCGGCAATATCAAGAATCTACTATCCAAACGAGGTCATTCCAAATCAATCTTTCGACGTAGTCATAACAGTAGCATACTGGTTTATCCGACATCTACCTGCGTCCGCCTCGTTGCAACTCAGCTTATTTGACGTTGATGAAGACAGGCTCTTAGCATCTTCTGTAAGCGAGACCGTAAAAGGCTTAGGTTTAAAGAATTTTACACTAAGTTTGAATTCGCCATCGGAAGAAAAGACCTGGCACTTGCGAGCGCAAGCCAGTTATGGCTCCTGGATTCCGAATATGACGCAGCTAAGCATGCCGAAAGACTTCTACATAGTGATTGTTCATGTCATAAACCTTATCGTTATCGTTCTCGGGGTCCCATCAGATCTTCTTGTGGGACTCTACGTCAATGATCTGCCAAACGGTTCGTTGTCCACTGGGCAACCTAGAGATCTTAGATTGTATGCTGAAAAGATCACTGTCAGAGTCCCGCAGCATGTTAACTATACATCTGGGACGAGATATCGTTGCGAATACTATTCTCGAAATGTCTCAAGTTCAGGGACTATCACGTTCAAGTACATCATGCAGTACTACTTGTCAATCCGGTCAGCCTACGGCACAGCCCACGGATCTGGATGGTACGATGCTGGTTCAAAGGCGGAGATCTCGGTATCTCCGACGACTGTTTCCATGATCGGTCTTGAATATCAGTTCGGAGGGTGGTCAGGTGACGTTGCGGTCAACAGTCCTTCGGCAACTATAGAAGTGGATGGCCCTAAAGTAATCGTCGCAACTTGGAAATTGAAGTCTATCCCTTTCTTCTGGATCTTATTGGCAGTCGGCATAATATGCTTTCTAGCCATCGCGATCATGCTTGCTGTATTGATAGTTCACACCAAGAGGTGGACTCTCAAGGAATAGAGTGGATCCGCTTTCGAAAGTGATCATACTTACGCAAAGTTCCTCTATGAGTCAAAAGGAACTCGTATTGAGTACGATTGATTACCTTAACTGAGTGAAGACATGTGAGGTGCTGAAGAGTGTCGGTTGAATTGGAAAGATACTTGGAGGATCCCCTGTGGCCGGTGCTCGTTGAAGTTGTGCATGCGCTTACTATGTATAGATTCCACAAGAGATACGTTTCAAATGTACTACTCAACGAGAATCCCGATACTACGCCTAACGACCTTTGCACTAGGCTAAAGATACCTCTAGGAGAAGCTGTCGTTATTCTACATGAAATCAGGAGTGAGAGAAAGGAGTCGACGGAGCGGTCGACCAGCGGTAAGTAGTGTTGACCGAAGAAGGCTTATTATAGCAATTTACTATAATCCTTTGGTGTTTGTTTTGAGAATAATTTCTGCAGACTCTGGCGCTGCTATTCTTAGTGATAATTTCCAGCCGGAGACTATCGTCGCATCCTCCAGCGTGCTTGTGGAGCCGCCTTACAGGCTCGCTTCAGCATCACTTAGTAAGCCTATATTCTCACCAGCGGACAGTCAGAAGCTGGTCCTTCTTGAATTGAGGCTGTGTAGAGATCTCCTTTCAGAGCAGCCCGCGACTACGATTCATATTGACATGAGTCTAGGTGGAATCAGTTTGGCCGATCTCACCCTGAGTGAGCTTCAACAGATGTCGATATCATCCAGAGCTAAAGAAAATATCAGGAGCATCCTTCCGGACCTGAGGAGGGTAGCTTCAGAAATCGAACGGGGCTTCGGTGTAGAGGTTTTGGCAGTAGGTAAAGACAGTATGCCTGTTCGAATCGCTGAGTTAACAGCGGGAGCGAACGCTCTAATCTATGTTTCACGTAAAGTTCTAAGCGAAAGGAAGACCGTTCTCCTCGGATTACCTTCTCACTGTACCGTAAGCCTTTCCGAGCACGATGCATCCTTGAGATCTCTTCAAATCGCTGAACACGATGTATTCGGCTACGCTAAGGATGAGGAGTCTGTAATGGAATCTGTGATACTGAATGAGTTCAACAACCCGTTGTTGAGAGGCTTCAGAGTAGTTAGAGTAACCGCTAAGTGAGTACGCGGGCATGGATCAGGGATCATGGATCAAGGTGCGAGAAAGATATAGTGTTCGCCAGAACTTTGTGAGTTCGAGATTCATGCTGGAAACCGATGACATAGTGAGAAGGTGCTTGCATGGGGTCTTCAAAACTGCGGGAAGGTACAAAATAGATGTTTTGAGTGTTGTGCTATATGGTTCCAGAGGACGCGGTGATCAATCATTAGACAGCGACTACGACATCTTCGTGATGTTAAGCGATCGGACTACGATGTTTCAATACGTTCAGTTCTCCGCAGAAGTTCGCATGATAGTTCGTAAGCTCCCTAACGTCAAATTGTTCTCGTGTAGAGAGAAAGATTTCAAGGGAATGCTAAAGAGTAACCCCTTCTTGGGAGCCTTCTGCTATGTTATCGCTGTGGATGGAAGGTCGATCTTCGATTCGAAAGGCCGCTTTGGAGAATTGAAGCAGCGGATGGAGCGATTGTCTAAAGTTGAGAAGAGGAAGTTTATGATTAGATGTCTTCAAATGAGCAAGCGGATGGGTTCCTTTCGTTGGATAAGGTTCTGGCGAAAGAAGATCTTAGAGTTAAAATGAACCTAGTTAAGTCACTCCGCCAATCGTGAAATTATATTGCCTAACTCCTTTGCGCTAATCTGTTAATGATTTCAATCATTGTTTGAGTTGCGTCAAGCGTCGCTGCTTTATCGGCGACCACTCGAGCTCTTGTCTCGTAGAGATCGGAGTTCAATATTCTCTCAAACGCTTTGAAAAGGGTCTCTCTATTCAACCGAGTCTGCATAATGACCTCCCCAACTCCCAGTCGAACCGCTCTGTTAGCGTTCCCATACTGTTCGGGCTGATCGGGAATTGGGATTAAGACAAGAGGTTTGCCATATGCCAAGGCTTTTGTTATGGCTCCATGACCCGCCCTGGATACCAAAACGTCGCATGCCTTAAGAAGCTCAAATTGGGTGAGATCGTCTATCCAATCATAAACCGTAACATCACCGTACTTTTTCGTGTAGGCTTCACCTGCGGGCTCACCTTTTGAGAGAACTATTTGGTAATCTGACTGTGAGTCACCTAATATCTCAAGTAGCCTTCTCGCCAAGTATCTCCTTTCGACTCTCGGGCCGCTAACTGCTGCGTAGATCAAGCGGCGATTCGGATTGAACCCAAACTTCTTTCTAATCTCTTCTTCGCTGGGCAGCTGATCCGGCTTAACGTCTATGATAGGACCGATCAGTCTCACTCTATTCTGGTATCTCTTCGGGATCGCTAGGTTTCCAACCGAGATCGTGTAGGGGAGCGGAAGATCGGGAATCAGGATCAGGTTGCTTAGTGCCCAGACGTCTCCGAGTAGCGTTCTGACGAAGATCCAGAAGATGTTTGCGATGAAGAAGAACAATCTGTCGAATAGACTCATCTTGACGCCGCTCGGTCTTCTAGCTATTTCGACCTTAAATTGATTTAGCAGGAGGATCGTCGGGATACCGAGCAGCCTTGCTGCAACTATCGGTGATGCTCGAGAGTCAGAAATGATGATGTCTGGTCTAAAGCTCGCTATGTTTCTAATCTCCTTAGCAATTTGTTTGAGAAATCGACGCACGCCCAGTGAGAATCCGCTGGAAGATGCTGTTCTCTTAAAGTCTACAGCACCGTCGGGCCTCACTTTGAAACTTATCGGTATCGTTTCGACTGTTCGAAGCTTCTTCCTCTCGGCGTACTGAAGGCCGTCCAGGTATGTTGAGAAGATGACGGTTGCACCTTTCTCCATCAGTCTTCGCGCTATAGGTTCGCATCTCGCTATGTGGCCTAACCCTAGGCCCATTGGGGCTATGTAGACCTTCATACCCCTTTTTTCACCGAGAGAGATTTCAAGGCAACTTCTCCGTTAGGAGTCTTCTCTTCAAATATGATCGCTTGGAACTTCTGCACATTTGTACCCTTGATGAGCCAGCTGTCTGGTGAGAGTCCTGCCTTCATGCAGCAATTGCTTAGAAATTCCTCCTCGTTCCAATTCCATTCGGGCGCAACTTGAGGCAGAAGAAGTCCTTTGTACCAGCCCCTTTCTATTATTAGGCCATCTCTTCCGATCTGGATCTTACTAGGGTACTCGCAAGGATCGTCGACTTTGATGAGTTCTGGGGGCGTCAAGACGCTAACTTCGATGACAATCTCGTTGTTCAATTCTTGCATAGAGACCGGTGGGAATCTCGGATCGTTTGTAGCTGCCTGTATTGCTGAGTCGATTGTCGCCTCTACGAGGGGTTCGACTGGGGACGGATAACCTATGCATCCTCGAAGCTCATGGTTTGAGGTCTTTACGTTATTGAGGGTGACAAAGACTCCGCACTTCTCTCGAAGTTTGTTAGAAGTGTCTATGGGAGGATCGATCTTTCTTCGGGTTTGGAGAAAAGTCTTTATCGCATGCCTCCCCAGTTTGACTAGGAATTTTCCATCTTCGAGACTTAGTTCAAACTTCAATTTTTTCCACCGTCTTTTCGAATCTACTCTTGCTTACTCAGCAGCCTCTTTGCGCGTGTTAGTACTTCGTCAATTTTCTTCCAGTGGCTGCCTTGCCAGTAGACTTTGCCACAGTCTTGATTATTGCAAATCCAAAATTCGTTATAAGCTTTAAACGTAGCCGATGGGATCTTGCCCTTGACCTCTGTCTTCGCAACTCTCTTAATTGGTGAGCCGCAGGTTGGACACCTAGATATGTTTGTGTTGACTTCAAGCTGTAGGTTAAATCGCTTAGCAACTTTGGCCAGTTTCTCAGCCTGATCTTTACCGCTAACTAGGAAGGCGTCAACGCCCTTGGCCACAGCGTTCCTGTAGAGTGCTACGTCACACGTTAGTAGGATTCTGTGCTCGCTCGCAGCTCTCTTCAACAATTGGCCGTCAGGTATGTCATTCAGATATTCTACGTCGCATCCGATCAATCTCATCCATCTAGCGAGGCGACCGATCATTCCGTCAGCCAAGAACCTCATTTTAAGACGCCTTCAGTATGGATCCTGTTCCTTTCTCTGCGACGATTTCACCATCGTCCATTACCAATTTTCCGCCGACAAATGTCTTGACAGGTTTGCCTTGGCATCTGAACCCATCGAAGGGTGAGAGCTTCGCTTTTGAATGGAACTTCGTCGAGTCTATCTTGAATTTGGCTTTCAGATCGATCAGAGTTAGGTCAGCATCTCCACCGCGGCTCAATCTGCCTTTCCGTTTCAGGCCGAAGATTGCAGCAGGCTCCTCGGACATAGCTCTCACCAATCTACCTAGCCGCAGCTGCCCTTTATTCACTCGAGTTAGGAGCAACGGCAGAGCGGTTTCTAGGCCCGGGATGCCTGGAGAGATCTCCCAAATATTGTCTACGGCTTTCTCTTTCTCTGTGTGGGGCGCGTGGTCGGTCGCGATTATATCTATTCTATTGTTTATGAACGCATTCCATAACATTCGTGAATTGGTTGAATCTCTAACTGGAGGGATTGTAATCGCGATTCCTTTGAGTCGTCTCAAGTGGTTTTCATTTAAGAACATGTAGTGAGGGGAGGTTTCGCATGTGAGCCTCAATCCTATCCTCCTCGCTTGTTCAATCGAATCGAGACTCTTGACCGCGCTTAGATGGCAGATATGTAGACGCGCTCTTGTGATTTTTGCCAGATCGATCATTCTCTTTAGAGCTAGCAGTTCGGCCTCTTTTGAGTGGGCTTTCAAGAAGTCCTCTATGGTGGGCTTCTTTCCGGTTTTCGCTTGCGCTTTATTCCTCTCTACGAACTCTCTATCTTCTGCGTGAATCGTGACGGGTCTTCTCGTATCTTCACATTTCAAGAGGAGTTGCGTCATCAACTCATTGTCTTCTATAGCGATCTCTGGAGTAGGCTTGTAGAGGTTCAACTTGAATGAAACAGCTCCAAGCCTTGCCAGCTCGGTTATCTCTTCGAGTTTGTCTGTCAGCCCTGCGTGGAATCCGACGTTCACAACGATCTTCTTTTCTGCGTGTTCACATTTCTCGTTGAGGCGGATGGAGGAATCTGTAGCAGGGATCGTATTAGGCATATCGAGGACTGTTGTGAATCCGCCAGCGGCGGCAGAGCATGTTCCGGTGTAGAAGTCTTCTTTGTAAGAGAGTTGTAGATCTCTTAGGTGAACATGGGCGTCTATTAGTCCCGGTAGTGCTATGAGCCCTTTTGCATTCATCGTTCGATCCGCGCGAGGCAGATTCGCTTCTTTGCCTATCTTGATTATCCTTCGGTCTTCTACATGTATTGCTCCTTCGAGAAGTTCTTCCCCGAAAGGGATTTTGACGTTGATTAGGTTGATTGATGTGGTCAAAACTTGTTCACGAGGCTACATGAGTTTCATCTTTCTTATCATCTTAAGGAGGTCTCTCTCGGTTATTATTCCTACTAAACGTTTCTCTTCATCTAAGACCGGTAGTGCTCCTACACCTCTTCTTGCCATCAGTCTCGCTGCTTCTGCAACGTCAAGGTCTGAAGCCACAGTGACTAAACCTCTTGTTCCTATGCGGTATACAAGCGTATCCAGAACCGGTCCTATCGCTCCTGACTTCAAGTGATTGTAGACTTCTCCACTACCGAAAAATCTGACGATATCTCTAACGGTTACTATGCCGATGAGCTTCTTATCTTCGACGATAGGTAGTCTCCTGAATCCTTCTCTTATCATCTTTCTACTTACGATCTTCAAGGTTGTATAAGGTGATACTGTGGCGACATTCTTCGACATTATCTCCTCTATCTTTCGTCCGGTTAGTTCCTTCGAGAAGAGCCGCATGAGATCTCTCTCGGTCACGATCGCCCAGACTCTCCTCTTTCTATCTATCACCGGGATACCTCCCACGCCTCTCCTTATCATGAGGTTTATGGTTTGACGAATCCTACCGTTCGTCCCGATTGAGACAGCTTCCCTCGACATTATCATTTCCACTGGTGCGTATACGGCTGGGAAGAAGTTTCCATCGTATTTCCTCTCTACAATCTCATATTTCCTTCCTCCGCCGAGATAATCGACTACATCTCTCGCTGCCACGATACCTTCGAGTTCTCTAGTCTTAGGGTTGATGACGGGGAGGCGTCTGAAACCTTCCTTCATCATTATTCTAATAACATCGATTATTGGGGTTGAGGGAGCGACTGTTACAACAGGGCTTCTAGCTATCTCCATTATCTCTCCTTTCTGCCGCAATAGCTTCTGACCTTCAACCTTTCTAGAATTGCTACAGGATAAATCTTCATCGCTAGAGCGTTTCGCTTCGATGTCGAACAAAAAGTCTTAGCTTTACCAGTTCTTGAATAGCTATTCCGCTAGTAGACTTTGCTCTCCTCTTCTACATCCGCTAGGCAGTCCTCGCAGAGGAAGATTCCGTCGCGTTCTACGAGATTTTCAGACCATGTAGCGCATTTATCGCAGTGCCCGGCCAGTACAGCGCTTCTTCTCGAAGGCTCCAATCCCACTATCTGCGATTTTTCAACTATGACATCTATCAACGCAGGCGTTATGTCGACTATATCTTTACTCGTTATGACGCCGACCAGTTTTGTTTCTTCCATGACAGCTAGTCTTCTAATCTTCAGTCTACTCATCATCTTCGCTGCTTCAGATATATCCTTACTTGAGCTGATCGTCGCAAGCGGCTTGCTCATTATCGAGGCTGCTTTCACTTTACTAGGGAGAAGGTTCTTTGCGACGACTCTCTTGACCATATCTCTCTCAGTTATCATCCCGACTGGTTTTCCTTTCCTGTCAACGACGACTACTCCACCGATCTCATACTTATCCATCTTTCTTGCGGCCTCTGATACCTTCTCCGACTCTTTCACAGTTCTGACCGGGGTGGACATAATGTCTTTGACTTTTATCTCAGGCTTGATGCGACTGCTAGACATCGTTTGCTCACGCTATGTTGTCAACGGAGCACTGCTTTTAAGTGTTTATGGCTTGAAGCCTCGTCGTAAAATGTCTCCTCTACCGGCCGGAATGAATCGTTGAACCTCATTCAACTCTATCCGGCGTATGTGTTCGCCGAGTGTCCGAGGTGCTTTCGCAGCAAGTTCGTAGAGTATCTGTTTCGAAAGTTTTGATGCAGGAGTCTTCCCGGGAACGATCTCCAGGTATCTCGATGTTTGAGACTTAATGGCTTCAGTTGGTCCTCCTATAAGTCTGACCTGCCCTTCTTTTTCTATCGCACCAACAGCGAGTCTTAACTCAACTCCTTTAAGATAGTTCCTAGGGCCCTTTACCATGAACATGCCTTTTGCCAGATATTCTCCTGGTGGTGCACTACTGCTCAACTGTTCTGGTTTAATCCAGT
>Ga0315308_1000632_pt1 | contig 19870 bp, 21 predicted proteins | sample TDP3_MG_FD_203078 | JGI IMG/M metagenome (GOLD analysis project Ga0315308, IMG submission 203078) | Freshwater sediment microbial communities from Lake Towuti, South Sulawesi, Indonesia - TDP3 | ecosystem: Environmental > Aquatic > Freshwater > Lake > Sediment | place: Indonesia: South Sulawesi... | reverse complement strand
TGCATTTTGTTTTGTCCTCCTCTAGATTACGATTAGTTCTTTATATTCTCCGTAAACCTTTCGTAATACATCGGTGATTTCGCCCAGTGTTGCGTAGGCTTTTACGGCTTCTATTATTGTTGGCATGAGGTTTTCATCCTTTTCTGCTGAGTAGTGAAGTTTTTCGAGAATTTCCTTCACTTTTCTGTTGTTCCTTTCCCTTTTTAGTTTTTGCAGTTTTACAACTTGTTGTTTTTCAACTTTTGGGTCGACACGCAAAAGTTCTATTGGGCACTTTTCTTCTTCAATGGTGTATTCGTTCAAGCCAACGATGATTCGTTTTTTCTCATCTACTTCCTTTTGATACTTGTAGGCGCTGTCGGCGATTTCTTTTTGGAGAAATCCTTTTTCTATGGCTACTATTGCTCCACCCATGTCGTCTATTTTTTGGATGTAGCCCATGGCCTTTTCTTCCATTTCGTTTGTTAGGGCTTCAACGTAGTATGAGCCTGCCAATGGGTCTGCCGTATTGGTTGCTCCGCTTTCGTGGGCTATTATTTGTTGGGTTCTTAATGCCACTCTTACAGCTTCTTCGGTTGGCAAGCATAAGGCTTCGTCAAAGGAGTTTGTGTGTAAGGACTGGGTTCCGCCTAAAACTGCTGCTAAGGCTTGAATCGTAGTGCGTATGATGTTGTTCAATGGTTGCTGTGCCGTGAGGGTGCATCCCGAGGTTTGGATGTGCATTCGCATCCACATGGATCTTGGGTTTTTGGCGTGGAATCTTTCCTTCATTAGTCTGGCCCAAAGTCTGCGGGCTGCCCTGAATTTGGCTATTTCTTCGAAGAAATCGTTGTGGGATGCGAAGAAGAATGATAATCGATGTGCGAAATCATCTACTTTTAATCCTCTTTCAAGCGTAGATTCAACATAAGCTATTCCATCATATAATGTGAACGCCAGTTCCTGAACGGCGTTTGCCCCTGCTTCTCTTATGTGGTACCCACTTATGCTTATTGGATTCCACTTTGGCAGATATCTTGCGCAATACTCTATTATGTCCGTCACGAGCTTCACTGAAGGTTTAGGCGGGAATATGCACAGTTTCTGGGCGAAATACTCTTTCAACATGTCGTTTTGTGTTGTCCCTCCGAGCTTTTCTCTGGGCACGCCTTGCTTGTCTCCTACGGCCACATACATGGCTAGGAGCATGGCTGCGGGACCGTTTATGGTCATGGAAGTTGTAACCTTGTCCAATGGTACTCCATCTAGTAGGATTTCCATATCTTTAAGTGAAGAGATGACCACTCCACAAAGGCCAACTTCCCCCCTTGCCATGGGATGGTCTGAATCATAACCCATTATTGTTGGGTAATCGAATGCGGTGCTTAGACCTGATTCGCCTTCCCTCAACAAGTATTTGAACCGTTTGTTCGTATCTTCAGCTGTGCCGAATCCTGCAAACATCCGCATAGTCCATAAGCGGCCCCGGTACATGGTCGCATGCAAGCCGCGAGTGAAGGGGTACTCACCCGGAAACCCCAAATCCTGCAGGTAATCCAATGTCTTAACATCTTCTGGCGTGTAGAGACCCTTTAACAGCATACCTGAATGGTTCCGGAATTCCTTTTTCCTTTCGGGGCATTGCTTAACCCAATTTGGCAGCGCTGTCCTTTCCCAGCGTTGCCGCTCTTCTCTTATTTCTTTAATCTTTTTCTCGTTAAACATTACCATGTTTGCCTCCAAGACTGAAGTACTTGTTGTTGACTAACATATGGTATCAAACCTAAAAAGATATTTTCTTATCGGTTCAAAACCACAAGTATTGGCATTAGAATAGGGAATATCTACAAGATTCCATAGTGGGCGCATAAGAGAAACGGTTTATGGGAATTGTTAGGTGATTAAGGGTGTAAATATTGTAGCGCGTGCGGACTTTTGACAAGCGCCGACCCAACTAGTGAGATGCAATGGCGGTGGGGTTCTTTTGGGACTTTAGCAAGGCGACAGACCGTGAAAATCGTCTTGTGAGATTTGCATAACTTTTTAATTATGTGTCAAATTAGATCCTAGGCTGCAAAGTTGAAAGCTTGATGCCAAAAAGAATCGAACTTTCTCGGGGGTCAATGTCGAAACTTCATCTAAGATACATCAGATTACCGAATCAGGTTTTAGACATCTATGATGACCTAGTTCACAAGTCACAAATGGTTATTGTTGGCAAGTCCACAATTACTTCTGCGCACTCGGTAATGTTCAATGAGAAAGTGGTTTTGGCGCACGGTTTTCACATTGTATACTTTGAGTTGATGGGGAAGTGGTTTACTGTTGGTAAGATAAGAGACCTGGAAGGAAGACACACGGGATATTATTGTGACATTATTACTCCTCCAAGACTGTTGAAAGACGGCGGAGTTGAGCTTACTGACCTATTTCTAGACCTCTGGGTTTCGCCTGACCTTAATTACAAGGTACTCGACGAAGAGGAGTTAGAGAAAGCCCTCTCTGAAGGCTGGATTACAAAACAACTCTATCAAAAAGCAAGGAAAGAACTAAACAAACTCATCAACCTTGCAAAACAAGGAAAATTCCCACCGTATCGCGTCAAATACTTAGAAAAGAAACTAAACCTCTAGCTGTGACTGAGGTTTGAAGGAACAAAGGTAAAATATGTTTCACTCTTATTTTTAAGGGAGATGATGGAATGTTTTCGAAAAGTGAGGGTTTTTCAACCAAAGCCGTGCACGCTGGGGACATGCGAGATCGTTCTACTGGTGCTGTTGTCACACCGATTTATGAAACGTCTGTCTTCGCCTTTTCAAGCACAAAGGGATTGATCGATGTTATAAGCGAGAAGGCGGAGGGATATATCTACACGAGATACGGCAATCCAACTGTTAGGGCTGTTGAAAGCAAAATCGCGGAACTCGAAGGTGCCGAAGACGTTGCAGTTTTTTCATCAGGCATGGCGGCCATCACCATCACGCTTTTCACTTTGGTTTCTTCTGGCGACCACGTTGTTTCTACTATGGATTTATACGGCGGAACGCTTGAGTTTTTCAGGAATATTCTGCCTAGATTTGGTGTAGATGTAAGCTTAGTTGAGGCCACAGATTTTGATGAAATGAGGTCAGCAATTCGGAAGAATACAAAGGTCGCCTACGCTGAAACCCCTACTAATCCCACATTGAAAGTGGTGGATTTGTCTAAATTTGTTAAGCTCGGTAAAAAGAAAGGGGTGACTACTGTTATTGACAGCACCTTTGCTTCACCCTATAATCTGAAGCCAATAGAGCACGGCGTGGACATAGTTGTCCATAGTGCGACAAAGTATTTAGGAGGACACAACGACGTAACCGCTGGCGTTGTTTGTGGCTCTAAAGACTTTATTCGAAGGTTGAAACAGATGCGCAAAAATCTAGGTGGAACGCTTGACCCGTTCGCTGCTTGGTTATTGTTACGTGGTTTAAAGACTCTTGGTTTGCGGATGGAAAGGCACAACTCTAACGGCGTGCAGGTGGCAAGATATCTTGGGAAGCAACCTAAAGTGAAGAAAGTGTACTATCTAGGCCTACCAAGTCATCCGCAGCATTATATTGCCAAGAAGCAAATGAAAGGGTTCGGTGGAGTCGTGAGTTTTGAAATAGATGGAGACTTCGAAACAACAATGAAGTTCGTGGATAACCTAAAGTTGTGTTCTTTAGCTTCAAGTTTAGGAGGAACTGAAACCCTAGTTACACAACCTGTCACTTCTTCTCACTATTTCATCAGCGCCGAGGATCGAAAGAAGGCAGGAATAACGGATCAACTAGTTCGGCTAGCTTTAGGAATAGAAGATCCGAAGGACATAATAGCCGACTTAGCGCAAGCCTTCAATAAGATCTAATCTTGACAAGCTTGCATAAATCTGCGGTTTATCGCAGTGTTCTATTTTTTAGGATAAGATTGCCTATTATTAGGATTGTGAAAAAATGGGAAAGCGGAACCGAGTTTATTCGGTTGGCTTGAAGTATTTTATGTCGTTTATTGAGGCTACTCTTTCGCTTGGCGGCTTAAGGACTGCTTTCACTTTCATGCCTATGGTGACTTTGTCTGTTTCGCCTATCTTGTGGATTATTCCGCCGTGAACTCCTTCAAACTTTATCAGTGCGTATGTTACTGGTTTTTCCAGTTTCGAACCGTCAATGTCAATTGTGGCTATTGTGAAGGTGTGAACTGCTCCTTCCTTGCCCACTTCAACCCATTCATCGAGTTTCGCGAAGCACTCTTCGCAGTATAGTCTTGGTGGAACAAACACTGTGTTGCAGCGTGGGCACTTGGCTCCCATTATTCTTCCTTTTTCCTTCAGCTCTTTGAAGAAGCGTTCGCCTGCAACTCCTAGCGTATAGACGTAGTCCGCTTCCATGTCGCCGATCCAGTGGCGCGCGTTAAGCGGATTAGTTATTTTTTCGAGGCTCATTTTTCATTCCCTCATTAGTTTGAAGTACTTTATGTCCGTGATCGATCCTGTTCGCTCTCGGGGCGGCTTCCAGACGGCTTTGACCTTCATTCCAATCTTGACTTCTTTCCAGTCTGGAACTTCTTCGATTCTGTGGACTATACCAATGCCTTCGGATGCTCCATCCAAGTTTATGATCGCAACAATTATTGGCTCTTTTAGACGAGTTGCGTCTGCAGCAAGGAATGAGACCGAAAATGTGTTGACCACGCCCGTGTCCTTTACGTAGGCCCAACCGTCTGTTGGTGCGTAGCATTTCTCGCAGTATATTCTGGGCGGGACCATGATGCGTCCGCACTTGCTGCATGTCGTAGCTATTATCTTTCCGTTTTTCAGTTCGTCTAGGAATCTGCTGATGGCTATGCCTGCGCTCCAAGCAAACTTTGCCTTAGGCCTACACCTTTCGGTTGGGATTTTTCCTTCTTTGATGACCTTGGTTTCGAGTTCTTCTCCCGGAAAATTCTTAATTTTCACGCTCATTTTTTCAGCTTCCTCCTCTAACGTCTTAACACGATTACGGCGCCGTACTGCATTAGGTCGCCCCACGCTTGAGCCACACCAGTTCTTGGGTCGCCTCGAATTTGCCTTTTTCCCGCTTCGCCGCGCAGTTGCCAGAAGATTTCGCTGACTTTCATTAGGCCTGCAGCAGCTATGGGATTTCCGCAGCCAAGCAAGCCGCCTGAGGGACAAGTTGGCAGGTCGCCGTCTCTTTGCGTTACTCCTTCTTTTGTGAGTTTTGGTGCTTCGCCTTTCTTGCATAGCAAGAGGCCTTCCATGTGATGGAGCTCTTTGTAGTCGAACGGGTCGTACGGTTCAGCGAGGTCAATTTCTTTCGGCGGGTTTTTGATTCCGGCCATCTTGTATGCCATACGAGCTGCGCATTCCACGTAGTCTGGATAGTAGAGGTCACGGTCCGTCCATTGTGTAGAATCGATGCACCAGCCTACGCCGTCAATCCAAACAGGGTTGTCGGTAACTTCTTTGGCTACGTCTTCAGAGGCTAATACAACGGCAGCTGCGCCGTCGCTTGTTGGGCTGATATCTAGACGTTGAACCGGCCAAGCCATTATTTCGGAGTTTAAAACATCTTCAACGGTTATCCTTGCGGCAAGCTGGGCGATTGGGTTGTCAAGGGCGTTTCGTTTGTTTTTGACTGAGACTAGGGCTATGTCTTCTTTCTTTATGTTGTGTCTATGCATGTAGCGGTTCATTTCTAAGGCGAATATCCAAACCAGGTTCATGCCTACTGGTCTTTCTAGAATGGGATCAAATATTGTTGTGAAGGCGAATTGCGGATGGGGATAGCACGAGGACATTTTCTCTTCGCATACGACCAAGCATGTGTCGAACTGTCCGGATGCGACGTGCCACCAGCCAGCAAGCGGTGTGAAGACGCCGGTTCCGCCACCTACGAAAACTCTTGTGTATGGTTTATGGTATGCGCCTGCGCCGTCGGCTAAGTACTCTCCTTTCATATGGACTCCATCGAAGGCGTCTGGCGCCGACCCCATCACAACGCTCTTAATATCGCGCAATTCCAGTCCAGCGGCATCAAGAGCCATCTTTGAGGCATGATAGGACAGTTCCTTACCTGTTTCCTTCAGGTTTCTTCTAAACAGTGTTATGCCTGCACCGACAATTGCAACTCTCTTCTTCCCAAACATTCCATCTTCACCTCACTTAACATTGCTCAAAACCGCTATGACTCCCGTTCCTGTTGGGATTCCGCGCCAAGTTTGAGCTAGGCCGATTTCAGCGTCTGGTATCTGCCTTGTGCCTGCTTCGCCTCTCACCTGCAGAACGACCTCGAGAAGCTTCTGCGTCCCAGAAGCCTCAAGCCCATACCCCATTCCGAGCAAGCCTCCGGACGGGTTTACTGGGAATTCGCCGTTTTGAGCTGTGATTCCCTCTTCTGTTAGCTTTCCGGCTTCGCCATACTCACATAGTCTTAGAGCTTCCATGTGTTGAAGTTCCTTGTACGCGAACAGGTCATGGATTTCCGCGAAGTCTATCTCCTTCCACGGATTATGGATTCGCGCATTTTTGTATGCCATGTCAGCAGCCAACCGTGTGTATACCGCTTTTGTCCAATCTTTTGTTTCCAAGTTTGGTGTTTCAGTGCACCATCCAACACCTTTAACCCAGACTGGCTTGGCGGCAAGCTTTTCGGCAACATTCTCTGAGGCCAAAACCATGACTACGCATCCGTCTGCAGGTGTGCTTATCTCCAGTTTTTTCAGTGGGTAAAAGCACATGTCTGAGCATAAAACTTGGTCTAAAGTTATGTTTGAGGCATAGGCTGCGTTCGGATTCTGTATGGCGTTTTTCTTGTTTTTCACGACAACCTGAGCGCACTGCTCCACGGTTGTGCATGTGTCGTGCATGTAGCGTTGCATCTCCATTCCAGCAATGTAGTATGGATGTCCGCCCAAGGGTCTATTGAATATGGGGTCTAGTCCGAAGGCAACAATATTCATGTACGTGAGTATGTCTGAGGCTTTGCTGTGGGCTTCGACGACAACGGTGTCGAATTGTCCAGTTTTGATGAGCATGTAGGCTGTGGCTAATCCGAGCATGCCGTCGCCTGAAACGGTGAAAAGATGGCGCAGTGCGGCGCCTAATTGGTCTGGAACAAATTCGTCGAAAATGCTGAAGCCTTCCAAGTAGTCTTCAGCGCACGTCACAAAGACGTCAACGTCTTTGCGTGGGTTGATTCCAGCGTCTTCGTAGGCTTTTTGTGCAGCTTCAAACATTAGCTCTTTGAATGAAAGCTCTGGGGTTATCGGTCGAAAGCCAACGCATCCGATACCAACTATTGCAACTTCACTCATTTTCTCTTTTCCCTTCTCAATTTTGGAGAGCTATACTGTAAAATTCTGTTTACATAAAACTTTCGTGAAAAGTTGTAAAAAAAATTGAAGAAACTTAAGCACTTGTCTCAATGCTTCTGTAGGTGCTTGAAGCAACAATCATTTTTATAATGCGCACTTCGGTTGATATTTCGGCGTAATCTAGGTTTTCTTTATAAGCACAATAACTGCTACTATGAGAATAAGTATAATAGTTGTAATTGACATGTAGAGGAGCAAATGTTCAGCCGATGCTCCTAAAATCGATTGGGTTTTCCTGTAGGAAAGCGACACTATCTTGTCAATGGGGTCGCCAATTGAATTATCGAAGTAGAGGGTGTACACCCCATCTTGCTGAGCTACAAAAGATAATGGGTTAAAAAAACCAGTACCCGCAATCCCAGGATCACGCAGAATTTCACGGTCGTTTGGATCTACTACGTAAAACTTTATCACCCATCCCATTGCAGAGCGTCCACTCATCCCTAGCGGAATGGTAGACAACCAGATGAAGGCGTACTCACTGCTGCCTAAGTTCAATTCCCTGGTAGCTGTCTCTGAAGGAGCAAGCGTAAAGGTTTCATGTATTGTAGGATTACTCAAATGTAAGTATAACCAGTAAAGGATGATTGAAGAAAGAGCTAGAAACAGGCAGATTAGCACATGCTTTTTCTTGATACGGCATTCCTTCTATTCTTTAAAACATAAGGGGGTAATTATAGTGCGCCCTGACTTTCTATTTTTCCCATGGGTAGCGTATGTCCGCGTAGACTACTCCGCGTTTAGCTCTTTCACATTGTTCTTGGACCCATTTTTCCAAGCCGATTTTTTGCAGGTGCTTTCCGTCTTGAATTAGAGTTGGATAGTGTTCTGCTAATTCTTGAATCAGTATGCATGGGTATTCTTTGCATTGTGGGCAAACATCTATGCTCTTTTGTTTAGCGCATTCACGTATTTTGCATTCTGGCGGTCCGCCTCCTGTTCTACATGTGCAGTCTAGGTCAACCAGTTCGTGGAGGAATTGCCAAAAACGCGGGAAAGTTTCTTTCGTGTGTGGGACGTATTGATACCAGCTATCAAAGCCCTCGTTGTGGAGGCTTTGCTGCAGTTGCTCTGCTTGTTGCGGTATGCGGTTGCGGTGTGCACATAATTCGCAATGTAGACCACAATAGGCTACATGGCAAAGTAGATTTTGGTTTGTCATGATTTAATACAAAAGAGTTAAAGGATAAAAGGAAAACGCTTTTTTCAATGACTACGTTGTTGGCATTGAGCGCCCTAGTTTCAATCGTCACAATTTTTACGCACAAGCTTGTTGGCCGGCGACCTACTTTAACTTCGTTGCAGTTGGACAGATAAAATACGTGGACGTGACTTACTGCGAAAAGCTATCGCAGGCCAGAATTTTGCCCTACGACATTTTTCTTAATTGTTATATCAAGCGTGCTAGTATGCTTCGTGCAAAGGTTCAGGAGATTCAGTTTGGGTTTGAAGAAGACCAGTATTGTAAATGTATGGGGTTTCCCAGTCCCTACTAAGGTTGCTATCTTCAACAGCGTTGTTGATTGATGTTTGAAGTTTTCTGTAGATCCATGGCGGCACACGCTTTGGCTTGATACTTGTGCTGAACATGATGGTTAACTTTGTTTTGTGGCAGTCGACAATCCAAGCTTTTGAGCGCCACTTCTTCTTTGCTTTTCTCACTTTGTTAAAAAGCTTCATTGATGTGACCTATTGGAGTGTTATCGCATATCTTAATAAAGCAGTTATTTCGATAATCGATACATATCCAAAAAGACAACGAGCCCACACAAAGTCCCAAGTTAGGATTCTTTTTCAGCTATAAGTTTTGACAAATTTTTCGATGGCCTTGAAATATTGTTCTTTACCCATGAACATCAGGTCGTTGTGGTCACTGTCGGGGATTATTTCAAAGCGTTTATCGTTTGCTCCAGAGTTTTCGTATAGTTCTTTTCCTTCTTCTAATGGTATGAGTGTATCATATTCGGCGTGGATGATTAGAGTTGGTTTATAGATCCATCTTATTCTTACTTTATTCAGGAGTCTGCTGTTGTTGCTCCAAATGGGATGGTTAGGCGGAATTAGATGTATGAGATATTGTCGCAAGTTATTGGCAGGGCCGCTTTCAATTATGAGGCCTTGGACCTCATTCTGATAGCGATCAATTACTTCGATGGCGGGAATACTTCCGAGCGAGCGACCCATGACAAAGAGACTCTTTGAACCAAACTCTTCAGCTATCTTTCTGAATTCCTTGAAAATTTTATGAGAGTCTTTAATCATGTTGGTTATGGTTGGTTTTCCATCACTAAACCCGTATCCGCGATAATCAGCTACAAAAAGGTTGATTCCAATTTCGTTGTAGAATGGTGCGGACCAATCGTAATCGTCTACGATCTCGCCGTTGCCATGAAAATAAAGCAGAGAAGGACACCCTATCCCCTTCGTATAGAATCGACAACCAATTTTGACTCCTTTCTCTGCCTCTACAAAGTAGTTTTTTGCATTGGGCTTAGAAGGTTTGGTTGCACTCTTTCGTGGATAAAAGGCTATTTGAAGTATCTCTGGTCTGTCCAGAAATGAAAAATCAATCTCTTCGTTAGCCATTTCACACCGTCCAATACTGTGTCAAAGCAATTCTTAAGATTAGTTGTTTTGCAACCGCAGCGTTGCTAGTGAATAAATCCGGTCTAGGCGGTTGTGGATGTCTGGAAGTGAAAGATTGTTAAAGTTGACGAAAATAAATGTTGAAGAAGGCGAGGTTTTGAACCTTGACATGCAAAAGGTTCTTGGACTGTTCGAAAACTGTTTTATGTTTGGCAAACTATGGACTGTGGGAGAATGAAAATGCGGGTCGAGGCTGTGCTTTTTGACTTGGGTGGCACCTTAATTAAAACTGATGAAATTCCACTTGTGATGAAAAAGATACTTGAGGATAACGGAATCAACCGTTCTTTGGAGGAGATCACACAAGCACGGTTGGAGGCAGAGAAGGGGATAGATTTTCGAGATTTAGCCAAGCTTCTGGACGAGTTTTGGGTTCAATGGAATGTACGAATTCTAAGCAAGCTTCAGGTCAACGCAAACATCGCTGCGCTGGCAAAATACATTGCAACACATTGGTGGAACTATTCCGATGTCGTGCTGTATCCAGACGCTGAGAGAACGCTACCAATACTGAAAGAAAGGGGGTTGAAAATGGGGGTTGTGACAAATGGATTACAAAGCGATGTAAACCAGATACTGCCAAAGGTAGGTCTGCAGGGCTTCTTCCATATCGTAGTTGTCATTGACGCTTTGAGAAAAGTGAAGCCAGACTCAGAAGTTTTCCTTTACGCGTTACGAAAATTGAAGGTAGCGGCTTCTAGGGCTATTTTCATCGGAGATGAAATAGAGGCAGACTATAGAGGAGCCCAAAGGTCAGGTTTAACAGCATACCTAATTGATCGTAATCGCAATGTACAAGATGAAGGTGTGAACAAAATATCCAGTCTAGACGACTTGTTCAAGCTTAGGATTATTGAGTAATTCTCTAGGAAGGATTGTTGGGATTAAGGCTTCTCTCGATTATCATGAGAGATGTCTTATAGGGTTAATCTCACGCACGAATAAATGAATGAAAAAGACTTCAAGCACCTAGCAAAGATACTTTGACCAGAAAATAGGCGCTAGTACCACATCAGAATTCTGAAAAAGATTAAGGAAACTTAAATACTTGTTCAAGTACTATCCGTCTTTCTCATTTGACCGAGCCTCAGAGGAGAATTTCAACTTGAAGGGAAGACCAGTTGCTTCGATAGTTTCTGCTGGTTTATCAAAATTTGGGAAGTTAGAAGGTCTGTACGCGAGGGAAATCTTTGCTGAAGCAGCGAAGGAAGCGTTTGACCGTTGCCCAAACCTAGACCCGAAGAAGGACATTCAGGCCTTGTTTGTGGGGCACATGGGTGAATCCTACGAGCATCAGGGCCACACAGGCTCAACCTTGGCTGACTGGGCTGGTTTGCTGCATATACCTGCCATAAGAACTGAAGCCGCATGTGCTTCTTCCGGAGCCGCCTTGAGAGCTGGGCTCTATGCGGTGTTGTCTGGCTTATGTGATGTTGTTATGGTTGGCGGAGTTGAGAAAATGACGCATAGAACTACGCCTGAGGTTACTGAATATTTGGCTATGGCTTCAGATTATCCTTTTGAGCAGTGGCATGGCATAACCTTTCCAGGCTTGTTTGCGTTGATGGCAACTGCGCATATGCATGAGTATGGTACTACTGAAAGGCAGTTGGCGATGGTTGCTGTGAAAAACCATTATCATGGGAGCCTAAACCCGAAGGCTCAGATGCAGAAGGAGATAACCCTTGAGGCTGCTTTATCTTCGAGGGTTGTAGCTTGGCCTCTTAAGTTGTACGACTGCTCCCTCATAACGGATGGGGCAAGCTGCGTAATTCTAACGAGGCCAGAGTTAACCAAGAGATTTACTGAAACGCCAGTTCACATAATTGGTAGTGGACAGGCAAGTGACACTATTGGTTTGTATGAAAGGGGAAGTTTCACGTCGCTTGATGCTGCAAGATTAGCCGCTAAAAAGGCGTATGAAATGGCTGATGTTAAGCCAGAAGAGGTTGACGTTGCGGAAGTGCACGATTGTTTCACAATAGCCGAAATTATAGCCTACGAGGATTTGGGCTTCTGCAAGTCAGGAGAAGGTGGACGGTTGGCAGAAAAGGGCGAAACGAAACTCGGGGGCAGAATCCCAGTGAACACTAGTGGCGGGTTGAAAGCTAAGGGTCATCCGGTGGGAGCTACGGGAACTGGGCAGGCATACGAAATGTTTCTGCAACTTACTGGACAAGCGGACAAAAGACAAGTGAAAGGAGCGGAAATAGGCTTAACGCATAATGTGGGCGGCTCAGGTGCTACAGCCGCAGTTCATATTTATAGAAGCGGATAAGTCATGAAGGAGCAAGCACCTTTCATAATAGAACAATTCTACAAATACATGAGTCAAGGAAAACTGATGGGTGGAAAATGCAAGAAATGCGGAAAAGTGCATCTTCCGCCGAGACCTTTATGTGACAACTGCTTCTCGAAAGAATTTGAGTGGATTGAAATCCCTCAGAAGGGGAAACTGTTGACGTACACTGTTATTCATGTGGCGCCAACACAATTCCAGTCAATGGCTCCATACGTTGTGGGCATAGTCGAACTTGAAAATGGTTTGAAAATTCCTGGCATGATTAAGAGCGTAGCCCTAGAAGAAGTAAAGATAGGGATACCACTATCGATGGATCTTGAAGCTTGTCCCGCATCCCAACAGTGGCCACCGTGGCCAAGATACTACTTCAAACCAGCGTGATTCCTTATAATTCCTTGGCATTTTTCGTTTCCTCTTTCGGCGTATTGCAACTTGTTCTTTATCATCGTAGCGCACAAATTCGAAGCCCTCTTGATTAGTCTGTCTTCTTTTCCTTTGTTAGATGTCTCACTTTAAGCTTGCATGAAAAATTACAGGATTTAGACGGTGCCCTAGCAACGCGCGCGAGATGCACTGCTAGAGCAATCTAGGATATGGAGGAAGCTAATGCCAGTTCTTCTTTGACGAGTAATGTTGTGGATGCTTTTCTTAATTCTTTGATGCGGTTTTCCAAGATTGTCTGAATTCTTGTCCTGAGGTTTTCATTGCTTGAATGAGGTATTCTTTCTAATTTTCGGGCGAGTTCAAGGTCGCCAAGAGTCTTTTCGATCCAATTTTTGAAGTCTTTCCTTTGAAGATGGAAAAGTAGACTTTCCAACTTGACAGATTTTGTTTTCTCAAGAAAGTCGGAAAGGCTTTTGGCATTTTCTCCAGTTGGCTTTCCAAAGTCCTCGTAAAAATAGAAGGCTTGTTCATCGTTTACTGTTCTCAAAATTCTCGTAGCTTCTGTGCTAATCTCTAAACTACGTTTTTTCTGAGTTTTTCTTTTTTTGGGAGACATGGCAAATCATACATGTCACGTCTCAATCCCTAAAATAATCTTTACGAATTTGAGATCCAAATCTAAAATATCAATCTTCATTTCCAGAATCGCGCGCGCATTAACATGAAAAGAGAAGGAGGAATAGAGGTTTTTTCTATAAGAAACTGATAGAAAATTCTTTCACAAGTATTAAATTAACGAACAGCGTCTAGAAAGGTTTGTTGGGAGAATGGAATGGAAAGGAGAAGGGAGAAAGGAGACTTGGCCCAGAAGACCATTTTTTCTCCATTCTCCCAAGTATTGATGTTGTCATGAGAACTGCTTCAAGCTACTTTGACGTTATGCGACCGACACATAGACACTTTTAACTGGAAAGAGCCACCTGACTGCTCAGAAGTGTTCAAGGTATTTTAGACGGGGGGGAAGTTCGGCCTTGCTGTTTCTCTCGGTTTTTTAAGAGAGTTTGACCAGCAGCTTCAAGGCTACGACTGTTGTTATTCCAGTGTTTTTCCAAGGTTCATGATGATTAGGAATAGGTCTATGATGTTCACTAGGTTGTCCTTGTTCATGTCTGCCTTAGGATTCCATCGGGGATGACCTGAAACTGAACCAAAGGCTTTTGCCGCTATATAGATGTCTGTAATGTTAACTTTGCCATCTCCATTTAGGTCGCCTCTTAACGGCTTTATCGCGATATCTTCTGTCAATTGGTCTAGTGTGCCTTCATATATCAATGCCGTCATCCAAGCCCAAGCTTTGGCCTCAAACAGTTTCCCTATACTGGGGTCTATCATAGATAGCTCTTCGTTTGACACTTCGAATTGAATAGATCCTGAAACGGCTATGCCGTAATATTGGGCTTTTCTGAGCGGATGGTACCCGCTTTCAATCATGTCCTCAGTTATGAGAAACAGTATGATCTTTCCTTCTCCGCCAATCGGTGAAGTGATCAGAAGAGGATAGTAAAGGAAGCTGGTTTCAAACCTATAAAATATGGGTTCCACACTTCTTTCCTCTGAAGACAACTCTATCAGATCAAGAACATAGAAATGGAAGCCCCTCATCATGTAGTCTTCAATGGCTAGTGCAAGATTTTCAAGGGAAACTTGTTGACTGATTCCACTCCTTAGAAGAAACTCTTTCATCCATTCAGCGAACTCCGAAACATTGTGGGCTTCAACGACCGTGATGTCATGCATTCCAATCTTTTCATGAAACACAACTGTTACTTCATTGGTCTCATTGCCAAAGTATGGGGGTCCCAAGTATTTAGGCATGTGATACCAAATCAAATTTTGAACGGCATTAAACGATTCTACACTTGCTTCTTTTATTTCCGTTGGGTTTGAAGGCAAAGGCAAGATTTCTAAGACGGTGGTATTGTCACTGGATGTCGCGTCTGTTGAGAGAATTAGAATCTCCTCTTGTCCATTCCAAGCAATAATGGCCTTTTGCGCGGGTTCATAGATAGATACGTCCGGTATGACAGGAATCATTCCTCTGTCTGCTAATACCACAGAAATCGGTGGCAACATTAGAATTGCGTCTAATTGAAGCATCGTACTAAACATCAAAATCGTAACAAGTGTTGCTGTCATGAGGCATCTATCTTTTTTGACTCTTTCCAATTTTCTTACCTCCTTTCTTTTTTTAAAATCGTTGAGCGATACCTGTAATTGTGTGAGTTTCTCATATGAACATGAAATAACCTTGCAACAACCTCTCCCAAGAAATAGTCTAATTAGGTTCTAGTTAAATCTTGTGAAACATTTTTTCATGCAACAGAAACTGTTCATTCCCTGAAAAACTGCATGTGCACGAACACTTTCTTTTTTGAGTTCTGAGCCAGAATGAGCGCCCGCTAACCAAAGTTTGAGGGCAAAACTTGAGCCCAAAGGGGTTTTTCTCGAGAGAAATCTTCATGGAAACATGGTTTTACTCCAACCAAGGCAGCAGAAAGGGCTCTATTACATTAACTTCTAAAAGGGCCTAGATAAGACATGAACTTTAAGAAGATTTTGACTCTTATCTTTTACCTTCGGTAAATATGGAAGATTTTTACAAGAAAGTAGCCGAAGAATATGTAGAAATCTATCATTGAAGAGACCCTCTAATTCAAAGAGAATTGAGAAAGATGACAGATGCATCAAAGGAAACTCTGAGAGGCAGAAGAGTTGTTGAAATAGCGTGCGGAACCGGGTATTAGACACAAGTTCTATCGGAAACAGCACAAAGCATAGTTGCCACGGATATTGCCCATGAAATGTTAGAGATCGCGAAAAGAAAACAATACAGATGCTCTGTTTCTTTTTGCAGAGAAGATGCATATCATCTCTCTTTTGAGAAGAGCTCATTTGATGGAGGATTAGCAAATTTCTGGTTCTCTCATGTTCCGAGGAATCGAATTGACTCTTTTTTGAAAAGCTTAAACAATGTTCTGCGAAGCGGATCAAAAGTCTTCATGGCAGATAATGTATATGTTCCCGGGCTTGGAGGAAAACTTATCACTAAAGAAGACGACGAGAACACGTACAAACTAAGAACGTTAAAGGATGGGAGTGAAAACTTAATTCTGAAAAATTACTTTTCAGTTGACGAGTTAATAGAGATCTTCAACAGGTACGCTGAAGAATTCGATAGAGAAAATGTTTTTTACGGTGACCGTTACTGGTACGTAATCTACGAGTTGAGATGAATTAACCTACGGCTCCTCTTGCGCTGCTGAGACTTTGTTGATGTACTCCATTAGGGTTGGAAGGTCTGTTATCGATGTGATGAGGTAGTTTGTTCCAGAATTTATCAACTGTTCTGTGGAAGCAAGACCGGTCGGCAACCCAACTGCAATCGTCTTCAACTCTTTGGCGCACTTGATGTCTATCGTTGAGTCTCCCACAACTACGGTTTCGTCTGGGTTGACTCCTAACACTTTCAGAGTGGCTTCAAGATGTTCAGTGTTGGGTTTAACGTATTTCACCTTGTCTCTTGGAATGATCGCGTCAAAAAAATCTACTATTCCAAAACGTTCTACAATGTAACTTGTGGATTTTTGACTGTTGATTGTGCACAATCCTATTTTCAAGCCCATTTTCTTCAAGGCTTTCAATGTTTCTGGAACCCCTGAAAGCAAGCCCGTGTTCTTTGCAGCTTCCAATTCGTATTTTTCAGCTATTTTCAAGGCTTTTTCGCGGAGCTCCTCTATTGTCTTTTCGGATTTCCCATTGTTTTTCATGAAAATTTCGGTTTTCTTTAACATTTCGAATATGCTCTCATTTGTCGATAGGACAGAGGCTGGCAATCCCCGCTTTATCAGGAAGCTTCTAACCTCCGCCCTCACTGCTTTATAATCTACGTTGAAGCTTGCAAGGGTCCCATCAAGGTCAAAGACCACGGCTTTAATCATAATCGCAACCTTCACTTCTCGTTCTTGAGTTTGAAGCCTAAAACATTTGGACAAAAATAAACTTTACCATGTGACTTTTTTTTAACAGAAGTTATGGAATGTTTATGTTAATATCAAAATGGAAGAATAACACGGTTTTCTCTTGACTAATTTAACTCACCAATTTGGGGGGACGCCCCGTTTCTCTAAGCATCAAACACAATACGAGAGCGGCTAGGTCGAAAATCAGAATAGAAATGACCGATAGGTAGTAGGGGTTTGAAGGGTAGACGCTTTCCGTCATTGATTTTATGGCGTCCATGCCTAGTATAAATACAACTGATCCAGCTTGGGAGAAAAGCCACAAGAGGCTTGAGGCGCTACCTGCCATAGCTGACCCAACAAGTTCTGCCGATATTTCTAGACCTATGGGTAAAGCGGACATCAAGAAAATTCCTAGTGCAAACCCTGCAACGGCAAGAAACATAAAATCTGTGACAACTGCTAACAAGAAGAGCATTATAGCAGCAACGGCCAAATCCACTATTATAAAAGGCTTCCTACGCATGGTTTTATCGGAAATTCCTGGTATAACAATTGACCCAATAATACCTCCAATTATTATCAGACCTGCAATAATACCAGCATCAGTGATGCTTATTCCCCGCGGCGCCAAGATGCTTTCAAGCCAAGTAGCCAATCCAGTGAAGAGTCCAACGCCGATGAAAAACAGAATTTCCAGGATCACGAAATCCTTTGATTTTGAGATTTTCCCCATACCTTTCATAGAAAAAGTTGTGGTAGCTTCCTCTTCGGAGATTTCAGGCGGTGTTTTAGGCTTTTCTCTCGCTAGAATGATGAAAAGCGAAACACCCACTATGGATATAACAGCATAAATGATAAGCATCATCGTTAAGAGTTGCGAATCGGCTGTTGGAACAAGGAAGGGGGTTAGGGTTAGAGCCATTATCATTCCGAGAAACAATCCTATGGTCCCGAGGCCTGTTGCCAAAGCGCGCTCCTTAAGAGGAAACCATAAGGTTGCAAGTTTTGATATGCTGTTAAAGATAAATGGCTGCCCTAAAGCTGCACCTGACTGAAAAAGAAGTAGCAAGGTAAAGTCTTCTCCGGAGAAGATTCTGAGAACAGCGAAAACAGCTATGATTAGAGCCCCAATTGTTACTGTTAGCTTGAACCCTTTCTTATCCACAAGTATCCCGGTTGGAATGGAGAGAGGTATGAAAAGTAAGGGCCAAACCATGGACAAAAGTCCGACATCTGACTCCGTGATTCTGAATACGGATGTCATTATAGGAGTTGTTATTGTGGCGAAGTTTAGCCATAGTAGCTGCGAGATGGCAGCAACGATCATGTATGCAAATAGGACAACCCAACGATAAGGATAAAGACGCGATTCGCTAACCATGCTTTTTTATTTTCATTCTTCGTAATGTATAACCCTTTCGTTTTACCCATTTTCTTGCCTTTACATGTTTCATGGGAAGTTGCGGTTATTGGAAGCATACCCATGAAAATGTTGCAAGATTTGTGAAGGAAACAACTATAAATGTTTTCAATCCAGAATTTTATGAACGCAGGAAGTGACCGAATTGAGTAAAGACCGAATTCAAGATCTTCGCGAAAGATTGGTAAAGGTTGGCAAAGAACTATACGATCATAAACTAGTGACCGGAACCATCGGAAATATCAGCGCACGAGTTCCCAGCACGGACACCATTCTTATAAAACCTTCCGGTGTTTGCATGGGCTTACTAAAGCCTGAAGAGTTAGTTCTTGTGGATCTTCAAGGAAACAAGATCCAAGGCGAGCTAAGCCTCTCGGTTGAAACTCCTATGCATACGGCGATCTACAGAGTCCGCAGTGATGTTTATGGAGTTGTGCATACGCATGCTCCCGTAGCTACAGCTTTCGGCATTGCAGGGATTGAAATTCTTCCATTACAGGTAGAGATGTTCATGTTTATCCCAAATGGAGTCCCAATAGTTCCCTTCGAGCTTCCAGGCTCAGAGGAGCTTGCAGATAGTGTTCAAAAAAAGATTGTAAACTTCAACGCTGTGATCTTGGAAAACCATGGCATCGTGACGGTTGGCTCCACCATAGAAGAAGCATGTAGCCTGAATAAGAAGGTGGAGGAATGCGCTGAGGTTCAGTACATGGCTATTATTCTAGCCGGTCGTGACGCCATAAACTGGGAAAGCCTGAAGAAGAAATTGAGAATTTAAACTCACCGGCTTCAGAAACGAATTTCCCCTATTTTCATTCGTCCTTGCAGGCATGTTTGACATCTATAAAAAATCTATCCCAAAACCCTTCCTTTACTAGCTCAAACAACCAGACTTCTACGCAGCCCAATTGAATTGGTCAATAATTGAAGAATCGTTTGGTCATTTCCGAATCGACGTAGAAGGTTTGGTTCTTGATGCTGGAGAATACGGAACAACATATGTTAATGCTATTCCAAGCTTTCAAACTTGTCCCTACCGCTACCTTTTGGATGTTACTCCAAAAATTTCTCAGTCTGTAACTATCTGGTAGACCGAGCGCGCGCCGGCAAGTTATCTTTCCCTGATTCAGCCTATGTAGCGCACGCTATGTTAAAGAACCCCCTAAAACTCCCATCTCCCTTTATTTAAGAGCGCGCGCAAAGTCTGCATCTGTGTGTTCGGGTTTGGGATAAAAGTTAAATGCGTAATGAACATAACAGGAATAAAATTAGGGGGGAGAGAAGTATGCCAATAGTTGAGATAACTGGTCCAAAGTTGCCTCAAGACAGCAAAGATCGAATAGCTAAAGGAATCACAGAGGTCATTGCCAAGGAAGAAAAAGCAGCTTACAATATCGATACAACATCAATCACCGTCGTGATCTTCCGAGAGATTCCTGTGACAGACCTGTATTTAGGGACCGAACAGCTACCCAAGGTTCTGGTGAAACTTCCAAAAGCCTAGCAGCCTCCATCTGTTACCTATCGTTCCTTCTTTTTTGAGAGAGTGAGCTTAGAAATTCATTAACCTATTTGAACGTTTGAGTTTGAGGTTTGGTTTTGACGGAGGAGGAGAAATAAAATTTTGATGTTTGGGTTTGAGATAAAAAATTTATAAAAACGAGGTATCTACCACTCTTAGGTGGGATAAAAGAGAATGAGAATCGCGCTTCTTGGTGGAGCAGGAACCGT
>Ga0315308_1000630_pt1 | contig 19959 bp, 21 predicted proteins | sample TDP3_MG_FD_203078 | JGI IMG/M metagenome (GOLD analysis project Ga0315308, IMG submission 203078) | Freshwater sediment microbial communities from Lake Towuti, South Sulawesi, Indonesia - TDP3 | ecosystem: Environmental > Aquatic > Freshwater > Lake > Sediment | place: Indonesia: South Sulawesi... | reverse complement strand
CGCAGTTCTGGGAACTGGCAAACACAAGCGGTTTCCGCCACAATCAGTTTGCCTCTCTATTCTCGCCAACCTCATTCTTGTCTTGGTCTTGCTCTTGCTCTCACGTAGAGCTTTGGAAGGTAAATGGTTATTCACGGTACAGTGCAAAACTTAGGTTTTAGAAAAGGTTTTGTAACATCACGTTTTCCAAAACTTCAGATGAAACTCTCAGCCTATTAGGCTTCTTCCTCATGCAGAAGCCACTGAAGCTAACCCGCGGGCTCTGCAATCACGTGAAGGCTATTTGTTCTTTGCTTGCCATATAGAATTTGACGTTTCTTTTGGCTAGTTCGTTGAAGAATGGTTCGGGTTTGATGCCGGTTTCTCCTGTTACGAATACGCCTCTTTTTTTGATTTTGCCTTTTAGGATCATCTGAGCTGTGATTGATCCTGAAATTCCCACAGGGTTTGCTTGTCCACTTGTTTTCCATTTCTTGTTAGATGGAAAGATTGCATCCATTATGATGGTTGTGTCTTTTCCATCTTTTTTTCCAGTGGCTATGATCTTGTCTGCGTCATAATAGTCCGGCGTCACTGTTTCAGGATATCCCACCATATTATTTTTTCTGATGAGGGCGGCTATGAAGTCTATTGGCGCCACTTTGGCTCCTTTCACATTTAATGGTTGGTCGCTGCCGAATCCCATTTCATATAGGAAGACTGTTTTCCAATCTATGTTTTCCCAGAAGCTTACATTTTGCAAGCCTTTGTCTTTGAAATACATTGGGAAAGTTGCTTGTTCAATGTGTATGACTTGGGAGACTTCTGTTTCTCCAATTGGCTCAGGAAATTGCACAATCTTCTTTTCCCTGGTGGATACATGGATTATTTCTCCGTCTTCCCATTCGAAATCCGCTTCGAACGCGTCAAAAAGGCTCTTCGGAGCCGGCAGCCTCCTTTCTGCTTTTCCTTTCCTTCTTTTCCATACAACAGCTGGAGCGCCCATTGAGATTATTTGTCCCTCAGGGCTCCAAGTGAAATAATACGGGGGCATTCCTTTCGTGAAATCTTTGCCAACACTTATTGCTTCAATATTCTCCACTGAGTCTAGCTTATCAACTGCATACATTGCCATGAGGTCTATTATCCCTGGGCATTCTCCCATGTTTGTGACCGCAGTCAAATCATTTTTTTGAAATTCGTCGTGCAATTCTTTTTGCTTGATAAAATCACCATTAAAATCAATGTAGTGGGCTTTTGCCTCTAAAGCCAATTTTATCACGTGATGACTAAACATGAAAGGCGTACAATTGATGACAACATCTGCGCCCTTCAATAGCCTAACCGTTTCTTGACGATCAAATATGTCACCTTTCTTGGCTGAAACATAACCACATTTCACTTTATCAACTAGTCTTTGTGCTGCTTTCAAATCGACATCCGCTATGACTATTTCCCGAACATCCGAAGTTTCGATAAGATCTCTAAGTGCAGCCTCTCCAACTTGGCCAGCGCCGCCTAATATAACAACCTTAGACATTTAAACCCCACACGCAATTAGGCAAATATGCAATACAACTTTTCTTTAATCTAGCGGTTTCTTCTCCAACTCTCAAAACGCAACAAAAAACAATCAGAAGTACGCTTTGCTTTGATATGTGGGGCACTGTTCATTTTTGGTTAAACATTTATATTTGACATTTCACAATAATTTGGTGGAGACAGTTAATTTGGTGGAGTCAATTCTGAAGAAGCTTGATGCGCAGGGCAGGGTTGCCATTCCAGCAGCTTGGAGACGCGGTTGGAAATCAGGCAAAGTTATTCTGATAAAACGCGGGGAAAAAATTGAGTTGTCGCCAATAGAGCTTGTGTCGCCTTCCAGCTTGTTTGATTCTATTGAGGTGTCTGACAATGTGGACTTCACAGATTCACATTCTTTGAGGAGAGCCCATTTGGAGCGAACTGCACATTGAGGTTTGTGGACTCCAACATTTTTCTTCATGCTTTTCTCAAGCCTCAAAGAAAATTGACGCAGAAAGAACTCAAGATTAAGAAAGAAGCGCAGACCATTGTTAAAGAAATTGAGGCCGGCGAAGAAGTTGCCTTGTCGGCTACACACCTTTCAGAAGTTGTCAACATCGTTGAAACAAGTTTGGGACTCGAAAAATCTTTAGGTTTCCTAGCTTGGGTCGTCACCAAGGACAACATTGAAGTATATTCAGTGGGTTTAGGCCATTACGAAACGTCTCTGCCACTTGCCAAGGAAAACGAAATCAGCGCCAACGATGCACTTGCCTACCTGTTCATGAAAAGTTACGGGCTGAAGGAAATATACTCCTTTGACAAACATTTTAATCAATTAAAGGACATTGTGAGGTTGCCTAAGGCATAGCTCAAAAAAGCTTCGGCAAATGTGCGAATGGAACTTTGCCAAACTCTGGTCGTGGTCGTTAACGATGATTTTGAGTCAATTTAGAAACAGGTAGATGCAATGTGCTCAAGCATGGAGATGCGTGTGCAGCACTTGGATCGATTTAAGAAAATGGGGAGAGTGAGGAATTCATGCTCAGTATTCTGGGGGCATTCCGCCTGGTCCGCCTGGGCCGCCTGGTGGCATAGCTGGAGTTTTCATTTTTCCTCCTGCTATCACGTCGTCGATTCGGAGGATCATTGTGGCTGCTTCAGTGGCAGACTTGATTATATGTGTCTTGACAGCTAGGGGTTCTAAGACGCCGAGCTTCTGCATGTCTTCAACTTTGCCGCTGAAAACGTTGACGCCCATCCATACTTTGCCTTTTTCGTGTTGAACTCTGAGGTCAGAGAGTATGTCGATTTGGTCGAGTCCTGCGTTTTCTCCGAGTGTTTTAGGCACTATCTCCATGGCGTCGGCGAAGCTCATTACAGCCAATTGTTCTCTGCCTGGCAGGGTGTCAGCATAGTCTCTGAGCACTTTGGCAACTTCTTCCTCTGGGGCACCGCCTCCAGCAACGATTTTCAGCTTCTGCACTGTGTCTCGTACCACGCAGAGAGCGTCATGTATTGATCTTTCTGCTTCGTCGACTATGCGTTGGGTTCCGCCTCGGATTAGTATGGCTACGGCGCGGGGGTTTTTGCATCCTTCGATGAAGGTCATTTTGTCTTCGCCGATTTTGCGTTCTTCGACAAGTTCGGCGTGGCCTAAGTCAGATGCCAAAATGTCATCCAGGTTAGTGATTACTTTGCCGCCTGTGGCTTTGGCAAGCTTAGTCATATCGGACTCTTTAGCCTGCTTCAATGCTAATATTCCCTTTTTAATTAGGAAATGCTGAGCCACGTCGTCTATTCCTTTCTGGCTGATCATGACATTGGCGCCTGCCGCGGATATTTTCTTCACCATTGATTGGAGCATTTTCTCTTCTTCTTGGAGGAATGCCTCCATCTGCTTTGGGTTTTCAATGTTGATTTTGGCGTCAAACTGAGTTTTCTTAATCTCAAGCGCGGTGTTGAGAAGGGCGATTTTGGCTTTTTCCACCCGTTTAGGCATGTCTGCGTGAGCGGCTTCCTTGCTGAGAACTAAGCCTTTAATAAGTTTGGTGGATGCGACCGATTCTCCAGGTTTCTTTTCGATCATGACATCGTCTAAGTCAACTCTGATTTCATCTGCGACTTTTTCAGCCACATGCAATATGGCGTCTACAGAAAATTCGGCGAGTTGTTCACGATTTTCAGACACTAGCTTGCTAGCCATTGATGTCATGGCAACTTTCTTCAATGATTCTCGGTCAGATAGCTTAATTGGAACCGCGATCTTCTCTAGGGTTTCAAGAGCTTTGTCCGCCGCTTTCCTGTAGCCTTCAACAATTTTGGTGGGATGAATATTCTTGTCCAGCAGATCTTCTGCTTTCGAGAGAAGTTCGCCAGCCACAACAACGGCTGAAGTTGTTCCGTCGCCGACTTCATCATCCTGCGTCTTAGCGACTTCAACCATCATCTTAGCAGCTGGATGCTCAACATCAATCTCCTTAAGAATCGTGTGTCCGTCACTGGTGATCGTGACGTCTCCGGAACTATCTACAAGCATCTTGTCCATACCCTTAGGCCCCATGGAACTTCTCACTGCCTCAGCCACTATTTTAGCTGCCATAATGTTATTTTGCTGGGCCTCTTTGCCTCTACTCCGCGAAGATCCTTCCTTCAAAATGAGCACAGGCTGCCCACTTTGAGTCTGCGTCAAGTAAGCCATAATTATTCCTCTCCCTTTGGGATTCAAAATCTGAAATATAAATTTAACTACAAACACCTATGAACAGGCGGATAACAAACATTAATCCTATCGTAATGCTGGTCAACCCCTTCACCTGACTATTTCCAGCGTCAACGTGGCCTTCAAATCCACGCATTATGCGCCACGACACAAAACCACTTAACCACTGACCACTCAATCTTCTTATAGTTAAGTGAAACATTAGAATCCAACAAGAAAAAAAATATTTTTTTGCGGTTTAGGTTTTGAAAAAAGTTTTGGACACGCGCTAAAGTAGCCAAAACAACAGCAACATCATCCCTACCCACAGACATCTAAATCACCTACCCAAACTTCAACAAACAAAGCATAACAAAAAGAACGAAACATCAAAAATGAACATGAAGCTCAGCTGACAAAGAAGCCTATGACTCCAATTACCCCAATACATGACATCCAAAAATCTTCTTCAATAGCCTGCATGCATACAAAACATTACTAAAGGTTTAATTCAGCCTACTCTGCCTAGTAAATGTTGGTGGCAAGCTTGGAAATAGCAATACCCCCAGACCTCGCCGAAAGCATCATTAAGATCACTCGTGAGCGCAGAGTTGACGCTGCCCTCCTCACCATGATCAAAGAATACCTCGAGTTGAAAACCAACGACATCGAAAGAAGAATCGAAAACTACGAAAAAAAATACAAAACAAATTTTGCAAACTTTAAGAAAGACTGCAAATCTGGAAAAATATACGCCTACTCTCACGAGGTTGAAGAAGACTACAGAGAGTGGGAAGCCCTACTCACCCTGAAGAAATACTACAAGGAACTCGCAAGCAGATGGCTTACAAAAAAATAGAAGAACTCCTCGACGAAATATACACAGAAGCAATTAAGAAAAAATATATCAAATCAATAAGCGTTAAAGTCGAAGGCCCTATACTTAAATGCAGAATATACCTCGACGACTCACTCATAAACGTATTCTTCAACGAAGGAACAAAAACAACAGCTTTCACCCTCATAAAAGGAAACAAAAGAATCTTCGGCATAGACAAAGACAGCCTAAGAGGATGGCACAAACACCCAATTGACAAATCTAACATCCATCAACCCTGCAAAGAAACAAAATTCAAACAGTTCCTACAGCAAATTGAAGCAACCATTAAAACGAAAAGCTAAATATCGAAGGATTTGTACTAACAGGATACTTCACCGAAAGAATTCGAAAAGGCGAAATTTTATGGAAAAAACAATAATGTTCTTCTACGATAAAGACAACGACATCTTGAACATATCCTTTGGAAAACCCAAAGTAGCCACCTCAGAAGAAGTCAATGACGACATATTAGTCAGAATAGATCCAAAATCAAGAGAAATCTTAGGATTCACAATAATAAATTTCGCCAGCGTCTTTCTTAAACGATTCACAACCAAAAAGAAACCAATAGAGTTGACACTCTCCAAAACCTAAATCACCTATCAGTCGAACGCCCATACCCATCCACAACAAAAATACTCCTATAACTCAAAATACAACAAAAAACAATCAAAAGTCACAAAAAACAACTAAAAACAACAAAAAATGCCCAAAAGTTACCAAATTTTATCCACGCCCTTTAAGCTCCAGAAATAATCTGATAAACTCGGACCAGAACCGTGAATAAGAAGGCGAAGCCAAAAATTAGGGCGGTTCTTCTCAAAAACCTCTTTTCAATGGCTAAACTTGTTCGTTCCAGATACGGCGAAGTCAACTCAGATGTGATCAAAAGAACAATTGACACAATTGCCAAGACAAGGCTGAAGTCCCAGAAGGAAAGAGGAAACTCCAAGCCTATTGCTAAGCCTCCAAAACACGATAATAAACGTCCGCAGCTTTGCCGTCCTGCGCAAGTCTGTTTTCATCCATAACAACTGGTTTGCCAGAAGCCCTGGCTAAGGCAATGGCTATTGAACTGCAGAGTGGACACCCAAAAACCTGGCAAACTCCTCCAAGTCTCCTAACCTCATCACACAAATCCTTGTAAATCGACCCTTCAATCCGAACATGGACTCTGCCATCCTCTTCGCTCAGCTCAAAATCGTCTGCAATCTCTAATGCTTCAACAAAAACCTTGGGCAGATTCCTCTCCAAATACTCTAAGCCAACACCTGCAAAGCTGGTTCCAAGTTCTTTCTCCAAAAGATTCACCAGAGCAACGCCGGAAGGAACAAGACAGACGCCGTCTGGATTCTTCAAGAAAACCTTGCCTTCAGCCTCCCCAACCTCGGCTAGAGTTGGCACGTAAGCTTCGTCTCTTGCTGAAATGTAAACCAGTCCGCTTCGCAGCTCCTTCAAACTGCGAGGAGGCAAATAGACGCCTTTACCCTTCAAACCAAACTCAGAAATCAATTTGTCAACGTTCTGGAGAAAAGAGAAAGAAGCAGAATCCAAGAGATCAGCCTTCACAAGGCTTGTAGGCTTCAAGAAAAAGAAGAGGATGCCCCAGAAGGTCAGTACTAATCCGACAATAGCCCAAACAGTGGAGGAAAAAACCATCGAGCCGGCGAGGACAGAGGCGCCGACAAAAGTCATCGCGTACCCAGCCAAACGAGTTGGCAAACGCCGGTAACTCCAAACCTTCCTGCGCAACTCCTCCAACTCAGCTTCAGCCTCAGACACAACAACCTCTCTGGCAGGCATGTGTGGCGTAGACGAAGCGGCGGCAGGAGTTTTCCCAGCCAAGAAAGCTTTGGCGCCCTCAACGCTTAAACCTAGCTGCGCACCCTTAAGGAATAATACAATTGAAACAAAGCCTACGGCAATTTCTAGCCCTAAGAAACTAAGCATCAAATTACCGTAGGTCCAGTATTTTTGAGTCCACTCAGCGCTGAATTGTAAACCAAACTTGTAGAGGTCGGTGTGAACCAAACCATTCAATCGAGTAAGGAAGAAAACGCAGAGAAAATTTGCCACAATTACTATGGCTAGGAGAAAACAGCAATCATACCTTATTAAATTAATTTTTCCCTTTCTAACATAAACCAGGTGAAGTATGGCTGAAGTGACAGTGCCCAACAGGGCAATTGTGAGGAAACTATCCATCCAAACCGAGTAGGTCCAGTATTGTCCAGCCCAATCATAACTGAACCGCAAACCGTGCTGGTAGAGGTCTTCATGAACAACCTGATCCAAATGGGCAAAGACAAAAGCTGAAAAACCTATGATCACGCTTTCCAAAAGCAACAAAACCAGAACAGCTACAGGTGCAGCTGGAAACCGTGTTTTCATAAACATCCCAAAAACACGTGGTATGCAACACGTCAGGGCGCGCACTAATTATGTTACTGAAGATTGTTTCCCATAAATTTAAGAAGAAACGAGTCATTATCTAGGGGAGACAGTGAAGAGAGCAGAAGAGAGAGAAAGGAGATCCAAAAATCTCTTGCCCTCTTCGCCATCTCTCTCTCACTTTTATCGCATTCTCCCTTTCAAATTAATTGTACACCTACGCCTTCCAGCGGGCTGTGACATCAAATTGTTGAAAAAGTTTATTAGCGAGAAGACGCGCATGTGGTCGGATTTAAAATTTGCACAAATGGAGAATGCTCCGAATTGAGAAGCAACTTTGAGATAATGGTTGACATTTTGAGAGTCGCCAAACATGGCGCTTCCAAAACTCGTATCAGAAACACTGCCGGTTTAGTTAACTCAAACCTTAACCATTACCTGAATCTGCTGCTGAGTTTAGGTCTCCTTGAAGAAGGAAACTCCTACCACACGACGCAAAAAGGTTTAGAATTCATCAAGAGCTTCGAAAACCTTCAAAAAACTCTGGCCTCTCAACCCTAATTCTCCAACTGCTAACGTGCATGCACTATAATTTCCATTTAGCGCCCGCTAGCGCGCGCTATTTATCAAATCAGAAATAACATTTCTGGACTTCAGTTCATTTAACGTCGTACGCGCAAGTTCATTAAGGAGTGATACTTATTGAAACATTGACTCTATTTTGCTGTTATGTGAAGTAGGCATCTAGAAAGTTTGCCCAGCCGGTTGCCTGCGCCCAATTGACCAAGAGATAGTTGTCTCTGGCCGAATACCATGCGCTTTGGTTTCCGGGCCAGTAGAAGGATAACCCGTTGCAGTCTGGAACCGCTTTTCCAGCCCAGTTGACCACAATGGCTTTGCTCACAACGTGCTTGACTTTCTTTGTTGCAACGTTCAGGTTAACATTGTTCAAGTCTAAGAGGTCAAACTCAACCGTGAAGTTAAGCATGTCTACATAGAAGTATGTGTCTGACATAGTCTCAGCGTTTGCTAGGGCTTGCTTGTATTGTTCCTTGTACTGGTCTAGGTTGACGAGCATGGCTGATGTCCAGTCGGTGAAGACTTTTCTCAAGTGGGGCATCCAGTCTATGTTAATGACTGAACACGTCATCCTAGTGTACTGTTCTAGGGTGAACGGTTCATAGTATTCCCCATAGTTGGCCACTATCTCAATGGCGTATCTTTTGGCGTTCCATTTGGGGTGGTCAACCAAGTCTTGGGCATGTGTGGTGTAGGGCCATCCCTCGTACTCCTCGTATTCTTCGGATGCTACCATGTATCCAGCATGGTCAACAAGTTCGTAGGCTACTTCAGCCTGAGCCATGTCGCATGCGTCAAACCCTACGATGTCGATGAAGCCAGCATCTTCCATGCTCTGGTGCATCTCTTGGAGGTTTAGCCAATCGCCGCTGGTGTCATCCCAGCAGAAGCCGTTCCAACCGTCGCCGTGATTCCAAAAGTCCAACAGGTATTTTTCAGCAGGATAAAGAAGCTTTACTGTGTTAACAAAGTCTACGCACACTTGTGGGTCTCCCATGTTTAGTTCATCATACGTCTCAACCACAGTGTAGCTGTCTTGTTCAATGTGAATGAGCTCAACCGTGTTAGTGCTCAAAAGGTCTACGAGGGCAACAAAATCAACGAGATCGGTGGAGCCTACTCTTTCTAGTTCCTTCAGGTCTTCAGTCCACGATTTTTCCAAGTCGTTGTCGGCACATGCGTAAATCATGAAGGTCCATTGACTGCTCGATCGGGCGGCTGATGCTCCCGAGATTAGCAGCGCCTGTGCCAAAAACAGAGAGATGAGTCCTATGAGCAGAAATGTTTTCTTTCTCATGTATTCATCCTTTCTTTATCATATTGTTTGCCACTAATTAGTCTTTACAACTCCAAAACTGCAATTTGGAGAGGCTCCATGCGCTCTTTTCCAGAGGAATACTCTCTAAGCATGCGTCTTGTCTCTTAGATTCCCGTGGTCTCGGACAGCCGCTGCAGAAGCAAGAACCAGGGTTAACCCAAGCAGGGTTAGCGTAACTGGTGTGGTCCTTATGCCCCAAGGCGTATAGTTCAGCAGCAAACCAGCCATGGGAACCAAAGCTAAACTCAATCCTACACTCAACGCCAAGCGTTCAATGTTGTCTAGTTCTTTTTTGCCAAACAATGCTCTGATTAGGCTGTAGCCGGGAAGAAACAAAACGAAAATCGATCCCAGCACATACCTGGCGTAAACAAATGGAAAGGCGTTCTCAGGAATTAAAAAGACCATAATGGATGCAACTGTAGCTAAGCCGGAGACAATCCAAAACCATAAGGCCCAATTCGAGAAAAAGTATCCAGTTAACGTAGATGGAACAACCGGTGGAGGTTTCTCCAATAATATTTTTCCTTCGCTTTCAAGGCGCAGAATCCGATCCATGATGGCTTCGTTGCTTTCAGAAAATCTCAAACGGACAAGTTTAATGGCTTGCTCTAAAGTTTTAGGATGCTCATTTCCAATAACGCCAATTAGGACCTTATCAAAATCATCCAAGGCTTCTTCTTCCTTCTCCTATTGCTCGCTTAGGCTGTCATGTTAAGCCAAATCCCAACGAACCGATTATGAAACTTAAAACCCTGCGAAGATACGTCGTAAAGCCAAAGTTCAAAAAACAATTGATAATAAAATCCTTTATACTCTGAATCCCAAATCGCGCAGGAGTTAACCCACGCACTCCTGCCATTAATCACCAAACTATTAACAAAACTTGAATTTTCATAACATAAAACTTCTGGAATCGAAAACGTTACGAGTTTTTCCCATGTTTCTCCATCTGAAACAAAAGCCCGAAACTCGTAAAGTTGTGGCAAAGAACTCGGCATTGATGAGGTTGAGTTGGGAAGAGGCTGGGTCTGATTACGAAACTTCAGACACACAACATAATACACGGAACAACCCATATGATTCCCAACGCCCAAAAAGACACTGTACAAATCGCCAAAACGAACATTAAACGGATAATCGTCAGCCATGTGGTTCGGACCAAGAAGCCAAAGCTCAGAAAACCGCTCACCACCCGTGGGAAAAGAAACACTGGTGCTCAACGCCGGAGAAACCGCCAACAAAACACCAACTAAACTAACCACTTGAAACAAGACACGATAATCCTGAAACCTCAAACCTGCTCAACCCTCGGCCTCATCTTCAACAACCGCCGGTAATACAGCCTTTTAAAATAGACGTAACCCAACACACTGGCCGATACAACAATGGCAACGCCTACAAACGAACCCACCAAAGACCACCAAAACCTAGCAGCATGCTCAGAGTCAGCTTCAGCCCTCAACCTCTGAGCCTCAACACGAACCTCGCTGCTAATTTCACCGCACAAATCTGCCAAACGGATGGCTTCGTCAAAATTGCCAGTTTCAAACGCCGAATGGGCCATGAAGAGCCAATCGGCCGCTTCGTTCAACCTAAGCATCAGACCTGAAACGTTAGCTCCAACCTCTTCAGCTTCCAAGGCAACCTCATAGATAGCTCTGCTTCTGAATGGTCTCGAAAAAACATTTAAACTTGGTCTAGCCATTAGAAGCAACACACCAACGCCCAAAAAGGCGGCAATCCAAGCATCAATCTTTAAAGTTATCATGGCAAAAAGCATAGTTAAAATAGGTGTAAACGCTTTCAAAAGAAATGCTAGGTTTGTAGTCAAACTTCTTCTTGAAGATTCGTGTTTGACCGCTGGCACTTTCGAGAAACCTACCATGTAGCCTATAGCCAGCATTGCTATTACAACAGGCACTTGCCGAAAAATCAGCGAAATGATAGACAAACCAGTGAGCGCCCCCGTAAGTATGAGAAACGGGCTCATTGGGTAAACTGGTAAAATTGTATGCCTAAACCATACGTTTACATAGGTTTGTCTAGCTTTATCCAGCTTGAGCCTTTTCGCTTCAGCCTCTATCATGGGCGCTGATATTATTGCGCAGCCAGGGACAGGGAGAAGCCCCATAACCGCAGGAAGTATGCTCATAACAAGTTTAGAGTTCCTAACGATTTCACTCAAACTCTGGCTCAGAGTCGTTACGAATCCTGTTTCTTTGTAGAGTTGACTTAGCAGCATTATTCCAAACGTCGCTAATACAAGCGAAATGGTAACAAAATCAGTTAAGGTTTCCCAAAACACGTTGCCCACATCTATCAGTTCAAGAAAAAGCATACTCAAAACAATGGCAGTCAAATTCAAGGTTATTCCTAAAGCCACACGTCTATAAATCAGAATTCCTAGGAAAATAAAAGAAGCGACAAAGGCGGCCACAGGCTCGAGAAAGCCCAAGGGAAAACTTCCTTGAAACCATTTGTAAAATGAAATCTAATCTTGCATTCTTTAGTCTTTCCTCAAGAAAGCTTCTTCTCTTGAGCTAATCGCATTTGAGCAGTTGTTTTTCAGCTAATATATTCGCGCGCGCAATTACAGAATGTGGATTCTGGATTCAGAAACATCAAATATTGAGATGTTCATGACTAGGCATCGGTGGAAAGATGCCAGAATCACGTATTATCGACTCTCCGAGACATAGGAGAAAACGTTCCGTCCCATATGGGGTGTTGAAGATCGACTCTGCGCTTAGGCTTAAGGAAGGAGAATTAATTGTTGCAGTGTATACTTCAGAGAGCGCACTATATAAGATAAAGTCTTTCTTGGCTTTTGTGCAGGATGGGCTTGAAAGTGGTGATGCGGTAAATTACGTTTATCCAGACGAGGAAAGTCTAACTGTTTGGGCCATGTTAAAAGACGCCGGAATTGATGTGGAACAATACAAAAGAGATGACACCCTTCGCCTCGAGAGCTTAACTGAACATTTCATGTCAAATGGTAGGTTAGACTATGAAAAAGCAGTCATCAATGGTCTAAACCGGTGGGATGCAACGAAGAGGAAGGGATACAAACATGTAAGAGATATCGAAGACGTAGGCGATTTTTCATTCTGCGGTGGGCAATGGCTCCAATACATCAAGTATTATTGGTTAGACCCGGAGTGGAATGACCCGAGCATTTCAAAATGGGCAGTGTCTGAGGAACCAACGGGAGTAGTGTATGATCCCTTCGTTATGGAGATCACCGCTGTCAACGTGGAAAACATGACGCATACACAACTCACTGAACTCTTCTCAACCATGGGGAGAGGGGCAGAGGTGCGAACAAGAATCATCGGCTCTCGCAGTGTTTAACGGAAAAATATGCGCGCGCTACTTCTTTCCCGTATGGAGTATGCATACAAAAAAGAAGAAGAAAGAAATAGAAGATGTGGACCCTTGGTCAACATTCTGTTTTCAGAAAAAAAGATTAGAGTCTTTGTTCTCTTGTGTGAGTAAGGAGGCGATTTCTTGAGCAGCATTAGAGGGGAAGCAAGAGGAGAAGGAAAACCTAAGCCTCTGACAAAGAAGGAACGAGAAGAGAAGCGGAAGAAGAAAAAACTCGCCAGACTCGAAAGACAACGGTCCAGATAGGCTTATAGCGCGCGCAAAATTTAGACAGACTGGTGGGCTGTTAAAAGGGAATAGAGATCTTTGACCTTGTTTTTGTCAACTCTGGATAGGATTAGATAGCATGATGGGCAATAGGTCACCAGTGGTCCACTACTCTCATCAATCATCTTTTTCGCTATTTCCATTGAAAGGTTAGGAGCATAGGAGATTAAGTTGACACCACAACATGGATAGTGAGTTCTGTGGACTTCGTTGTCTTTGAGTAGTCTGCGGGTGATTCCTTTCAACTGGTTCAGGTGATCCGGATAGTGTATCGTTAAAGTCAGGCCTTGTGGCAGATTCTTTGGCCTTATGACCTCTAGAATGTGACGAACTTCAACCCCTTTAAGGGGATAGAATGAGTTGAATGCCAAGTAACAACCAGGACAAGCTGTGACTAACCGCTTCACGCCCTCTTCTTCAAACATATGTATGTTTTCTTTGGCGACCTCCTTTGCCGCTTCCACATCACCCATCGTGTAGAGTATGTAACCACAACAACTCTCGTTTGGAAGAAGCCGAAAATCCATTCCTGTATCTCTCAATAGGCTTATTGCTGAAGTAGCCATTTCTTGGACTCTTGGCACTAATGATGATGTACATCCCAAGAAGAGTACTGTGTCGGAGGAAGTTTCATAGTTTTTACTGAGGAAGGCCTGACGTTTCCTTGAGCTACTGTATGGATTGCCATATTTTTTGATTGCTTTTTGTAGATAAGGAAGGTTATGAGGGATTATGCCGTTCTTCACAAGGTTCTGTCTCAGTTTGTACCTTAAGTCAGCCATGTGGCATTTGTTGCAGGTTGTGCAGAGAAATATGGAATCTGTGTCGTTCTTGAGGGATTCCGCGCCCCTTATCTTGAACTTGAGGTATTGATAAGGAGCCATAAATGGTGTGTATCTATGATCCTCTTTTATCTGATTTATCGGACATGCGTGGTCTTGCTTAAACTCGGAAAACCAGTTTCTTATACCCATGATATCTCTTATCTCCCGACAACGGGACTCTAAGTTCTGATTTCAGTATTTGTTATAGTTTTTTCGGTTCAGCTATAACTTTTCCGCAAAATCGAAGTTGATTGTTGTTGGATAGAATTTCTATGCACACACACATGGGTCATCGACAACGACCACGACGCCGCACTCCTCACAAGCATTAGTCTAGAACCACATCGTTGCGGCTGCTTCGAGAGCAAGATCGTTCAACGTGGCAGCGCCCACAATCTTGACGCCTTTGATCAGATTCACTTTTTCCCATCCTAGCATTTGTTTTGAGGCTTCGCACACATCGATCTCAATACCTGCTTGCATTGTTTTCTGAAGCATCTCAGCGACTGTTGGGAATGTTCCGAGTTTTATTTTCTCAGCTGCGCCTGGAAGCAGAATTCTCAGTGCGGCTCCTAGGTAGTACAGTCTGGGCTTAAGGCCCATTGCTTTTGCAGTTTGAGCCAGTACTAGTGGAGAATATTGTCTTTCGGGGTTGTCGCTCGTTTGGACGTACAGGATGAATTTGTCATCTGTCATCTTTTCACCTCCATTGTCATCCATGAGTCACATGAAGTTGACGAGAAGCTTCCTTCTTCCTCATCTGTCGAAGGCCTTTTTCAGTGAGACATGTTCCTCGAGTAGGACAGTACTTCTGGGAATGATAGTCAAACAGTTTGAACAGAGGTTCCGCGGTCTCTTTGTTAAGCGAATAGATTCGCTGTTTTTCTTTCCTTTCTGAGAAAACGAATCTGCATCTTTCCAGAGGTTCCAGATTGTGAGATATCATGCTCTGTTCCTGCTTCAGGGTTTTTGTGATTTCAGTGACGCTTTTCGGCTCTTTGCGCAACGCTTCTAAGATGGCCAGTCTTGTAGGATTTGCCAGAACCTTGAAAAACGCGTAGCATCTCTCTGATAACCCTCGTTTCACTCAGATCAACTCACATGACATATTATTCATATGAAATATTAATCATATATATGAAGGTTTCGGATGGGGTGCGCGACATAAAATCCTTTCTCCAAGACAGACCTGTTTTGACATTTCAGACGAGTGATAGCAAAACTAAACAAGTCCAAGAGCATAAACTATCTTTATGAACAAACCTGAGGGCAAACGTAAACTGAGCAGTCTGAAGAAGGTAATATTCATTGTAGCTGGGACAATTTCTCTAGGATTGGGGGCTGTAGGCGTATTTCTGCCCATTCTGCCTACCACTCCGTTTCTCTTACTCTCAGCTGCATGTTATTACAAAGGTTCAGAGCGTATGCATCGATGGTTGCTTGGGAACGAGTTGTTTGGAAGCTACATAAGAAACTACAAAGAGGGAAAAGGAATCTCACAAGCAGGCAAAATCTTCACTCTATTCTTGCTATGGATAGCAATCTGCTTTTCAGCGCTTTTCATTGTGCACAACTACATTGTGCAGATAGTTCTTTTCGCAATAGCGATTGCCGTGACAATCCACATCATTACTTTGCCAACGTTTAGAAAAACACAATCCCCAGGAAGAAGAGGCTAAAGAAGTACTGAAAGAATCCGAGGGCAAATCCCAAAAAAAGAGGAATTGCGCAGGCGACATCTCCACTTGGTGGTGGTTGGTGATTAAATTTCTATCCAACCAACCAAAAAAGACGTTTTGGGTTTGGGATAGAATTTCTATGCACACACACAAATTGGGATTAATTATCAAGATGCCGTTCAGGTCTGAGTGCGCTGGCTTGCTATGGGCTCGGGGGCTCGCAGTGCCTTTTAGGCTACGCCAGCGCAAGGGGAGTGGGAGTGCATTAAGGCAAGCGTTGAGGTTAACGGTTAACCGTACTTATTACTATTATTAAATATAGAAGGAGCAAGACTAAAAATAGCAAGACCGAAAGTTCCTATCCATGCAAAGATTTCTTTCTTAACCCATGAACGGTTATGGTTTAGATGCAAGAAATGTGCGACTTAACCCGAGCAAAACAAAGTCATGGGAAGGATTTTTCCTTTGAGACTCATATCTATATGTAAATTAAAATCAATGCCTAAGAGGAGACGACCTAGGCGCCTTTTTGGACTATACCCATAAAGGAGCGCGGCAGGTCATTCCTTGCGCCAGAAGCAATACGTTAAAAGGAACATAAGTCATGTATGTACGTTTGGGCGGTTTGCAATGAAAGTTCTGGTGATTGGTATAGGAAGAATGGGGTGGGCTGTATTAAGAGACTTAATGGAAAGCGATGAGGTAACCGAGATTGTGGCCGCGGACATACATTTTGAGATGTTAAGGCAGCAAGTCGAAAAGTTGAGAGAAATCGATGAAAGAGCGGAAAAAATAACATCAATGCGAGTTGATGCGACAGACCGAGATCAGTTGAGAAATGTTTTGAAAAGAGGATTCGATGTGGTTTCCGATTGTCTCTTATGGACATACACCCCATTAGTGACCAAGACTTGCGTAGAAACAGGTACAAGCTATGTTGATTTGTCATCTGACTTTTCTCTTCCACAACTGCACGAGTTGGACAAAACTGCAAGGAAGACTGGGGCGACCGTTATACTTGATTGCGGCCAGGATCCAGGTATCGATCATGTTGTTGAGGGATATGCAGCAAGAAAACTGGACAAGGTGAAAAAAATTCACATGTACATTGCCGACGGTATTCCTCAAAAAGGTACACCTGCATATTACACGCCATTGCAATATACAGCTATATGGACGGCAACCGGGATTATATCTGAACTGTCTGGGAAAACAAAGATACTGGTGGGTGGTAAGGAAGTTGAGGTTGATAAATTGGCTCAACCGGAAACACTGATATTTCCTGAGCCGATAGGAGAAGTTGAGGCTTGGTATAGCAAGTACCCGAAAATGCTTATAGAAAGTCTCGGGTTGAAGGATGTTGAAGAAGCCTGGGATAAAACTGTTCGATGGCCAGGTTGGTGCAAGATTTGGAGGGATTTGATCGCTCTGAATCTTACAAGCACCGAACCGATAACGATCAATGGAGTCAACGTAACGCCTCTAAAATTCTTCACTCAACTGTTTGAAACGTATCTTAAGCCAAACTTTGAAGCTGGAGACAGAGATTTAGTTGTTGAGAAAATAGAGGTCATGGGGGAAAAAGATGGAGTAGACATGAAATATTCTTACTTAATGATTGTTTTTTACGATGAAAACAAAGGTTTATCGGCGTTCCAAAAAACAACATGCTATCCAATTTCCATAGTAAGCCAAATGATTGGGCGAGGAGACATTAAGGAGAAAGGAGTGATCCACTGCGGTAAGATCGGATGGAACAGAGAACTTGCAAACAAATTTTTCTCTGAGCTAGGAAAGAGGAACCTAGTATTTAATGAATCAGTAACGACACCACTTTCTTGATTTATGCGCACTATTTCATGCATATCTGATGATAAATTCAAGTTGCCCTGATACAAGCAATAGGCCTCTAGGCTACTGAGTCTGCCGATGAAAAATCCAAATTCTAGCAGAACATTTTGACGAATCTTGAGCTGCAGTTCACCCCTTTTTTCTTTCTATTTCCTTAAAAATTGAAACGTGTATGAAAAAAGAAATGCTAACATCCCCGAAGAAAGTAAACCCTTATATCCAAAACAAGTCACCCGCGCGCGCTTTGGGATAGAATTTCTATCTCTCTCATATTGTTGGGTTAGAGCTCATATTCTTCTTTAGCTGTTTATGTATCTCTATCTTTATGTGCTTCTGTTTCTTCTTCTAAAGGAATTATCCACAACATACCAAACAGTGCGATGAAAAGTAATTGTTGTCCAATAGTTTCAATAATTAAATTTTTTAACATCATATAGTATTCTTCCTGATAGAAGTATTCCCTTAACTGATCTAGTGCTACAATTCCGTCAAGTGAATTGTATGTAAGTATCAAGTATGCAGTTGAAAGCAATAACGCAATAAACAGCTTTTTCCAATTCATGTGTTCATTACCATCCTCTTAAGTTTTATTAGTGGTTAGAAAAAAAGGGTTATGGTTAGAAGTCTAAATCTGTCAATTCCGATTCGTATCCATCGTTTAAATAATCTGTTGCCCATTCGTCTTTCTAAGGATAAAGAGGCGTTGTTCAAGCTTGTTCTGGAAAGTTTAAAAACTACATGGAAGAAAAAATCTGAGTTAATTAGTGGTTAATTAGTAGTTAGGTGTTAGATGATGGTGAAATGTATTGAATGTGAGAATCTATTACAATTCGTTGTTTATCGTTGTAAAGGAGAAGTTAGAGACTTGTCGGAGCTTGCCCGGGACTTTCGAGAAGGTAAAATAGAATTTCGGGGTACTATTGACTTTACGTGTGACCGTGATTTTGACAAAGAAATTTCTATAATAGATATCGAAATTGAGAGGAAATGTAAAGATTTTATGCCGATTTATTCAAGTAGATGACACATGTCTGGTGTTGGATTGCGCTTCTTTAGTTTGTGGCAATATGGTTTGTTTCTTGCTTCATAGTGTGGACAGTTAATAGTCTGACAGTTGCACTCTAACTTAGACCACAACAAGTTAGATAGAAATTCTTTATTTGATGGTTTTGAGAGAGAGGATAGAATAGAAATTCTATCCAACCAACCAACCCAACTGCATAAGTTTTTTATTTTCATTGGCTGGAATAGAATGAGCTAGGGGCTTTGAGATGTTTTTCGTTACGCGCTACTATATAAAGTGGGACAAGATGGCTGAATACCAGAAGTGGCTACTTTCCAACGAGGCGAAAGACCTGATGAAGAGGTTTGAGAAGGAAACAGGCTGGAAATACATTAACACGTACTTCCCTATTCTTGGATTTGGCGAGGATATCATAGAAGATTGGTTTGAAGTTCCCAACTGGGCTGCCCTGGACAAGTCGAGGACATCGAAGGTTTGGCAAGAGTGGTCCGATAAGACGTGGGATTTCATGGATATGACAAGGGCTGCATCAAGCGTGGTCTACCGGAGGGCGAGCGACGTCATGATACCTACCCCACCTAAGAAGAAGAAATAGTTATCACTCCCTCTCTTTTTCTTTTTTTCGAATCATAAAGAAGATTTCCTTGTTCATTATTCGCCGATTACATTTTGAATTCGTTCCCAGTCGTGACTTTTGGTTTTGTTGAATAGAATTTCAATCCCAAACCCAACTAGAGACAAAAACCTTGTCTGATAGCAAGAGGTTCATGCTATACCTCGCTTTCTGCTTAAATCTTTCTTTGCTGTAACCTAAATTGGTGACACTTAGCTGTGTCGGGTGAAGAGGCTTTCACTTGCCCTTTTTGTGGAGCACCGTACAGAACGCTTATTCCAGCTGGGGGGGTTCAGGTGAAATGCCAGTATTGTGGAGGAAATGTTCTTGTTCCACCTCGTTTAGGAGGTGAGCTTCAAAGATGTCCCAACCACCCCGATGTCTTGGCTATTGGTCTCTGTAATGAATGTGGCAAAAGTTATTGTGACCGTTGCCTCTACATTTACGGAGTTCGGGGTGGAAAACTACATTTATGCTCTGAGTGTTATGATGAAAAGCGAGGCTGGATATTTCCTGCGGCATTTGCAGCTATTATGATTATGTCAATTTTTGGGGTATTAGTTGGAGCAAAGGAGCCAATTCTTGGTCTTATTTATTTGTTCTTGATAATAGTATTTGTTCTTATAGCATTGTATGAAGCCGTAAAGAAACCTCTAAGTGTTCATGATTTTAAGGCAAACCAGAAATGACTAGCGCGTGCATCACTTCCTAAAAGCTAATTTTAGCAAATGTATTATTAACTTTTAGAGAAGGCTTACCCTAGTTTCTGTGTGCGTTTTTTATTTTTGTTTTTTTGTTGAGAGAATATAAGAGAGAGGTAGAAAGTTTGGGTTTGGGATAGAATTTCAATCCCCCCCACACTTTCCAGTAAATATTTAAAATTGCGTGCAGTAAATGAAATAGGCAGAATGCGAGATTACCAGGAGGGATTCGTTTGGTGTTTGG
>Ga0315308_1000629_pt1 | contig 19985 bp, 17 predicted proteins | sample TDP3_MG_FD_203078 | JGI IMG/M metagenome (GOLD analysis project Ga0315308, IMG submission 203078) | Freshwater sediment microbial communities from Lake Towuti, South Sulawesi, Indonesia - TDP3 | ecosystem: Environmental > Aquatic > Freshwater > Lake > Sediment | place: Indonesia: South Sulawesi... | reverse complement strand
GACACAGAATCGAACACTGTGGGATACTCAATCCTCAACTGATGGAGAGGATCGCTGGCATGAACATCGTCGTGGCCACTCAGCCCCGCTTCATAATAGAGCTCGGAGAAGGTTTTGAGAGGGCTTTAGGTAGTCGGATTTCTCTGACATATCCCTTCAAGTCGTTGATCGACCATGGAGTACGAGTAGCCGGAAGCTCAGACTGCCCGGTTGTCCCTTGTCCACCTTTGTGGAACATCTACGCTGCTGCGACGCGAAAAACCGAGACCGGTCGCGCACTTGTTCCGGCAGAAAGGGTCACACCAGAAGAAGCGATCAAGATGTTCACGGTGGAGGCTGCCTACGCATCTTTCGAGGAAGAGGAGAAAGGGTCCCTATCGGTCGGCAAGTTGGCAGACTATGTCATCCTTTCCGGCGATCCTCTGGCCACGGATCCGGACCGAACAAAAGATCTGAAGGTATTGGCGACTGTGGTTGGGGGGAAAGTTGTGTATGAGGACAAAGAGCTCAAGGAGAAGCGGGTTATCCCCTGAGCTTTAGGAGAGTTGCAATGTTCGCTTTCTCGTCGAGCTTCGGCGTTATCATTCCCTCAGATGAGGTGAAGAGTGAGGTGACTCCCGGGCCATGGCCTGAAATGACACAGTCCGTGTGAACGACGATCCCAACCGAGACGGCCCCCTTCTTGTAGATCCTTCCAAAGGAATGATCAGCATCGAGGATTGCAACGAGATCACCGAGCCTGAGATCTTCAAGGCCGTATTGCTTGACCATCTCCTTGTCGAAGAGCTGAATGTCGTAATCCCCCGAGTAGACCTGATCTACGCCCAATCCCGATCCCATAGTGGCCGCAGGAACCACGTGGCTCACGGGAACTACGAGCTTCCCATTCTCGGTGGAGGGGTTGACAGCTCGCATGAAATCGGGATCCATGTTCATTACTTTGACGGATGGAAGGTCCAAGAGTTTGAGGCCCATCCCCCACGCCTTTATCTGGACCTTGTCCTTCAGAACTAACTTCTCCAGAGTCTCCTCTCTGAAGTCCACCATAACATGATTGATTCCGCCGTGCTTGCCCGTGACGACGCCTTTTTCGCCTTTGGCATCGCCTGATACGACTTTCGCCTCGTTGCCGACGCAAGCGAGCAGGTTGAGTGCCATATTGTAGGCCGCGGGCGCCTTCTCATCCTTCTCCTTGTTCTCCAGACTCACACCTGGCTCAACGTGGTCAGCTTCCCACCCTGTTGCCAGATCTCCCACGCGGACGTTGTAGGTTATACCTCCCATGCCGGGCAACGCTATGGCACGCCCGTCATACGATATGCGATAAGGACTCATTTCAGAGACGAAGATTGGGCTGACAACCTCACCCCATACTGAGATCTTCACCAATTTGTCGGCGTTTGTCTTCAACATCTCCTTCACTGCCTTTCCACAACAATCCACACCGTCGATACTTAAGCGGTTGGAGTGATCGAGGCCGGGCAAAGCTAGGAAATCGGCCGGAAGCTCCGCTCACATTCTCAGCGCAAACAGTCACAGACCAAGAGTGCTGACCTAATAACCATGCTGGGCCTCTGAGGACAACAGCACCCACTCGGACAAGGCCTCTATTTCCTTCAGCGCGGGACTCGCTGGCGCATAGTCGATGGCAGGGAGTCCCAGCATATCTGCTTCTGCGACCTTGGGATCAAAAGGCATGATGGAACATAAGGTCATGGGTATCGTCGCCAGTCTCTCCTTCACGAAGTCCATTTCATTCAATCCTTTGACTTTGTTTGCTATGCCCGCGATCTTGCGGATGCCTAGGTCCTGAGCTAGCCTACTTATCTTTGAAGCCGTATCCAACGCTTGGTTTCCAGGCTCCACGACAGCGAAGAGGACGTCCACGCCTCTAACAGTCCCTCTACCGAGATGCTCGAGCCCTGCCTCCATGTCCATCACGACAAACTCTTTTCTCTCAACTAGGACGTTTCTCATCAACGCTCTCAGCAAGGCGTTTGCCGGACACATGCATCCTATGCCGCCTGACTTGACCGTGCCCATGACAAGAAGTCTCACTCCGTCCGGCGCTTCAACTCCATACCTGTCCGCCACATCACTCACGTTGGGAGTGACATTGAACACGCTGCCCATCTCTCCCGGCCTTGCCCCAGTCTTCTCGGCGACGAGCTCGCTGTTGTCTGACAAGGGAAGCATCAGTGCAATCTTGTCTTGGGCGACACCGAGTGATCGACCGAGGTTCATAGCTGGGTCCGCGTCTATCGCTATCGTTTCAAACCCTTTCCTCGCGAGTGTGCGTGCCAAACTCGCTGTGACGAATGTCTTGCCGACTCCACCCTTTCCTGCTATGGCCAGCTTCAATGGAACTGCACACTCGCCTTCAGTTGTGGTATGCCTAGTGAGCCGGCGATCGACTTCACGGAAAGATACGAGAGTGAATGTGACGGTAGCTGATAGGTGGGTCGGCCTTCGAAGTCGAACTGCTCGACCAAAGGATCCTCCGGTACGACGCCGATGAGGTCCAGCCCTTGGGCCTTCACTTCGGCGCTCACCTTCTCTTCCAGGCCCTTCGGCACCCTATTCGCGATGGTCAGGATTCTGCCAACCGATATTCCGAGCTCTCGCGTCAGATCTTTGATCCGCTTCGCCGTGAGTATTCCTTTCAGTGTGGGGTCCACCACGGTCAGAAGGAGGTCGATATCCCGAGTAGTTCGTCGGCTTAGATGCTCAAGCCCAGCTTCCGAATCGAGGACCAAGTATCGATAGTTCGTTGCCAGTGTGTCGACTATCTTTCTCAGCAGATTGTTGACGTAGCAGTAGCATCCGGGGCCTTCGGGCCTTCCCATCGCCAAGAGGTCGAACCCCTCGCACTCCAAGACCGAGCTCTGTATCATGTAGTTGAGGTAGTCTTCTTTCGTCTGTTCGATCGGAAGCTTGTCCTTTTCTGCAAGCATCTTTTCTCTTATCTCTCCAACAGACCTCGGAGGTGCCACTCCAAGCGAGGAGTGAAGATTGGAGTTTGGATCCGCGTCTATCGCTAGCACAATGTCGCCCGTCGCTTCATGCAAGATCCTGATGAATAGCGTAGCTAGCGTGGTCTTTCCTGTACCACCTTTTCCTGAGATGGCGATCGAGAAGGTCACTGAGCCTTCACACCTTTGTATCTCGCCCACAGAGAGCGGACCATCTCATCTCCCTTGGCCTTGACGTCGTCCCACCTGAGCTCGAGATCGGTGTCGTATCTACGCTCACCTAGACACCGCTCATATTGTGACAGGAAGGCTTGAATCTCTGCCAGCATCGGAACTTCTACTAGCTCAAGCCGCTCCTTTCCGACATCGATCCTCGAGACGATAGCGTTCTTGACGCTCTTTGAGCTGCCCAAAACATCCCTTAGAGTTGCCTCGCCGTTCCTTACATCTACCTGCACGATATCTTGCGTTACCTCTCTTTCTCCTTCTGCTGTCTTCACATAGACCTTAAACTCGCACAAACTCTGGTTCACCTCTCAACTTCGTGTTCTTGGTGAAAGTAGGTCGAGCAGCGCTTTCTCTTCCTTCTTCAGATGCAGCCCTTCTCCTTCCCTCTTCTTTATGTATAAGGAGAGTACTGATTCCACACTCTGTCGATCCAGCATTCCCAATGGTGTCGGTGTCTCGAAGAGTCTCTCCGGAACTCTCTCCTGTTCGAGATCGAAGCCTTCTCTGAGCTTGAAACGATACATCTTGTGGAAGATATCTCTGCCCAGCTCATCCAGCTGATCCGTAGTCAGATTGTTTCCTTCGTTCGCGAGAAGTCTCGATACAAGTTCTTTGGAGTAGATGGTTCGTGAGAACAGGCATATGCCTAGTGAGTTTAGGACGCATCGCCAATTCTCCTCCTCCACCAAGTAGTCGGCGATCTGTTCTGGGAGACTGTTCTTTCGGATCGAGTTCTGATCTATCGTGTATCCGGCATTGCTGAGATGCGAATGTCGTGCTCCAACGAGCGTTCCAACAACGAAGCCGGGCCCTGTCCAATATCCAGCAAGTCCATTCTTGCCCAGAGCGATGGCAAACTCCCTTCCTCCATACTTGTCGGCGGCCGCCGCGACTCCCTGGGCAAGTCTTGCATAGAAGCTGTTGCTCTTGGAGACGATGTTTTCGAGGAATTTGAGATATGAGTCTGAGTCGCTCCATATCGGAACGATTCCTCCTGTGTCTTCGGAGGTTATCAGACCCCTCTCATACGCTTCGGTGGCCCATGCGAGAACCGTCCCTGCCATCATCGCGTCGATTCCAGTCTCCTCGCAAAAGGCTATTAGCGAAAGAACCGATCTCGATTCCCCAACTTCAAGATTACTGCCGAGCGCGTAGATTGGCTCATAGTTGTACGGCACCAGCTTAAGTTCTTGAAAGATCTCTTTGCGCCCCAACTCGTGCTGCGGAGCGAACTCCGTCGAGATGGAACCCAGATGTATGCAGGCGACAGGGCATCCGGGACATGAGATCTTCCTTTCCAGATCTAGCTCAGCGTAGGCCTGACCCGAGATCCTCTCCGCTCTGTCAAAGAAGCTCTTGGAAAAGTTCTTTGTTGGAAGCGCCTTGATCTCGTTCAGGACGAGTACGTTCTCCGGGGTTCCCAGGTCATGGTACTTGCCCATCTTTCCTGACAGGACAGTCTCCCTGTAGATTTCCTCATACATCGCCTTCTGTTCGGTGGGGTTCTTGAGTGGGACTTCGCCGCCTCCCTTCACAGAGATGGCTTTAAGCTTCTTCGCTCCTAGAATCGCTCCCAATCCGAGTCTGCCGAAGTGATGAAATCTATCCACAATCGCATTGCTGAAATAGAGATAGTTCTCACCTCCACGGCCTATCGCGACAACCGACTGCATGCCATCATAAGTTGGATCTCTTAGTGCTTTCTCGACATCGAGAGGGGACAAACCCCAGAGCGACGCCGCGTGGACTATCTTGACCTTCGAGTCCTCAATGTGTAGGGCGACCACTCTCTCTGACGCTCCCTTGATGACCACGGCGTCAAAACCCGCAAACCTCAGTGCAGCCGCTAGGTGGCCTCCAACGTGGCTTTCTCCCAAGTTGCCTGTTAGAGGTGACTTAAACATGGCGATGGTCTTCGATGCGCAAGGATACACGCTGGTCAGATGTCCCGTGGCCAGGATTATGGGCGCGTCTGGCGAGAATGGGTCGATGCCTCGCGCACATTCTGTGAGGAGGAGCTCTATTGCGACCCCTTCACCGCCCAAACATCTTCGAAATAGGTCCGAGCCATCTGTGACTCGGACCGAAGAGGCGCTCAAGTCGATGTGCAGGATGTTCTCAGGCAAGTCTGTCACTCCTTCATCTCTTCGTACTTGAAGACATCGTGTGGACAGAACTTGCCGCAATTGCCGCATCTATCACAGATTATCGGAATCCTCTTTCTCTGATCCAAGGCGAGAGCTCTGAACTGGCATCCGGAAATGCAGTCGAAGGTCTTACAACCTTCGCATTTGGAGGCAATTAATGAGACTCCCCCCTCTGGCGCAGCAATAAGGGCGTCCAGCTTACATGCGGTGGCGCATTCAGGGTCCTTGCAGAATCTGCACACAACGACATCGAAACGATTATCTAGAGTATGTCCTGACCTGACGAAGACCGCTGTTCTCTTCGCGCCGACCGAGTTGAAGAGCTCCCTTGAGCAGGCGAGCACACAGCTATAACAGCCTACGCATCTCTCGGGGTGCTGCACCTCGATATGAAATCTCATCTGACCGTTGCATTCCTATTCAGTTTGAGGTCCATACCTTCTTGAGGAAGTCATTGATCTGCGAAGAGTCCCTTGGGCCGACTAGGATCTCCCACTTGGTCGTGTCCTCGAGGTCGCCCCTTAGCCTCGCAGCCAACCCCGGGATAATGAGTTTCCTGTGTTTCACCTTCTCCTCCATCTTGGTCGACGCTAGGGTGTCTCTGACCAGAGCAGCATTGAACTGCCCTCCGGCAACCGAGCATTCAACCGCAAGTCCTCCTGTATCGATTCCTATGAGGTGGCACGTTATCCCAGCCGTTTCAAGGTCGCTCAGAACCGTGTAGTAGGTTAGTGCAAAGTTGGTGGTGACCAGAACTGGAGAATTCTCGTCCGGGCTTCCGATTGCCTTCAGTCCCGCCTCGATGGCGACTGGTTTTCTCGGGTCGGTGTAGACGTTCTGTCGCAGAGTCACGATCGGCAGTAACGCCCAAGGCTCCATTGTGTGCATGACGACGAGATCGGTATATCGAAGGACCGAGTTGGCTGCAAGACAGGCCTCTTTAAACGATGTTGCTGTCGGGTCCTCCCCGGTCAGCCACACGATCGCAGACACGCCCATGATTGGATATCCAACGTCTTTGTCTCCCTTCTGGATCGCAGATCTTCGAAGCATTGTGAGATTACTGGTCATGTCCATGAGTTGCTTTCCTTCAAGAAAAGTGCCCGGATCAAGTACGATATTTTCAACGCCGATGGCCCGCAGAGTTGCTGCAAGAGACTTCAGCCCTGACATGTCACTTGGAGCATAGGCCACTATCGGGCATGAGTACTGCTTCGCCAGATAGCCCATATCCTTCCAGTTGTCCTTAGTGGCTGCATAAAGCAGAGGCTTGACGTCGTGGACTCCCTTCTGCTCGAGCGCGGATCGCATCACCTCGCTGTCGAGGCAGCAGAGGATCAAGGGCAGCAGGGTGGATTTCGAGGCAACCGAAACTGCGTGAGCGAACTTCTCGGGCGCTCTCGAGGCGTATCTTATCGCCACCATGTCCAGTCTGAGCTTCTGACCGATCCTCTGAACCTCATATGCTTCGACCGATTTGCATCTCTCAACGATCTTATCGTCATCCCATGTATCACTGACATCAATGGCTATGGCAGTCGGATTGTGGTACATGAGCTCGTGTCTATACATGACCTCTTTCCCGCCGAGCTTCACAGCCTTCTCTCCGACTCCTACCAACACCTCCTTGATGGGGGGAGCGATGAGTTCCTTCAGTCTTTCGAGCTGAGGCCTATACTTGGCGGTCTTGAGCGGGGGACACCCCTCGGGTACGGCTTTCCTCTCGAGCAGCAACGAGGCGAATGACATACAGTTGACTTCGCCGCATTCGCCGCAGTTCGTCTGTGGAAGGAACTTGTAAACGGTTAGTAGAGTGGCTTTCTCTGGCATCTCTGCGTCACCTCAGTCCTGAGACCCAATCTCCGACCTCTTGCTTCGATTCGACCTTCCCGAAGAGTTGGTCTGCAAGCTGTTTGAGAACTCTGATCGAGACAGGATGACTCATCATGAAGAGGTCGCCTCCGGAGAGCATGATAGTCAGTGCCGTGATCGTCTCCCAGATCGGCCCGCGAAGCTCCTTTGGCCCCCAGCTGTCGCTCTTTATCCAAGACTCTCTTGCGCCCCAAGCGTTGCTGGCCGGTGCCAGAATAGGCATCTGCAGATCCGTGTCGCCTAGGAGACCTCCAAGTTTGATTCTTTCCATCAGACTCACAGAGTACTCGATTCCGTACCCAAGTGCACCAGTGGTGGGATCCATCACAATCTGAGACTTTGGTAGGCCTTCATCTAGGAGCAGCCGATTCAACTTCTTCTGATTGTTCAAGTCCATCGATGTGAAGGCGACAACCGAGTGCAGGTGCTCCTTCGCCGCCTTAACTACATGCTGGTAGTCCGAGTCCAACGTCGCCGGGTTCAAAAGACATCTCTCGCCGTGGGTGACTTCTGCAGCGGCCTCGAGAACGAAAGGATCCTTCTGCTTGTTGCCTGAACCACCTATCACCAGAGGAACGTCTACGGCTTGGAGGACGCGTTCCACGGTCTTGGCAGCCTCCTTCGGCGAAGTATCTTTCAGAAGGGGATCTGTGCTCACGAGGTTCAGAGAGACGAGGTCTGCGTGAAACTCCTCGATACATCTCTTGGCCCACTCTGCAGGGTCTTCCATCACGCCTTCGAAGTGCTGTCTGACAGCCTTGGCCAGAGGGATTGCCATATCGAAGACGTCCATGGCGAATACGGGCCTATTCGGATTGACGGCTTCAAAGCTGTAGAAGGGTAGTGTCCTGTGTCCGCCGACCTTGATGATCTTACCTCGGGAACCTCCATCAGACTTCTTTGCTCCGAGTTGCACTTCGGCTACGGTTCCAGCGTAAGACTCGATTGGAGGCATATACTCTCCTGCGATGAGCTTGTCAACCATCTTTGGGGGAGCCACAGGCGGGATAGCTCTGGGCTGAAGGAGCGCTCTCGCCGCGGGTTGGAGAACTAGAGTCAACTCTTCGGCCGCGATCTCAACGTTCTCGATCTCAATCTCGCCGAACTTCTCGAATATTTCAAGGAACCTCTTGCTGAAAATGGCGATGTCCTTTTCGTCCAATGGAATCACTTCGCCTTCTCCGCATGTTTAATGATAATCTTCTCGGCGGTGATCTTTGCATTCTTCAGGATGATGCGGAAACCAGCTGTTGAAGGAAGTTCAACTGTGGGCTGGAAGAGAGTTGGTTGTAGTTGTGCGGCCTCTTCTGGGGGAGCAAGTTCTTCCGCTTTCGCTTCTTCCTTTCCTGCCTCAGCCTCTTCCTTCCATCTCTCGACCACTGGATGATTCTTCTGCTTCAGGAACTCTTTGAGTTCAGACACGGTTTTGACGTCGTTTTCAGATGCTATCCTCTCTGTCAGATCAGGCGGTATGCCGTCCTTTACCCTCTCTTTTATCTGGCTTGGCATCCAGACAATTCTCTGCCAACCACCATCTGCCTGAAGGAATTTGGATGAGCGAGTGTATTCGACTGCGATTCCACAGAAACCCTCGTTCTGGGTGCCGCCGCTTGTGTGTCCAGCCATCGTCGAGAACGGAAGCCCGTTGACACACGCGCCTTTGAAGTCTCTATGGATTATCCCGGCGCCATCGACTTCTGGTATATAGAATGCGATCGCTTCGAAGCAGCCGCACGATGTATGAGGATGATCAAACATCGAGTAGAGCGAGATGCTCTTAACTGACCCCATAGTCTTCTCTCGTATTGTCTTGTTGATTCCCTCGTACACGCCCTTGACGGGATCGATGCAGTCGCCCTTCGGAACAGGGAAGTTTGGTCCCTTTGGATCTACATTGGAAGCAGCTCGAGCATCGAACCAGCTGATTGAGCCGCACGAGGCGATCCTATTGGGAGTTATCACGCACATGTGAGTAGGAGCAAAGGATTGGCACATTACGCAGCCATAGAACTCCCCAACATCCTCGTCTTTCAGCGTGCGAGCCCTCGCATCTCTTGCGGAGTAAACCGCTAAGGCCTCTGGCAGAACTTCCTCGACCTTGGGCAAGTCCGTGTAAAAGGTGACTTGGATCTTCTCGATGATCGGCAGGCTCGACTTGTAAAGCATCATCAGAGCCTCTCCGACCAATTTAAGAGAGTTTAGTCCTTTCTGATACGATCGCTTGCTGATCCTGAGCCAGATATCCGACCTTTGGTTGAGGTGCATTACACCTTCAATATAGTTCATGAAGTAATGCACTCTGCGTTCAAGTACGCCTTCGATGTCTTTGTCCACCCGCTTGCCCGCTGCCTCGATCAGTGTCCCGATCGGATAGCTTCCTCCAACCTTCATGTCCGATAGATCTGGTCCCAAGACGACAATCTTGCCATCCTCGACCTCTTCTAAGGGTTTCACTCGAACCAGTTCAAACTTCTTGGGGATGTCGGGACCTCCGAACTCGACGTACATGTCTGGCCTTCGTATCCTCTGTCCCTCATACATCTCCCCAATCTCAACAGGAAACTTCTTCAACTTCTCTTGGAAGCTTGTACCATTCATCTCGATCACCCATGTTGCTTAACCATAGACTCCAAACTCTTCTTCCAGTCATGTTCATTCATGTTCCGAAACGAGAAGTCCGCGTTTGGCTGATAGAAACGGTCGATCGACACCGTTTTCAGGTGAGGGGCGAAGTGCTTCAGCGTTGCTAGCATCTGAGACTGGAAGTAGTAGATACTCCCTGCGAAAAGTACAAGATCATAATTTCCTTTCCCATCAAGCCCTTTCCAGCCTCTGTCTCTTAGCCTGTTTGTCAGGTCTTCGACGCCGATACATACCATCGGAAAGTCGGATCTATCTTTGACGCTCTTGTAGACTCCCGGAGACACCGCGATTTGAACTTTGAACCGTTTGGCGAGTCGAAGTATGCTGTCCAGTGCATCTCCGACTTCATCTTTCGTAGAGTTACCACCCAGGACAAGGAGCGGCTTTTCCGCTCTTTCCAGCAACTTGGGCAACCCTTCGGGAGGAAGTGTATTTGCCATCTTGGGTCCTGGCACGTTCCCGGTTTGCCAAGGCGTCGCCATCTATTGCACCTTCCTTATCTGACTCTCAAGCAGGGTTGGATCGGGTATTTCCATAGGCTCCCATCCCTTTGCCTTGAGTTCACCCAGAATCTCATCTTTCATCGCGATCGGGAGATCAGTCTCGCTCCGAACAAAGAGGTCCAAGTCTGGAGGCGTTGTTCCGTACATCTTCCTATGGAGGTCAACGTAGTGTGCCACTTTGATCATTCGTCCTTTCGATGTGTCGTTTGGACGCATTACCAGCTTTGCCGCCATGACTATCGCTTCTTCCTTGGTCTCGGCTACATAGACAAGGTGTTCAGGAGTTGGCCCAACGAAAGTTCGTTTTCCGGTTCTGGCATCGATGACTGTCCACTTCTCTCTGAAGTCAGGTCTTCCGAGGTAGGCTCTGCGGTATTTCGCTCCGTGTGGCCCGACTAAGACTGGTATTCCAAATCTGTTCGCGCCGGTTGCGATTGAAGCTGCTTTCTGGTGTTGTGCTCCCCAAGCAACTGCGACCGCTCCCACTCTGTTAAGGATGTAATCTGCGATCTCCTCGAAGTTTGCCCGTAACCTCCGTTTTGCGAAGATGTTTGCTATCTTGATCGTGGCGCCGATGATGTGTGCGTTCGAAACGCAAGAACCAGTGTTGACGACACACCCGGCATCAAATTCTCCAGGGTATTTCTCGTAAAGCGTTTGTCCATTCTCATCTCTGTGTCTAGCGATATCCATCGCGGAGCACCCTGAAGCAACCACGATGTATCTGCGCTTCGCGAACTCATCGGCCATCTCAACAAGTTCTTTGCTTCCATTCGGGTAGTTCGAGCAGCCAACAAAAGCTACGACGCCTGGTATCTCTCCCATAACGATGGGTCTGCCGACGTTTCTGATTTCCGTGTCAAGTATTGGACCTCTTCCAGTCCTGATCTTGAACTTCTCTGAACCTATCTTTTCTTTCGCAGCGACTCGGAGAAGGTCAGTTATGGGTATCTGTTGTGGGCAAGCGCTGGAGCACCGCCCGCAATTCATGCAGAAGTCGTAAATATCCACGAGTTTGGAGAGGTCGCCTTTTTTTGCTGCGGATACTGCGTCGTTCATGGCGAGATCGTTCGGACATATCTTTCTACAAGTTTCACAGTTCGTGCAGAGCAAAACTTTCTTGAGAATCTCCTGTTCATCATCGCGCTTCATGGCTCTTCTCTCTGGAGCGACTGCAACTGCGGTTCTAACGGCCACTTCACCCGCCTTGCTAGGATTCTTGATTAATGCGGCCATCATCTTTCTTGAAACAAGATCGCCGACTATGGCGTCCACAGGATCAGATGTACGGTCGGGTAGACCAGCGCATACCTGCTCTATCGTTGCGATGACACGACTTCCCTCGGCATTTGCCTGTTCAACTATGTCGGTCCGGATGCATTCTTGATCTATCATTATCACGTCGGCTATTCCAGACCTAACAAACAAAAGCTGTCTCGACAGTGGACCGACGATCTTAGCTCCACGCGAGTAGCGGGCAAGCTCATGCGATGTGCAACAAATGCCAGCGATTTCGACCTTTCCGTGGAGGCCTTGCGCCTCCAAATAGTCGATCGCTTCCGCCCCAGGAGCGATGTTGTGTCCCACGCAAAGGACTACTGGTTTTGTTGAATCAACCACGCCCATTCCGAGATCAGCAAGAGGGGCTTCAGCTTCTCCACGAGGATAGGGAAGACTCGAGACCTGAGCAAGGTCCGAGACCTCCAGCGACACATTATCCATCATTCCTGCATGAAGGGCTTTGGACTCAAAATCTAGGTAGCTTTCCTCCATTCCTGTAGCGGTTGCCGCGAGCAGTTGGGTTATCTGATCGCCGACATATTCGACGACCTCTTCCAAGTCACCCAAGACTTTCGGCCTGATGCCGCAGACGGTCCGGATGATCGGAGCCTCAACATCAACGTCCATTCCGAGACTGATCGGATGGTTCCTTCCAAACCTGTCGATCAAGTATTCCAGCATGTGTTTGGCGTGCGTCGCGTGTGCAGCGGCACCCATAAGGCACGCGAGTAGAACTGTTCTGCCTTGCTGCGCCTTTATGTCAAGGCCGCAGGCGCCTTTGCGGTCTTGAGAGAGGTCGCATTTGCCATATGTGCACAGGCAGCACATGTCGCAGAGCGGCGAGTAGAACGGTTCGTATCGCTCAAGAATCTTAAAGTCCCAAGACCGTAGCGCGGTTATCGACGGGTAAGGTGTAGGCCCCTCTGGTTCTTCCCAGTCCTCTTCGACGAGTTTGCCTATTACCAGCTCAAGCCCCTTGACTTTCGCTATGCTCGACTCTATCTCTTCAATGGTTATCTTGGTTGCCGTCTTACCCACAAGTCTTCCCTCTTCTGCAGAATCTCAAGAAACTGATCTGTGAAAGTGCGCATCTCAAGGAGTCCTTCTTCGGCTGCCAGCCTCCCAAGCGGCGTGAGCACGTATACATTGTGCTGATAGGACTTCACGATCAGCTCGTAGGAGGAAAGTGTATTGAGGCTGTCATTGAGTACTTTCGGATTGACTTTCAGTGCTCTCAATAGCTCGCTGAATGACAGCGACTTCTCTTGTAGCATAGAAAGGATTCGTAGCCGTGTCGAGTTGCTCAGCAGTTTGTGCATCATGGCGAGTGCTTCGTGTCTGTCCAGCCTTCTGACCTCGCCACTCAAGATCAAACCATTGGTCCCCTGGACGATGCGGTAATTACCAATTGGTAAGCCAGCGTCTGGCAGGTTGGAAGATCTGGAGTAATTACATTTGTGTAACCTATAAGGTTGACTAAGCCGCCAAATTAGATACTAGAGATGATCATGCCACAGCGCCGACTCGAGCTAAGCAAAGAGCGCCTATCCGATATGGTTGGAACAACCGGCTCGGTTTGGGTTCCCTGCTTTGGAAGCGCCCAAAAGCGACCATCCATAGCTCAGCAAGTGGCCAAGACCTTTGTTAACCCTTATATGAAACTCGTGTCGAAAATGCCATCGTCTCACGATTCAGCCCTGAAGCTCGGAAGGAGGCAAGATGTCACAAAAGGGAGTTCGAGAACAGCTCGTAAGGTGGGCGAGGGTGAAATCACCTTGGGTCCTACACCTCAACACAGGCGCATGTATCGTCTCGGGATAAAGCCCCTAGACCCATGAGACGCCTGTGACATCGAGGTCGTCGCAGCCCTCACTCCACGCTACGACTTGGAGAGATTTGGAATCCTAGCCAAAGGCAGTCCGAGACACGCAGACATCATAGCGGCCACCGGGCCTATCACGAAGCAGGTCAAAGACCGAGTTGTCAGGATATACCAGCAGATGCCTGCCCCGAAATTCGTCGTCGCGGTAGGCGAATGTGCCTGTAGCGGCGGAGTCTTCCAGAACTGCTACAGCGTCTATGGAGGAATAGACAAAGTCATCCCGGTGGATGCCTACATCCCAGGATGCCCGGCAAGACCCGAGGCAATAATTGACGGCGTTGCAAAACTGCTATCTAAACTGGGTAAGGGTGAGTGAAATTGTCATCGCCACAAGAACTGGAAATCGTAGAAAGGCTAAAAACTGCAATTGGCGCTGACTCGGTCCTCGAAGCAAAGTTTCCCAGACCTCGCAGACTCTTCGTTACCGTTCCGAAGCAGAGCCTCCAGAGCGCGGCCAGGTATCTGAAAGAAAGCGAGGGCTTCTCCCATCTCTCAACGGTGACGGGCCTCGATAATGGCAAAGACCTTGAAGTCATCTATCACCTGAACCGGGTCGACGTCGAGCTGTCTCTAAGAACCAAGGCGTCCTATGACGATCCAACTCTTCCAACTACCACAGGGATCATCCCCGGTTCGGTTCTTTATGAACGGGAGGTTCACGATCTCGTTGGTGTCTCCTTTGAAGGGCATCCGGACCTTTCTCCATTGGTGCTCCCAGACGGATGGCCAGCAACGCTCCATCCTCTGAGAAAGAACATGACCATCGAGCAGATTCGCAGCGCTTATCCGGGCCCTGCAGCATCTCCACCCCAAGAGAGCCCCGAGGAAAACACATTCTTGGTTCCGTTCGGCCCACAGCACCCCGCACTCAAAGAGCCAGAGAGTTTCACTTTCAAAGTCGACGGAGAGACCGTGGTAGAGGTCAAACCCAGAATCGGCTACAATCACAGAGGTGTGGAGAAAGCACTCGAGAATCAGACATGGATACAAAACCAGATACTGATCGAGAGAGTCTGCGGCATCTGCTCATGCTCGCACACACAATGCTATACACAGGGCGTCGAAGAGCTACTCGGACTACAAATTCCTCCGAGAATACACTATTTGAGGACAGCTTTATTCGAGCTAAATAGGATACACAGCCACTACCTCTGGCTCGGCGTCGCTGGTCACGAGATAGGCTTCGACACTCTCTTCATGTACGTCTGGCGCGACCGAGAGATAGTAATGGACATACTAGAAGCACTGACCGGCAACAGGAACACCTATTCGATGAACATAATTGGCGGGCTTCGCCGAGATTTTACACCAGAGATGATCGAGAAGACCAAGAAAGCGATGGACATTCTAGAGCAGAAGGCGAAGGAGTACAAGAAACTCGTCCTTGCGGAGCCTACACTTATGAAAAGAGTAGCTCGTGTCGGAGTACTGAGACCAAGAGACGCCATCGACACATGCGCAGTCGGCCCGACAATGAGGGCCTGCGGAATAAAGAGGGATGTGAGAGCTGATGACCCTCATGCGTCCTATAGTGAAATCCCATTCAATGTGATTACGTATGATGGGTGTGACATCGCCAGCATGACGGTGGTGCGGCTGGACGAGCTCGTCGAGAGCACGCATATTGTCAAATACGCGCTAAGCCATTTGCCGGACGGCCCAGCCTCGGTCAGGGCACCGCGCCGGATTCCGCAGGGGGAAGTCGTAAGCAGGGTTGAGGCACCGAGAGGCGAATTAATCCACTATCAAAGAAGTAATGGAACAGAGAAGCCGGAAAGGTACAAGCTTAGATGCCCGACCCTGGCGAATGTTCCGGCTGTCGTCAAGATGTTGACCGGCGGAAACGTTGCAGACATACCCATCGCGCTGGCAGCCATAGATCCATGTTTTAGTTGCACAGATAGGATGACGTTCCTCGATGAGAGGACCGGAAAGAGATGGGTTTGGAGCGAAGACGACCTGAAGAGGTACTCGAGGGCGTGCGCTGCTGGAAAAGTGAAGAACCCTGTTCAGATGGCAAATGTAGGTTGAGGTGAGATCTTATGGCGATGATCGGAGAGCTGCTTCGAAGCTTAGGGAAAAGGCCTGCGACCAGACGCTATCCGTTCGAGAAGTCCGAGGTACCTACCGGGCTTCGAGGCAAACTCGTCTACGATATGGTCAAGTGCATTGGATGCGGCCTCTGTGAGAGAGACTGCCCAGCCGGTGCGATAAAGATGATCGGAAAAGGGAAGACCTCCGAGTTCGAGGTATATCTGGACCGATGCACATTCTGCTCGCAATGTGAATACGTCTGCCCCGTAGATGCAATCGCGATGACAACCGAATGGGAGCTGGCCGGATTCTCGAAGCAGGACCTGACTCTCAGCTTCAAGAGGCCAAAAATTGAGGCTCCTGCACCTCAGCCGCCTGCCCAAGCGCAGTAGTTCCACACGTCTCGGGTGAGCGCTATCTATAGATAGTTGGTATCATAGTTACCCGAGGGCCTGCTGCGTTGACAGAGAAGCCCAAGATATTTGGCAACTTGGTGTCTGAGGTCATAAGAAAGAACCTCTGCATGTTCTGCGGCGCCTGCATAGCAGCGTGTCCAGTCTCAGTATTGGCTCCTGAAGGAGAACAGCCGACAATAAAGGGCAAATGTATACTCTGCCAAATATGCTACTACCAGTGCCCGAGAACGGGGTACGACACCGACGCTGCATCAGCGCGGAAGAGATACGCTTCCGAATCTGAAGTCTTTGTCTTCGGTCGAACCAGCCTAGGCGATGAAGCTATCGGGCAATACCGCTCATGCTCGCTCGGCAGATCCAAGAATGACGATGTTCTGAAGGTCTGTCAAGACGGTGGGGTGGTGTCCTCTCTCGTTTTGCATGGATTGAAGTCGGGGCGTATCGATGCTGCCGTTGGAACGATGGCAGGGGCTGAATCTCTGTGGAAGCCTCGTCCCGTTGTGATGACCAATGAAGGAGATGTTTTGAGATGTGCTGGTACAAAGTACACTCCCTCTCCGAATCTAGTCGGACTCATGTCCGCCGTGGAGGAATACATGAAAGAGCGGGTAGCTATTGTCGGAACTCCATGTCAAGTTCAAGCGCTCAGGCGGATGCAGACTTCGCCACTAGGTTGCAGGAAGCTGACCGACCATGCTTCACTTGTCATCGGACTTTTCTGCATGGAGATCTACGCCTACGACAGGCTCATCAAAGAATATCTGCTGCCGAAGGGTGTTGACCCCAGAAACATCACAAAATTTGCAATCAAGAAGGGGAGGTTCAGAGCCTCTTCTGATGGAACAGAGTTGCTATCGACAACCATGGATGAAGTCAACGAGTACACTAGACCAGCGTGCAAGTTCTGCACAGATCTGACATCCGAACTTGCCGACATATCTGTTGGCGGCATGGCCGGTCATCTTGGATGGTCGATCGTGATGGCCAGAACGCAGTTGGGCGAGGACTTCCTCAAAGAGGCCGCCGACTCTGGCATCCTTGAACTGAGATCATTCGATGAAACTAGGTCTGGACTCAACCCTGTCATTAGGTTCTCCTTGGCGAAGAAGCAGAGGGGCGGGACGGCCTAGGCTCCTCACGCCACTGGGTAGCGAGCAATCGAGCGGTGGTGGCATGCAGATCAGGACACATACAGCACTCCACGTTCTGAAGGGTGCGGTGCAAAAGGTTCTGGGTGCAAAATGGACGGCTGGCGCCTTCATCGAAGGCGAAAAGGGAAGACTCGTGGTTCAGTTCCATCGAAAGCCAAGCGATGATGAGATGATGATGATCGAGGAGGAGGCGAACCACAAGATCTCGGAGAACGTGGCTGTAGAAGAGGTGGAGATTGACAGATCAGGGGCAGAAGAGCGGTGGGGAGATCGGATCTACGACCTGTTCCCCTTACCAGAGGAGTTGACGAGATTAAGAATAGTGAATATCGCAAACTGGAACATCAATGCATGTAAAGAACATCACTGCCGGAGGACGGGCGAAATAGGCGCGATTAGGATTCAGAAGATACGGTTCCGTGATGCTAAGAAGCTTCTGGAGATCCCATTCATCATAGAATCGACGACCCGAACGAACTAGCATTCATTCAACGCCCGTGGAGCCGATTTTCGTTAGGATCTCCGAATTGGCATCTTCGGACCTCACCTTCGGCAATAGAAACGCTGCCGCTATGGAAGTCAGTGACAGTAAGAACATCGTCTGGAAAGCAGCATAGAGTCCAGATTGATTGACAACGATCGTTGCAAGCCAAGCTGAGAGCGACCCGAGACCAAAAGTCAGGAAGAAGAGTATTCCATAGACGAACCCGCGCTTATCCTTCGGCGTCACCAACCCAGCAAGCGCCGACCCAGCTGGCTGCGACGCGAAAATCCCGACTCCGTACATACCGATGAACAGACCAACGCCGGAAAGGGAGAATGGCAGATATTGGAGAAGTACAAGGCTGGCGCTCACTCCGAAGGCGGATCCTATTATCATCCTTCTCGCCCCAAACTTGTCCGTTCCTCTTCCCCCAGCATATTGACCCAGTATTCCAACTACCAGTATCAATGAAGCGGCGATTGCTGCTGTCTCGATCGAGAAGCCCTTGACGGTTGCGAGGTAGGTCGGAAAGAACAATTCTATTCCCCGGAAGAATAGCCCGGTGGAAATGCTGAACAAGAATACCTTCCGCAGATCCGGTATTCTAAGCAGCTCCGAAAGGCCTGTCTTGCTCGAATACTCTGAACCCGTCGACGAAGTCTCAACTCTGACTCTGCTCATTAGTGCAGCTGAGACTAGGGAAAGAATGGCCAAGGCCAGAAACGGGTATCGCCATCCGTATCTGATTCCTGCGAAAGCTGCTAAAACTGGCGCAAAAACTTGTCCCACACTTCCTCCGACTCCGTGGAGCCCCATCGATGCGGCCATCTTACCCGGAAAAGCCTTAGACAGGAAACTGTTGGCTGCAGGGTGATATAGGCTGGCCCAAGCAGACATCAGCAAGAAGCTTATGGCAAAGCCTAGAAGGTCACCCCAAAACATCATCACGACGCCTGAGAGCCCCGAGAAGAGCAGATAGGCAGAGATCACTCTGACCTCGCCCCACTTGTCCGAGAGGTAGCCGCCGAAGAGAGCGCCCACACCATAGGAGAGATAGCCTAGAGAGGCGACAAATCCGAGCGTGCCCAAAGAGATCCCAGTTTCAGCGACTATGAGAAGGAGCAATGGGGGCAGAACCAGAAAGATCGAGTGGTTGAGAGAGTGGGCCACGCTCATGATTGTCAATACCGCACCGCGGCCAACTATCTTCATGTAGACCAAGTCTGTCCCCACGCTAATTGAACTCGATCTTAAGGATTTGGTGCGCGCGTAACCCGAAAACATGGCCCTCTGCATGTTCAACAGACCGGCGCAGAATTTATCAGTCGTAATCGCGGCGTAGTAGCCGGATCCTTCGTTCAGCGAGCATATTGGCGGATGAAGCCATACTCGTGGCTTGTCGATCGCGGAGAAATCTTGCATCTCGATCTTAGACAGTGTCACGATGCAATGTGAACAACCACTGCATTCTCAACTTTTTCTTTGGCCGACCTTCGGCCAGAATCTCTGATGAATCCATTCCATTGTGGCCTCTCTGCGTCATTCTTATTACTGAATCGCGTGGAAATGGCACCTCCATCACTCGGACGGTGTCCGCCCTTGCAGAAAGAGGCTGCTCAGAATTATCGGCACAACATCACTGCTACCAGGGCAGAGGGTGTGTTGCACTCGATCTACACCAGTTGCACTCAACCGTACCTCCCTGCCCTTGCGGTGAGGATGGGCGCCGACGATCTCATGATGGGGCTGATAACAGCTCTCCCTCAGGTCGCGAGCACGATAGTCCAGGCTCCAGCATCGTTCGTATGCACCAAGTATCGCCAGAGACGCAAGGCTTCGATGCTGGCCACGGCTCTTCTGAATAGATTTATGTGGATCCCGATAGCCTTCTCGCCGTTCCTAGTTTCATCTTGGCCCTTTGAATCTATTGCCTTGCTACTTGGACTTTCTTCGACATTCAGCACGATAGCCACACTCTTCTGGACAGACTTGATGGCGGATGTCGTCCCACCTAGGAGGCGGGGGCGAGATTTCGGGGTCAGAAATGCCTTGATAGGAGCAGCGAGCGTCGGCGGGCTGCTCTTGGCTGGTAAATTCCTTACCACTGTCAAACCGTTTCCGCTGAACTTTACGGTACTCTTCGCGATCGGCTTCATCTTCTCACTCGGATCTTGGTTCTTCTTGGCGCTTCTGCGAGATCCCGGCTCCGACATCGATCTTGATAGACCAAATAGGCTCAAGATGTCAGACCTTTGGGAGAATCGTACTCTTCTCAAGCTGTCCCTAGTGTTCGGCTTCTGGAATTTCGCAGTGTCATTGCCGGGTGCGCTCTGGACCCTATACATGATCCGAGACATGGGAGGCGATGAAGT
>Ga0315308_1000627_pt1 | contig 20025 bp, 19 predicted proteins | sample TDP3_MG_FD_203078 | JGI IMG/M metagenome (GOLD analysis project Ga0315308, IMG submission 203078) | Freshwater sediment microbial communities from Lake Towuti, South Sulawesi, Indonesia - TDP3 | ecosystem: Environmental > Aquatic > Freshwater > Lake > Sediment | place: Indonesia: South Sulawesi... | reverse complement strand
GGCATTATCTGCGCTGGTCCACGGTGGACTTGGTCTTTGTGCAGTTGAGCATCCATCAATTTGACTTTGACGCCTCTCATTGGTTCCTCGGCTAGAGGTCCGTTTTCGCATCCCCACCTGAAGCCCCAAATTATCATGTCTCGTGCTTCGTGGAGGTATTGAATACCCCTGGTCATGCCGATGAACATGTTTTTGTGTTCCTCAATCGACCATACGTTTCTAGCTTCGTCTGTTGCCCACCCAATTTCCTTCTGTAGCGCAGCTGCCATCTGCTTTCGGTTCATTTCCTCAGAGATGTCGCCCTTGTCAATCAACTCGATAACTTTCTCTTCTAGTGGTTCCACCTGAATCCAAAACTTGTTGTGCCTGTTTGGGCTTTTGCCCAGAGCTGAAATGCCTTTTCCAGCAACGCTTTCTCGATAAACCACTATGGGTTTAGATGCGACTATTTCTAGGTCGCCGCCCGCATAGTCACGCAGGAATTTAACAGCTATCTCCAAGTGAAGCTCGCCCATTCCGCTGAGCAGATACTCCCCAGTTTCCTTGTTTATCGTGCTCACAAGATTGAGGTCTTCAATGGCTAAACGGTGCATGATGTCGACGAGGCGCGGCAAATCCCGAGGGTGTTTAGGCTCTAGAGCAATAGTTACGACCGGTTCAGAAACGTATTTGATGCGTTCAAAAGGCACCATCACGTCTCTACGCTCAAAGTCAACAATGGTTTCACCAGCTCGGGCTAGGTCCAGCCCAAGCAATGCCGCTATGTTTCCAGCGTTGATGCGGTCGACAACCTCTCTAAAAGAGGCCATGTACATGGACACCTGTTGAATCCTATAGTCCTTTTTTGCGCCTACAAGATAGACGTGATCGCCCTGCTTGACTTCACCCGAATAGAGTCGACCCGTCGCCACTAAACCTGCCTGTGGGTCCATCTGTGCACTCGTTACGCAAACGACAGCTGGACCATTTGGATCACAGTTTAGCATGGCTCTTCCGATTTCGGAGTCGATGTCTCCCTTCCAAATTTGCGGGACCCTGTACCTTTGGGCTTCCATGGGGTTTGGAAGATAAGTAACCGCCATGCTAAGAAGGGCTTCGTGTAGGGGAAGGGTTTTTTGAAGTTGCTGCCAGCGGTCTGTTTGATAGGCTTTGACGATGTCGCTGAACTTTATGTCTTTTTCTTGTGCGATGGGCAGAGTGAAGCCCCATTTGTGTAGAGATGAACCGAAAGCAACCATTCCCAGAATGGGGTCAACCTTCCACTTGTCTATGTATTCCGGCTCGCCATACAATTCCACGAGGTTGTTGTAGTCGCGGATTATCCTGACGAGTTTTTTCTCTATTTCCTCTGGGCTAAGTTTCAACTCTTTAATCACTCGGTCAATTTTATTAATGTACAACACCGGTCTGACTCGTTCAGCCAAGGCTTGGCGAGCTACGGTTTCGGTCTGAACCATAACCTCCTCAACGGCGTCTATGACCACGATGGCGCCGTCAATAGCTCGCAAAGCCCTTGTGACCTTGCCCGTGAAATCCACGTGTCCAGGCGTATCGATTAAGTTGACAATGTAAGACTGATCTTGGATTTCGTGTAAGAGGGAGATGTTAGCCGTTTTGATTGTCATGCCGCGTTTCTGCTCTTCTTCAAGATAATCTAAGACTAAGGCTTCTCCAGCCAGTTTGGGAGACAGCAAACCAGCGCCAGCTAACAAGGAGTCTGTTGTGGTTGTCTTGCCGTGGTCAATGTGCGCAATCATGCCGATGTCTCGAATGTTCTCTTTCCTGCCCATAAGCCTGAGAATGTCGCTTACCTGACGAAACCTCGGCATGACAGTGTTCGCCCTTGAATTTTCGGGCTAGCACTCAACCTATTAACTTTGCGTTGACACGATGCCCTTTTTCAGATTGCTTTTCTGCCTTAAAACTTTGGAAATAACAACACATACAGAAGTCATTAGTGTTAATAAGACTATGAGTCGGGTTGTTGAACGCAAACGGTGACAGGTTGCGATTCGTTGGCAGGAAGTGCTCCGTTGCTTCTAAGCTTTTTTCCATAAAGTTTCTGCCTTATAACCTCACACTCATCCTTAAATTCGCATGAAACGCACGTGCCGTTAGGAACCATCATGTCTTCGCAGCTCAACCACCAGAGTCGGATTAGTTGGAGTTCCCGTCGATTCAAATCAAACTTCATTCTTTTCTCCTCATTTTCAGTTTGAAGAGGCTGATTCTGTTAGGAACTATTCTCTACACTCTGGGGCAATTTATTTTTATGAAATCAGAATCTTTATTTGAAAGCTCGCAGCGCAAACCTGCAGAAACCACATTTATAAGTGCGTTTTTGTTTAGTGTTTGTGATGATGTCTCAGAGTTACTCTGATCCTCAGAGATGATGAGCACTCGAGACTGAACATTGATTCTAAAGGCGACCTTTTCGCAAAACAGCATAAAATAAATGTTCTCAGAATGTAAGAGATAGGAACGGTGAGAAACAGTTGCAGGTTGTGGCAGCAGACTCAGGCGCCGCGGTTTTAAACGAACGCTTTGAACCTCTTCAGGTTGTCGCAGCCTGCGCTGTGTTGGTGGAGCCTCCTTACGGCAGGGCGAGTTTTTTTCTAGCCGAGCCCATCTTCGCCAATGTGGAAGACGGTCACACCTTAGTTATTCATGAGTTAGAGCTGTGCATCGATCTTCTAAAAAGGGTAAAGGCTGACGTTGTTCACTTGGACATGTCTTTGGGCAGCGTCAGCGTCGAAGAACTATCAGCGGTCAGTCTCTCTCAAATGCGCATTTCTAGCAGGGCTCGGGGTCATCTGCTAAAGATTCTGCCAAAGATTCGTAAACTGGCTCTGGAGGTTAAGCAGGTTCACAACATCGAGGTCTTAGCCATTGGAAAAGAGAGCATTCCCGTGAGAATTGCTGAGCTGACCACAGGCGCCCACGCTGTCCTCTACGGTGCAGAAAAGGCGGTGAAAGGAGGAAAAGTGTTGCGTTTAGGTTTGCCTGCGAAGTGCAGAACAAAGACACTAGAAGAAGGGGTCATGCTTGAATCTCTCATGTCAGCCGAACACGACGTAGCAGGCTACGCAAAAGATGAAAACAAGATCCTAGAAAAGGTGCAATTAACCGAGATGCCGAATCCCTGTGCAAGAGGCTTCAGACTCTTGGAAATAACGCCAAAAACCTAATCAGAACTTTTCCAAACGGTTTTAGAATAACTATTGGATATATCCTCGCGAACTGAACTCATTTCTGTTCAACGCATATATTGTGAGACGAGAACATTTTGTGAGAGGGTGAATGTGTATGGAAAAGGCTTTTTCATTGTTAGAGCTCATGAAGACTCGCAGGTCTATACGTCGTTTTAAACCTGACATGGTGCTCAAAAAATGCGTGGATATGATTCTTGAGGCTGCGAGGTGGGCTCCATCTGCAGGGAATCGTCAGCCATGGCGCTTTATAGTTATAAAACAAGCAAATGTTCGACAGATAATAGGTGAAATTTATCAGAGGATGAGAGAAGCTGATCTGAAAGGGGTTCCTACCGATTCTCCTTTCTATAAAGCGTTGAGTGAGAGGATCAAAGCAAATTTCTACAGAAACATATTCGCAACCGCACCCTTATTAATAGTTGTCTGCGCAGATCCGAAGGAATCGTTTCATTCCAGGACCTATCCAATGGATTGCGCGGTAGCCATTCAAAACATGCTTTTGCTGGTGCATGCCTTGGGGCTTGGTTCAACCTACATTGATTTCTTTCGCCCAGAACACGAATCCAAGTTGAAAAAGTTAAAGACTCGGTTGGAAATACCTGCTGACATCGCCCTTCGTGCTGTCTTGCCTTTGGGTTATCCGGATGAAAGCCCTGTTATTCCACATCGCAAAGAACTGCGTGAAATAGTATTTCAAGAGAAGTATGGACAGTCAAAGCACTGAGCTACTTGACAATGAAGTGTTTCTTTTGTTTTTCAATCCAAGATACAAACCATAAAACATGGCGAGGCTAGCCAGAGACCAGAACGTAAAGAAGACCACGTAGTAAACGACACAGTTGTCACGATACTTACTATACAACTTGGCTACTTTGTAAACAAACTCAGCTAGGAGAAGAGAAAACAAAAGGGTTGGGATATACAAGGGCAAGAGAAACAATGAGACAATTGCTGCAATTAGGAGAAAGCCTCTTATGGGCAGATTAAACCGAACAAATGATGAATTGAAACCCTGCTTGGCGAAGAGTTGACCGACGCCTATGAAGTGGCGGACACACTTGCGTGATGCAACCCCTAACGATGGTGAACCCTTGAACCACACAACAGCATCGGGTTCATAAAGTATTTTGTGACTTTTACTAACCTTAAACGTAAAGTCAGTGTCTTCACAGCGAATCAGAGTTTCGTCAAACCCGCCAACCTCGTAGACAACTTCACGTCTTAGAGCCAGGTTCATAGTCGGCGCAATTTTCATGTATCTGCGCTGCTTTGGCATGTTCACTCTACCGCCCACGCAGGCGAGAAAGCGAGCGACAGCGCTCTCTGTGTTCCAGAGACTGGTGCGCCCTGTTACAGCTGCGATTTCTGGGTTGGAGTCAAAGTGAGGCAGAGTTTTTTCTATCCAGTCAGGTTCAGCATAACAGTCGGAGTCTATGAAGAACACGATGTCTCCTGAGGCGTTTTTGACGCCTAGATTGCGGGCGTGTCCAAATCCCAAGCCTGGTTCTGAAATAAGTTTGACTGGATAATTTTTCACAAGGTCTAGTGTGCTGTCACCGCTGTTTCCATCGACCAAAACAACTTCGTCGGGTTGACGAGTTTGTTGAAAAATGGACTCGATGCTCTTTTGGACGGTTGCCGCCGAGTTTTTGGTTAGAAGAATCACTGAAACCTTGTGACAAACTGTTTGCAAGCGGTTTTTCGCCTTTCACGGACGTTTCTACTTTTCAATTTCTTTGCGTTCAATTTTCCCTCTTGGAGAAACTTCCTCAAATATTATTGCTTGAAACTTGTAGACCTTGGTGCCTTTTAACAGCCATGAGTCTGGAGGTAACCCAGCCTTTATGCAGCATTGGCAGAGGAAAGCCTCTTCGTCCCATTTCCATTCCACGGGCACTTGAGGTAAGAGCAAGCCCTTGCAGTAGCTGCGCTCTACGATGAGTCCGTCTTGTCCAACTTTAATTTTTGAGCAGTATTCTTGCGGATTTTCCACCTCAACTGGTTCTGGTGGCGTGAGCACGCTGACCTCGAAAACGACTTGGTCGAGTTCCTCAGCCTTCATAGGATAGAATCGTGGGTCCTGAGTGGCTGAACTTATTGCTGACTCTATCACGGCTTGGGCTAACATGCCCGTGGGATATGGAAACCCTATGCAACCTCTCAGTTCGTGTCCTCCTTCGGCTCCTTTGCCTCCTTTGACGCTGTTTATTGTGACAAAGACTCCGCATGTTTCCTTGAGCTTGGGCGGAACGTCCGTTGGCACCTTTATGATTTGTCCGGTTTGGAGGTGTTGTTCCACGGCTCTGCGTGCGAGTTTGACTAGGTATTCGCCCTCTTTTTTGGTTAACTTGAACGACATGAAGTGCACCCGATTGAGATTTTTATCTCTTCTAGGCAGTGGCTTATTATCCTTATTCAAAGAAAAATGAAAGCATGGTTCAGATGTGAAGATAGCTTAAAACTTCATGGATTCTTCGTTGACACCCTCTTCAGTTATGAAGAGGAAGTCTACTCCGTCGCCGCTCATGACGTCGCGGCTCACGGCTGACTTTATGGCTCGTGTCACGAGGTCTCTTGCTTCTTTTACGGTTAAGCCGTCCTTGTACCCTTGTTCCAAAACGCCTAGGGCGATTTCGGCGCCTGAACCCACTGCTGCATACTTGTCTGGTATGACTGAGCCCAGCACGTCGAGCACGTAGATTGATGCGCCTTCTTCGTCCATGCCGCCTACTATGGTTTGTGTGATTAGTGGGAATAGTCGTCTGCTGAAGAGTAGGGTGGACATGACCTTGGCTGTTGACCTTACAGTTATGGGTCTGTTGGCGTCTAATTTGAACAGTTTTGCGTATGCTTCGACCTCTCTTATCAGAATCTGCATGTCGGAGACCAAGCCTGCGCAGGCTGCGCCTATGCGGTCTGTCAGCTTGAAAACTTTCTTTGCGACTCTGCTCATGACGAGGTAACCGTAGGAAACTCGCTTCTCAGATGCCAGGATGACGCCGTCTGAGCAGACAACGCCTATGGTTGTGGCGCCTGGGATGAACATGAACTGTGGTTGTTCTTGCTCTTTCAAATAGATTATTCCTCCTTTTGTTGGTGCAATAGTGTATAAAGCAGACTATTAAGCTTTAAGAGAAAGGCTTGTTGCGTGTATGGTTGTATGTGGTGTGCATGTGTGCGCGCTCATTTGACTTAGCCCCTCTATTTATATCCAAATAGAAAGAAGCCGTTGTTTCATTTTGCCACTCGCAAACTTGCTACAGATGGAACAACTATGTCTGCGACTATCTCAAGCTTTTCTTTTGAAGTTGTTCCGCTCAAAACGCCGATGCAGGTTTTCACCCCTGCTTTTTTTCCCATCAACATGTCGGTGCTTGAGTCACCAACCATAACAGCATAAGGGGGTGAACATCCAGTCAGCTTGCACGCTTTAAATATCATGTCAGGCGCGGGCTTACCCCCTTCAACGTCGTCAGCACCCAGGACAACATCGAAAAACGCGCCTATCTTCAACTTATCTAGCGATTCTTGAGCGCGCTTGTGAGAGTCGGTGGTGGCCAGAGCCGTCTTGAAGCCCTGTGCCTTAAGTGCCTGAAGGGCCTCCAGCGTGCCAGGGAGAAGGACTGCGCCATAGGGAGGAGTCATAGCCTTGTCCGCCTCTTCATAGGCTTTTTCAGCCAACACTTTGGCGGCGTCCCAGCCTACAAGCCTGCATTGGTAAATTATTAAGGCGGCAACAAGAACCTCTTCACGTGTAGGCGCCGTAGCCAGTGGGCCTTCACTGTCAATCTCTCCATTGTGTAAATTGACACCTACCGCCTCCGCCCATTTTTCCGCCACATTTGCGTCTATTAGGTGAGTTAGGCTGGTGAATCGGGCTTTGGCTAAGTAGAGCAGAACAGGTTTTTGTTCCACTATGGTTCCGTCTTTGTCAAAAATCAAGAGCTCGCAATCGATTTCTCTGTCGCCTACAAGTAGTTTTGACATGCTTTTCTTCCTACGTATTTGTCAGGAAAGGGTCACTGTGATGCCTAATGAATGTAAACGTGAAAACGTAAGAAAAAAGGGAGGCTGAGGCTGTTACGGAGATTCAACAACTATCATTGTCAGCGTAGAGCGAACTTTGTTTAATCGGCGCACGTGCCATGTGACCACATCCTTAAGTCTGTCCATTGTGTCTGCCTTTATTTTTGCCACTACGTCGTAGACGCCGTAGACTACGTAGGCTTCGACCACGCCCTCGACCTTCTTGAGTTCTTTCATAACCTCTTCCTCTGACCCAATCTCTGCGTTGATTAACACGAAAGCCATAGGCATTGTCTAATATTCCTCCTTCTTTTTGGTTACAGAGTTGTCGCTTATAACCTAAAATAATTTTCCTCTGAGGACTTAGCTTTCCTCTTTTTCTTCCTCTTCTATTATTCGCTCCTCTGCTTCTTTTTCTTCCTCCAACACTCCGGGAGGCTCAGGAATCGGAAATGATGCTGCACCAGATATTCTAGGGATGTGCTCCATTTCAGATTCTTCTCTGCCTATTCTTTGGAGTTTATGTTCTTTAATGATACGCTCTAATTCCTTTTTCTTTTCTTTTGGAATCAACTGATTCAGCTTGTCTACAAGTCTTTTTGCATCTTTTGGCTCAAGTAGAATAACGGTGTCTCTGTGATGGGGGAGGTTTATTTTGACTTTTCCTGTCTGATCCATGTGCACCGACTCTATGTCGCTTAGGCGTATGTGTAACGGAGCAAAAATACTGAGAATGCCACCAATGGTTTCTCTGAGAACTGGCTTGTTTTCGAGCGCTTCCTCAATTGCATTTTTAACACTCCCTTTTAGGTCTATTTTTAGCAAACTCTCAGAAAGCCTAACGGTGAAATGCGGCCTATCAATCTCCAAAATTACGGTTTTGTCTGACATACCTATATCCCTGCCTTCTCCTTCTCTTACGTAGAGATGATTAAAATTAATAAGACTTTTCAATACTGCAATTAGGGAGATGATGAGCAATGTTGTCTCTAACCAGCAGAGAGATGCTCGCTTTAGAGTTAAACTCCGAATACTTCGGCGTTTCCAAGCTGCAACTCATGGAAAACGCGGGAAGAAGCGTGGCTGAAGAGGTGGCCAACCGCTTCAAACCTGACAAGACAAGAGTCACAGTTTTTTGCGGTTTGGGTGGAAACGGGGGCGACGGCTTCGTTGCGGCTCGGCACCTTGTTTGCCTTGGTTTTCAGGTGGAGGTTTTGTTGGCGGGTAAGCCCGTGGATATCTCAGACATAGAAGCGCAGAAAAATTGGGTTGCTCTGCAATCGCTGAAAGACTCCTTAACCATACATGAGGTTTATGATTCGTCCCTAATCCCGAAACTAGAAGCAGAGGTTGTGATTGACGCTTTGCTCGGGATAGGGTTGAAGGGCGCTCTGCGTCCGCCGATTCTTCAGATGGTTAGAAAAATCAACGAAATGGACACTTTCTGTGTGGCTGTGGATGTTCCAACAGGGATTGACTCTGACACAGGCGATGTATTTGGCGAAGCCGTGAAGGCAGACTTGACGGTTACGTTTCACAAGTTGAAACCAGGGCTAGCAACAGCGAAAAAATACGTTGGCGAAACAATAGTTAAAAACATTGGATTACCGCTACAGTTTGAGAAGTTCGCGGGCCCAGGCGACGTTCAGTTGGTTGTGAAACCGCGGCAACCAGAGGCGCACAAAGGGGAGTTCGGCAGACTATTGGTCATTGGAGGCAGTGAGGTCTTTTCCGGGGCACCCATGCTTGTGGCTTCTGCGGCTCTTCGAGTGGGCGTGGACTTGGCTTACATTGCGGCTCCGCATAAAACAGCTTATGCCATATCTTCTATGTCTCCAGACTTGATCACAATAAAATTGGAGGGCGACCGCCTTAACCCACGTGACGTAGCCACGATTCGTCCGTACTTGGAGAAGTCAACTGCTGTGGCGATGGGTCCAGGACTGGGACTGCACAAGGAGACAAAAGAGGCTGTGAAGGAAATTGTCAAGGTTGTTGAAGAAGTGAAGGTTCCGTTGTTGTTGGACGCTGACGGGCTCAAGGCATTCGCCCAATTCAAACACGGTGTGACTTCGCCTATGGTGTTTACTCCTCACGCTGGTGAATACCAAATCTTAACTGGAAAAGAACCGCCCAAAGAGTTGAATGAAAAGGCGGCTGAGGTACAGAAAACCGCTGAAGAATTGGGCGCAGTAATACTGCTCAAGGGGCGTGTAGACGTGATTTCAGATGGAAAACGATTGAAACTCAACTTCACAGGCAACCCAGGCATGACTGTGGGCGGAACAGGAGATGTGCTCTCAGGCATCGTAGCTGCCTTTATGGCGCAGGGTGCGGACCCGTTTGAGGCTGCGGTGGCTGGAGCGTTCATCAACGGGGCTGCTGGAGACTTTGTGCAGAGGGAGAGAGGCTATCACATGGTTCCCTCAGACTTGCTCAACTGGATACCGAGCGTCATAGACGACCCGATGTCTCACGTCAAGGTGCGAAAAACAACGTGACCCATGGCAACATAAAAATCGTTGTTTACCATGCTAGACAATGCGACCCCAAAAAGTGTTCCGCGTTAAAACTCAAGCGCCATGGACTCATTCGTGTTGTCTATAGGCTTCGACTTCTACCCCATGGAGCCATTGTGCTCAATCCGTTCTCTGAGAAAGCTTTTTCTCCGGCTGATCGCGAGCGCATCGAAAAGAGAGGACTCGTCGCGCTAGACTACAGTTGGAAGTGCACTGAAAAAGCCAGGTTGATTCCCTTGATTGGCGAGTCAAGAAGTCTTCCCTATCTTGTTGCTGCAAATCCTGTAAACTATGGCACGCCAACCAAACTAAGCACGGCTGAGGCTCTAGCTGCTGCACTCTACATCATCAACTACAAGGAGCAAGCAGAACAACTTCTCTCCATCTTCAAGTGGGGTCCAGAATTCATAAGGTTGAACCAAAAGCTGCTGGACGCCTACGCAAGGACAAGAGACAGCACAGAGGTTGTTGAACTGCAGAAAAAGTTCATGTCATAGAACCTTTCATTCAGGTCACACATAAGTTATGTGGACAATGATTTTGCAGAAATTCGTTTTAAGAGTCAAAATGCTCAAAGCATAGCGAGTTAGTTTCAGCAAGCCTTAATATTAGGTTTGCATGTTCTCCATCGAAGACTGTTTCATAAGGCATATTTAATTGAGAAAGGGAAAAGAATTGTTTAGGAAAGCACTTTTTGGAATAATGTTAACCTTACTTTTAACAAGCATGTTAACACTGGCATTCGAATTTGGCATCCGACCGGTTAAAGCGGAGCCTAGAACATGGACTGTTGATGATGACGGACCAGCAAACTTCTCAAAGATTCAAGACGCCGTAAACGCAGCAAGTTCGGAAGATACCATATACGTCAAAGCAGGCAGGTACTTCGAGCATGTAACAGTCAACAAGAATCTTTCGATAATAGGGGAGAACCGCACAACAACAATTGTTGACGGAAGCAACACAGGCACAGTTTTTTATGTCAACACTGCTAGCGTCACTATTAAGGAATTCACGGTGACACACGGCAATGATACAGGCATCTACCTTTACCGCTCAAACAATTCTCTAATAATGGGAAACAATGTGACTCAGAACGTCGGGGGCATCATGGTTCTCTATTCCAGCAATTGTACAGTTAACGAGAATCTCGTTGAAAACAACAAAATCGCACGAGGCATCATTTTCACGAACACACGAGATTTTACCGCCAGCAACAACTACGTATATGGCAACAAGTACGGAATCAACGCCAACGTTTCCACGAATGGGTTAATTACACAAAACAAAGTATATGAAAACGAATTCGATGGGATAGGGCTGCAGGATGGTTCTACAAACGTGAGAGTTGTTGAAAACTATGTGAAGAGCAGTGTATTAGGAGCGATCGGCATTTGGGTTGAATCTGCCTACGGCAACCTCATTTATGACAACAACATTGTCAACAACAGCGTACAAGCAGGACTAGCCAACTCAACGAACCGCTGGGACAACGGCGTTGAAGGAAACTACTGGAGCAACTACATAGGCGTTGACAACGATCACGACGGATTAGGCGACACGCCCCACGTCATCGATGGAAGCAACCGAGACAACTATCCTCTCATGGGCCCGTTTTCTGCCTTCAGCACTTCTCTAGGCTATGATGTGAATGCTGTATCCAACTCAAGCGTGCAAGACTTCCAATTCTTTGAGTCCAATAACACCATGACGATGTACGTTTCCAACGCGTCTTCGACTCAATTGTTCGGATTCATTAGAATGTCTATTTCAAAGGGTGTGACTTCTCCTCCGTATAATGTTACTATTGACGATGGATTGACAGCAGTCCTTAACTTCAATGGCACGATATACGACACTTATACTAACAGATGGATATACTTCGCCTATTCGAGTTCAGCACGCAAAGTGGTAATTCAAGGCTATCGACCATTAGATATCCGGCCGCCCACTATTTCCATTCTTTCTCCGCAAAACAAAGTATATTCTGCGAACAATGTTGCCTTAAACTTTACCGTGAGTGAACCAACCTCTTGGATAGGGTATAGTCTGAACGATCAACCGAATGTAACTATTGTTGGCAACACCACCCTGCCCTACGGTTTGTCTGACGGGCCCTACAGCATAACAATTTACGCCAATGACACGTTTGGAAACATGGGGCATTCTAACACAGTCCGCTTCACTATCGATACCTTATCTCCCAACGTTGATATTCTCTCCCCTGTGAACAAGACATATGCAACGAGTTCAAATCCCTTGATCTTTGTTATTAGTGAGCCAGCCCTTTGGATTGGTTATAGCCTAGATAATCAAATAAACGTGACAATTGAGGGAAACATAACTCTGCCCGTGTTGCCTGACGGATTACATAGTCTGATAGTTTGTGCAAATGATACAGCGGGAAATGTGGGTTCTTCGGGAAAGGTTTACTTCAGTATAGACACTACTTCCCCAAGTATCGCCATTTTGTCACCGAAGAGCAAAACGTATGAAACAGTTGACGTCCCATTGGCTTTTTCAGTCAATGAATCGGTTTTATGGATGGCTTACAGCCTTGATAACAACGCGAATGTGACCGTCACGGGAAACACAACGCTATCTGGATTGTCCTACGGACCGCATAGCATAATACTTTATGCTAAGGATGCTGCTGGAAACACGGGTGCATCTGAAATAACCTTATTCATTGTAAGCAAACCACAAACGCCTTTCCCAACTGGGATTGTAGCCGCAGCAGTAATAGCCGGAGTTGGAACGGCTTTTCTGGTCTATTTCTATTTCGCAAAGGTCAAGAAAACAACTAACAAAGATAAGCAATGATTGGGATCAAAAAAGGTTCAGTGACGACCGTTTTCAAATTTGCCAATTTTGGGTTTCCATTGAAATGAAACTGCAACCCAATGCTAAACGAATCCATATAGAAGATTGTTTCCAAAAATTATAAATGTCTATCACGCCTCTTACCTTAACTGATTTGAGAAAGGGAGTGCGGAGAGAATTGAACAAGAAAGCTACGTGGGGAACGATGTTAACACTGATTCTAGTAAGCATGTTAGCTTTAGCAACTAGCATACAAATAGCCAAGGCAATCACAGGTGACCTGAACGACGATGGAAAAGTCGACGGCAAAGACATAGCGATTGTCGCGGCTGCCTTTGGCACCGAACCCGGCGACCTCAGATGGAAACCGATAGCAGACGTCAACGGCGACGGTAAAATCGACGGAAAAGACATCTGGTTTGTAGCCCGTAACTTCGGGGCGACATAAAGCCGAACAGCGCAACCCTCTCTTTTTTTATGTTAGTATGATACGCCTGTTTTCATTTTTGAGAAAGAAGTCTTAATGAGAACGCTTTATGCGTCTTCTTTTTTCTTGGATTCTTGCTTTTTCAGAAGAAAGTCGATGTATTCTTTTGTGACTTTTTCTACGTTCCATTCATAGCCAGTTGCGACTTGCCCATTCCACCAATTGATGAACTTTTCAAGTGTAACTCGTAGGAAGATCAACAAGATAATTAATGGGATGGTGCCAGCCAAAAGAATATTGATTGGGAAAGGAAAACCCACAAGCAATATCAGGCTTAAGAAAAACTCCATAAAGAGGAATATGGGCACGATAATTGCCCAGAAGATACCCTGAGAAAATCCGGGGAGAAAGTCCAAACTGGGGTTGGGCAGTCTTAGAATAAGCCTATAAATCAGTGGCAACTTTTCCCTATCAATCTTCTCAGTTGTCATTTCTGGCTTCTCCGAATGCATAGGGTAAGAATAGGTCTATAATGATTTTGTTCGTCATGGTATGTTTTTTATTTCCGATAAATAAGTATTCGGTTAGACGCTTGTAGATTTGGCGTTCAGATGTATTGGGTTGGTGTGCTGGTCGTAACCCGCCTTTTGTTTAAGTGACGGCATTCGGCTGAACGGGCTACCCGCGCCTCACGCAGACAATTCCCAGGCGCCTATTTGCCCTTTCACCTCGCAGGACAGCCGTTTCACCGAGTTCACGTTCAACATTCTCGACGATTCATCAACGTCTCATCGTCATAGGTTGAGCGGACGTTCCGTTTCTGCGCCGTTGCCAGGGTTCTCACCCCACACCCTTTACGAGTGCTGCGAAGTCTGCACGGTGGGCGGAGTTTCCTCACACTCCGAGGAGTGCGAAAGCCGTCCGCCAGCTCACCAACCCAAATTGAATGACGTAGTCGTTAGCAATAACTATTTTGGAATCAAATGATTTGCGTTGAAAGCACTACCTGCTTTTCTGACGTTTTGTCTGTTGCCCATAGTCACAGGTCTCAATCAGGGGGCACTCACTGCACTTTGGATTCTGCGCCCTACAAGTGTATTTTGCGAGGAGCCAGAATAGGCCGCCTACTCTTTCGCCCTTGTCCCAAGGTATGAACTTTTGAAGCGCCGACTGAATTTCCTCGTATTTGGCATCTGGTTTGACTAGGCCAAGTCTCTTTGCTATTCTGTCCATGTGAGTGTCAACAACAAACACCTGACTGTAACCATGACGGGTAGTCAACAAAACATCGGCTGTTTTGGGTCCTATGCCGGGCAATTCCATAAACCCCTCTCTAGCTTCAGCTTTTGACAAGGCTAGAATTGGTGAGAGATCGCCGTCGAACTTTTCTAACACAACCCTCGACAACTCTTTGATTCTCTTAGCCTTAACGTTGTAGAGCCCACCGCTCCTGATAGCTTCTCTTATGTCAGCCTCCTTCGCGTCTGCGAGAACCTGCGGCTTAATCTCGAACCTTGCCGCTAATCCTCTGTAGGCTCGGACACAGTTGGCTTCGCTTGTGTTCTGGGAGAGCACAGTTATGATGAGGTTTTTGAAAGGGTCTTTGGAAACATCTTCAGGATACTGGACAGGCCACCATTTTGGACCATACTTCTCCTCCAAAACAGGAATCAACTTAGGATCGAGAGCTTTCATGCAACCTACTTCCGATGGAAGACTTCTCGAGCAGCTTGGACGCCGGCTCCAATCTTCACCTTGTGGTTTAAGTCATTTAAGGCGTTTTCCAACGCGCCTATTGTGGCAAGCATCTCAGATTCTGACACGATTCCCATGCAGCCGATTCTGAGGATCAAATCTTTAGCCTTGCCCATGCCGCCTGCGATTTCCACATTGTAACGGTTCTTCATTATTTGCCTAACTTTGGCGACCTCCACTCCAGAGGGCACATTTAGGGCGATGACTGTGTTAGAGCGTACCTCCGGAGACGGAAAGGGCTGGAGGTTTAACGCTTCGAGGGCAGCGTAGAAAGCCTCAGCGCATCTTGCGTGTCTCTTGAAGCGAGTCTCTAAGCCTTCTGTCCTTATCATCTTGAGGGCTTCGTCCAACGCGTAAAAGAGGGGCAGAGCCGGAGTGAACGGCGTCTCCTTTCTGGCACCGTGCTCTCTAGCCAAAATCAAATCGAAATAGTAAGGTCTAGACGCGGTTTTCTCAACCGTTTTCCAAGCTTTCTCGCCGACCGAAATCACAGCCAAACCTGGTGGGCATGCTAGGCACTTTTGACTGCCGGCAACGCAGATGTCTATTTTCCATTTGTCAATGGGCAGGTCGTCGCCTCCGAGAATGGATATGGCGTCAACCAAGAGAAGAAGGTTGTTTTCTTCTGCTATCTCTCCTATGGCTGGGAGGTCTCGAACGGTCACGCCTGTCGATGTTTCGTTGTAAACGATCGCAATGGCCTTTGTACCTTTCTCTTTTTTAATAGCCTCTTTAATCTGTTGTGTCCCAGGTGCTTCACCCCAATTCACTGGAACCTCAACGGGTTTTCCACCGTGTCGTGTAATCTTCTCTTTGAGCCGTTCGCTGAAGACTCCAAAAACTGGAACGATAACCTTGTCGCCTGGGTTTACGACATTGCTTACAGCGCATTCAACCGCGCCTGTTCCCGACGATGTCAGGACGAAGGCGTCTTGCTTGGTTTGAAAAACATACTTTAGGTTTTGAGCTATGCTGTCATACAATGCGTTGAACTCTGGTCCACGATGGTTGATTATAGGCTTGATCATAGCCTGCATTACACGATCCGGCACGTTCGTTGGACCAGGCAACATTATTAACCGTTTTTCTTCATCCAAATTATGCCTCTCCGTTTCTAGGTTGAGATAAAAACCCATAAAATCAATTCATTATTAAGGTTTGTTGCAATGTTACTAAGTGCGAGGACAAATGGATGAATAAAAGCAGCACGACTGATCTGAAGAGCGAAATAGTGAAGTTTCTGAAAGACCGTGGCGCATTCAAAGTGAGAGTAGCAAGCGCCCCAGTTGGTTTTGAAAAGGCGATTAGGGGTTGTCACCCCTTTGACGTTATGAAGCATAGCAATTCGGTCGTTGTCTTCGCCGTATACATGGGTCTGGACTACTACCGAACCTTCAAAATTGAGGGGAAGACTGCGGGAGACAACCGAATTGGATACATTTTCCGAGATTGGCTGGCTTATGAATTGGTTGAGTTCTTGAAGGCTAAGGGGTTCGGTGGCGTGTTCCCCATCGGAGATTTTGATAGAGCCAGAAAGATAGGGCGGTTGTCATTTAAGTTGGCTGCGTATGAAGCAGGATTAGGTGTCTATGGAAGATGCGGATTGATTATAACCCCGGAGTATGGACCGAGGATAAACATTGGTGTGGTGGTCACCGACGCGGTTTTAGAGCCAGACGACAAATTGGATTTCAACCCGTGTCAAGCTTGCAAAGTGTGCGCCAAGGTCTGCCCTATAAAAGCAGTAGGAAAGGGTCTAGATCCTCCAATCAGCCACAATCGGGAAGAGTGTGTGAACTTTATTCAAAGGCTGAGGGATGAAACCGGCGACGAGAAGTTTTTCTGTGGATACTGCTACGACAAATGCCCTGTTGGAAGAACCAGAAAGAAAGGGTTTTTGATATCTCAATATAGGAAACTTGCGAATCTTAGGCGGAGCGAAAGAGAAAGGCTAATTCAAGCGGCCAGCCCTCGCAGGAGATAGCCAAGCAGTGACTGCACCTCTTATAACGTTGCTCTCTGACTTCGGGGCAAGAGACCCATACGTGGCTGAGATGAAGGCGGTTATCCTGAGCATTTGTCCACAAGCCCGCTTAGTGGATATAAGCCATGAGATTGAAAAGTTTAACACGGGGATGGGAGCCTTTGTGTTGGCTTCCGCAGCCTCTTACTTTCCAAAGGATACGATTCACGTGACAGCTGTTGACCCCGGCGTTGGAACGAAGCGACGGGCAATACTTGTGGAGACGAAAGACACGTTCTACGTTGGACCCGACAACGGTTTGCTCATGCTGGCTGCTGAAAAGCAGGGAATAAGGCATGTCTATAATATAACGAATAAGCGTTACATGCTTCAGCGTGTGTCTCGAACCTTTCATGGAAGAGACATCTTTGCTCCGGCAGCGGCGCACTTAGCTTCTCGGGCCACTCCATCTGATTTCGGTTCAGAAATCCACGATTATATGATTCCAGAATTTGCAAAGCCTCATTTAAAGAAGGGCGAGTTGTGTGGAGAGGTGCTCCACATAGACGACTTTGGAAACATCGTCACAAACGTGTCTAAAGGAGACTTGGAAAAAACAGAAATAACCAAAGGTTCTAGGCTGCGCATTAAACTAGGTGGAAAGATTATTAAAATGAAGTTTTGTTCCACATACGGTGAGGCGTCGACCAAAACGCCACTGGCGTTAATTGGCAGCCACGACTTTTTGGAAATAGCCATAAATCAAGGCAACGCCTCAAAAAGATTCAAAACCAAGGTTGGAAAAACCGTAATCATTTCGTTATGAATCAAACGAAAATATTAAGAACGTAAATCTCCATGTGATTAGTGAGGAAGGAGAAAATGTTAAGCAATAAAAAAGTTATAGGTTTAATCCTTGCCTTGTGCGTTGCAATATTACCCATAACCATTATTGTGTTGCCTTTGAACATTGTCCAAGCTCCGACGGCAAAGGTTTTCATAGATCCGCCAATTTGGGACTTTCAAATGCTGGTTCCCGGGAAAAGGTTCTCCGTCAATGTAATGGTAGCCAATGTAACACACTTGAAAAGTTTCAACCTGAAGTTAAGCTTTAACACTGTGATGCTGGATGTTGTGGCTTTCTCCTTCCTGCCCGAAGAAAACCTGCCTATTGGAAACTTTGCTGTTAATGATACAGCAGGAGTTTTGCAGATGAGCGTAACTTATGATGGCGCCGATATAACGACTGAAACTCCTGTGGCGCTGGCAAACATCACATTCAAAATGATCGCACGCGGCCGAAGTCCACTGCACTTGTACGATACAACATTGAGGGATTCGTTTGGAAACCCGATTCCTCACGAGACTACTGATGGCTTGGTTTTGATATTGCGCCATGACGTAGCCATAGTTCAGGTTGCCACATCAACCAACGAGACATACATTGGACATGTGGTAAATGTCACAGTTGTAGCTAAGAACCTTGGTGATGTGGCTGAAAACTTCACGGTCAGCGCTTATCACAATGACACAGTGTTCGCAACGTTTGATGTGGTTGATTTGGCTTCAGACGAAAATATTATTATAGTATTTCATTGGAACACGAGTGATGTTGTTGCGGGTCGCAGTTACAGAATAAAGGCTGAGGCAAGCGTAGTCCCAGACGAAGCTGACACAACAAACAACGTTTTCTTTGACGGTATGGTCAAGGTCAAGATAATCGGTGACGTTACCAACGATAACAGAGTGGACTTAAATGACCTTGTTGCTTGGGACGCGGCTTATGGAAGCAGACCCGGCGATCTTAACTGGAATCCGCAGGCTGACATAAATGGCGACGGTGTCGTGGACGGTCTCGATGGAGAACTGATAATACAAAACTACCACAATACAGCATAAGAAAACCACAGAGGTTCGGTTGGAAAGTCTTTAGTCCTCATTGACAGCCACGATTTTCTTGAGATTTCCCAAAATGCGGAGATAGATCAACATAGCGCGTACCCTGAAATCGTATAGAAGATGGTTTCATAAGTCTTAAATGCGGAAGGAATCTTCCTATAATAGGAAGAGAAAGGTTTCACTGTTTCTTTGCTTCATTTGGTGTCTTTCCTTAAGGGCTGTTGATTTCCCTCTTCGAAGTGCCGAGAGGGGCGCAGATGAAAGCAAATACCGAAAATCTGGAGGAGGTGAGAAGGTGAAGAAGGTTTTGATTCTTGTCATAGCTCTCGTAGTGTTGTGTGTCGTTGCACCAGTAATGGCAAAACCTATTGGACCACAAAAAGCTGTAAAGAACCCACACATCATGATTACGCCTGAGGGAGTGGAACTTGTCCTTCCCAGCGGAGGAGTCCAAGAATGGATGGCGAACACCGAATCGAGTGCGATAGACTTCGTCCACATGCTTGATGCGTCAAAGTTTAAAATCCCTAATGCCATGCCTCTTACGATGTCGGATCTAATGGGACTAGTGACCAATCCTGAGGCTGCACTAGAGGCTGAAAACAAGTGGGGTTACATACCGTATGATGTCCTTTTAACGTTGTTTATAATAGAGTATCCAGAGAATGTGACAGTCTTAATTGCTGACGCAGCTGCAGGCCAGCCGAATGTTACTCTTGCGGATGCGAGCTTGTTCTATATAGGCGATAAAGTTGTGATCACGAATGGCACAGCTATTGAGTTAAACGTGATTGCAGATAAAGTAGGCAATACCCTAACTATGGAAAACGACCTCATCAACGATTACACGGCTGGAAGCATAGTTGCTAAATCCCCGACGGCCGAAGCACTTGCATCAATGTGGCCAGAAGGACTCTACGTAAGATTTGTGAACATAGGCAAGAATTGGGACTCATAACACTGTTAAAAGACACCATCCTTTCTTTTTCTTCCCATTTCTGCAAAATCTATGACATTACATCACATGTTATTTTTCATTGAACGTAAATACCCAGCATAAACAGTGGAAGCAAGTCTGCACTTTACGCAGCAACCGCTCCAGAAGCGAAAGGCGGTTCTTTTTACGGACCAAGTGGTAGGTGGCAGACAAAAGGGTTCGTGAAGGAAATCGATCTCACAAAAGAGCCTAATGTTGAATGGTTTAGAGAAGAAAATCGGGCACGTCTCTGGAAAATGTCAGAAGAAATGACAAAAATAAAATACCTGTGAAAAACGAGTAGTGCTCTAAGACGCCCTCGGATCAATTGCCACTTGACAATCCCGATAATAGTTAATACTACACTTGAAATAAGCTTCCAGATTCTCCTCAAATCTCAACCCCTTATGATTCAACGTGTGTGT
>Ga0315308_1000626_pt1 | contig 20030 bp, 16 predicted proteins | sample TDP3_MG_FD_203078 | JGI IMG/M metagenome (GOLD analysis project Ga0315308, IMG submission 203078) | Freshwater sediment microbial communities from Lake Towuti, South Sulawesi, Indonesia - TDP3 | ecosystem: Environmental > Aquatic > Freshwater > Lake > Sediment | place: Indonesia: South Sulawesi... | reverse complement strand
CTCTTCGGCGACGGCCAAAAGCTCAAAGCCTTCCTGGAATTCAACGACAGCTACCGTGACCAGGCCCGCCTGACCCTGGCCCTGCACGGCAACGCGGCGGCGCTGTGGCGGCTGCCCTGGGAATATCTGCACGACGGCCAAGATTTCCTGGTGCTGCATGGCCGCTTCCTGCTCAGCCGGGTGCCCCACGGGCTGGGGCAGATGCAGCCGCCGCCCGCGCCTCTGCCCCTGCGCATCCTGGTGGTCATCGCCGCCCCTGACGACCAGAAGCCGCTGGATACCGAGGAAGAAATCGGCGTGATCCAGGCCGCGCTGGACGAGGCGGTGCGCACTGGCCGCGTCCAGGTCGAATACTTGGACGACGCCACTCTGCCGGCCATCGCTGAGGCGTTGCGCCGCTTCCAGCCCCACGTGCTGCACTACACCGGCCACGGCAAATACAACGAAAAGGCTGAACGGAGCTTCCTGGCCCTGGAAGACGACAGCGGGCAGACGAAACCGGCCGGCATCCAGGAACTGCGCCCGCACCTCAAGGACGCCAAGGACCTGCGCCTGGTGGTCCTATCCGGCTGTCATCGGCCCGCACCAGCGACGTGGACGCCTTCAGCGGCGTGGCCACTGGCCTATTGCAGGAGAATATCCCCGCCGTGCTGGCCATGCAGTATTCGATCCTCGACCAGTCGGGTATTAAACTGGCCGAGGCTTTCTACGCCGCTCTGGCCCGGGGTGATACGCCCACCGAAGCAGCCCAACGCGCCCGCTTGGCCCTGTGGCAGTTCGACGAGGGGCCGGGCTACGACTGGGGGGTGCCCGCCCTGTACCTGCGCGCCCAGGCGATGCGCCTGATTGACCCGGATGCGCCCGTGGCCGAGATCGTCGGGAGAGCCGCCGCCCTCGACATGGGCGGCCTGCCCCTGCCGCCCTACTTTGTGGGACGCAAGCCGGAGTTGCGAAGGCTGCGCCGCGCCTTGCGGGATCGCCACGTCAACGCTGTGTTCGTGCGCGGCATCGGCGGTATGGGCAAGAGCAGCCTGGCCGCCAAGCTGATGCAGCGCCCCGGCACCGAGCTGCACGGCGCCCTGGTGGTCCGCTGCCACCAGGTGGCCCCCCTGGACATCCCGGCCAAGCTGGCCCGCTTCCTGGAGGCGCAGGGGATCGCCGGCCACGCCGAGGCCGCCGCCCTGCTGTTGGATAGCCGCCAGCTTCCCGCCGACCGCACCCGCCAGGCCATGGCCCTCATCGCCGACCGCCGCTACCTGTTCGTCTTTGACAACTTTGAAAGTATCATGAACGTTCCCACCCTCACCCCCGGCCCCTCTCCCTCTGAGGGAGAGGGGAGCTCTGCCTTCGACGTGGCCAACCCCGACCTGGCCGGCCTCTTGGCCGGACTACTGAACGCCCGCTGGCGCGGCCTGTGCCTGTTCATCGGGCGCTACCGCTGGCGTGCCCTGGACCCGCACCTGGGCCGCGGCACCGCCGCCGAGGTCCACCTGCCGGCCCTCACGGCCCGCCAGGCCATCATGCTCATGGACAACCTGCCCCGCCTGCGCCTGCAGCCGTTGCAGACCAAAATCGCCCTGTACGAAAAAGTGGGCGGCCACCCCAAGAGCATCGAACTGCTGGAGGGCTGGCTGGCCAGCGGACGGGTGACCGATCTGCTGGCCGACCCCAGCCTGGACGGCCTGCTGGCCCAGGAATGGGAAAACTATTTCCTGCGCACCCTGCTGGCCCAATTGAGCCCGGCCGAACGGGAGGCCCTGACCCGCCTCTCCATCTTCCGCACCCGGCTTGGCGACGAGGCATTCGCCTACGCCGGTGCGGAGGCGGCGGTCCGCCGCTGGCTGGACCTGTCCCTGCTGCAGCGGGAGCGGGTGCAGGTCCCCGACCTGCCCAAGGAGATGGCAGCCCTGCTCCACCTGCTGCCCGAAGCCGAGCGCCGCAAGCTGCTCCAGGCCGAGAGCTACAGTGTGCACCCCGTGGTGCGCGAGTACTTGCTGGCCCAGGTGGCCCCCGACGCCCGGTGTGAACTGCACACCTGGGCCGCTGCCTACCACGGCCGGCCTTTCGTGGAGATAGCGCGCCGAGCCGAAGCGCGGTCCGGCAAGTTGACAGACGAGGAAATCGAGGAAAGAGCCCGTTTTGTTACTGTTAGGGCTGCCACCTACTACACCGACGACTTGGCCCGAGCCCGTGCTGCCATGGCCCGCGCTCTCGAATGGCAGCACCATCTCTTCGAAGCCGGCGCCTACGAGGCGGCCGGAGAGATTGTCACCGCAGTTATCCTGATTTTGGCCCGTTGGGGCGAGCGGGACCGGGCCAAGGCCCTGCTTCGCGGCAGCATCGAGACGCTGGAAGGATTTGACAAGGCCGCCGCCCAGGGCAACCTGGCCACACTGCTAAGAGATGAAGGCAAGCTGGAAGAGGCGCTGGCGATCCACGAGGAGGCCTATCGTGCCTTTGAAGCGATGGGGGAAAGGCGGGAAATGGCTGTAGCATTGGGGCAGATAGGCAACGTGCTCCTGCTGAAAGGCGAGGATGATCAGGCGATTGAGCTACAAACGCGGAAGCTAGAGTTGGTAAGAGAATTGGGTGAGGAACCAGAACAGGCCATCAGCTTGCATGCACTCTCCATGCTCTACCGTCACAAGGGCGACTACGCCTTATCGCTAAGTTGCATTGAGGAAGCTGTTGAGATCGACCGCAAGTGGAGCGATCAGGCTGGGCTGGCTGCTGATCTCCTCCAGCAGGGCCTCATCCTCAATGACCTGGCCGATGCAACACAGACCGATGAGGAGCGCATGGCTCACCGTCGCGCTGCCGTCGAACGCTTCCAGCAAAGCCTATCCATCAGCAGGTGCATGGGGGACGAAGTCCGGGTCGGCCATGCGCTGGGCGAACTGGGCAAGCTTCTGATGGCTGCCGGGCAGATGCGCGAGGCGATTGCGGCATTCACTGAGGCGCTTGAAATAGCCCAGAAGTTAGGGAATCCTGTTGCTATAGGGAAGCGTCTCAATCTCCTGGGCCACGTCCATGAACTTCAGGGCCAGTACGCCGCCGCGCTGGAAAAGTACCAGCAGGCGTTGAAATTGGCACGACAGTATAGTTCGCCCCAAGATATTGCCATTGTGGAGAACCACATCGCCCGGGTGCAGGCCAGGCTGCGGGGCGAGTGACCGGAGGCGGGATACGACAGGCAGGAAGCGAGGACAGTTGACCGACGGCTCAGGACGCACGGTGTCTACTCACCACAGAGAGCACAGGTTTGTCAACAAGACAGGAATATACTAAAATAGGGTAGTCGTTGATGGGCCAATATAATAGGATGCGAATGATGAAGACAAGCAAACTCGGAGAATTGCAACAAGAAGTAAGGCTGATAGAGGAGATGCTGTCAACAGCCACCGCCAAGTATCGAGAAACTACGAAAAAGCATCTTGCTCTTCGGGGCTCTAAACGCAAAGCGCACAAAAAAACTCTGCAAGAAGCTAGGGACTATGTTTGGGAGTTGGAAAAACGCCTGGCGAAAGCAAAGTGTGATACGCTCAAGCTTGAGTTGGCCGAGCACAAACAGGACACCCACCACCAGTCGAAGCTGCGCAAGGAATTGGCAAGATGGGAAGCTCGATATGCAAAACTGCGCTCTCGTCTGGATCACGATGAGTGGCTAGAATTAACGCGCAGTGTGTGGCCATTTAAGGATACCGAGAGTACTGCCAAAACAGGGCTGCATCCCGCCCAATTTTCGGCTGTGATTCCATATCGTGCTATCAAGATGTATTCCCACGTGGGCGAGGTTGTTCTTGACCCGTTTGTGGGAACAGGTACCACACTCTTAGAAGCACGCAAGCTGGGCCGCCACTCCATCGGCCTGGATATTAACCCCGAGTTTCTCGAGTTGGCCAGACGACGGTTAGAAAACGAAACGCTCTTGGAACAGGCTATCGGCGATAGTAGCGAATCAGAGACAGTTGAGCAGTTGTCTCTTTTTGAAGCTCAGAGACGTTACATTGTGGATGAGAGCCAGTTGCACGTCTACGAGCCCGTACTGCACCTCGACGATGCCAGAAAGATGCAAACGGTAAAAGACAACTCTGTTGACTTGATTGTCGCGCATCCGCCATATTGGAATGCGGTGCAAATCAGTGAGCTAGATGACGATCTTAGCAACGTCGGTGATGACCAGTATGACTATTTTTTGAGTGAGATGGGAAAAGTTTTTGATCAATTTAGGCGAGTGCTCAAGCCTGATCGTATTGCTGTCATTGTCATTGGCGATGTCATGCGGAAAGTCAATGGCCTTACTCAACTATTCCCAATCCACTCTGATTTCATTCAGTTGATGAAGGAGCGGGGATTCGTCCCTTGGGATATCTTTATCTGGGAAACCAAAATCCGCAAATCTGGGGGCAAACCGCTGATGGGATCATATCCCTATCCGCATAAGCTGTTCTCGCAGTTCGCCCATAATTACGTGCTTGTGTTTAGAAGGCTACGCGACACTTAGCGAAGGTAATCGTGCAGAGATCGCTCGATGATCTCGTCAACAGAGACTCCCAACTCATCAGCGAGCGCACGCACAGCATCACGGAGGTCGGCGTCAATGGCTGCGCTGATGAATGCGTGACGCTCAGGGTATGCCAGGTGGCAATCTTCGCAGTTCTTGCGATACCTCCCTGGGCCGATTTTACAGTAAGCGCACTCTTGGCGTTTACCATCATTACACGGCTTGCACAGTGTCTGGAGATGAGCTGACCAACCCGGTTTACGTATGTAGGTGCGATCTGATTTACGATCAATGGGAACTCGGTGGTCAACAACCAATCGCGCCGTATCCGCAGTAGCGCCACAGAGAACGCACTGGTATCCGTCGCGTTCGAGAATGTTGCGCTCCATTCGACCGGTTACGCTACTTCGCAATCTTAACAGGCGCAGGTCTTGAGTGAGGGAGTGTAAGCGCCATTGGTTTGTGCCATCACCTTTGCCAGTCGAGGAACGGTCTATCACAAAACCACTCTGCCGCAAATCACGTAGAGCAACGCGATCTTCTTCACGACCCAGGTGGCCTCGAATTTCTTCCTTCGTGTGCCACTGCAGATCCTTCATCAGATCGTACAGATCAGCAGCCCGAAGAGAAGCGAAAGTAATTCCATGTCGCTCGTAGCCCTGTGGGAGTGACAGGTGACTTACGTCGATTTCTTCCCAATCACTCATGTTGTTCCTTCGCTATTCCTTCTAAGAAATAAGTTAAAGGCACTCCGTATAAATTGGCCAGAACTTGCAACTCAACGACATCAACTCGGCGTTCGCCAGTTTCGCACTTTGATACGAACGATTGTGGCTTCTGTAGAACATTTGCTACTTCGGTCTGTGTCAGCCCGGCTTCAAGACGAGCTTGTCGAAGTCGTTCCAAGAATCTTTTATACTTTTCTGGGTAGTCCCGTAGGGAGGTCAAGCTGTACTCCTTTCGCACGAACGTTCCTATAAATTATCCCACTTTGGGATGAATAACCCAAATTAGGATATACCAAAATAGGTTAGGATTCCGGTGTAGACGGATGCTGACTCGACGTGTGGAGGTGGTGGAAGTGGAGAAGCGGCTGATTTGGGTCATCGTGGCCATGATGATAGCCCTGGGTGGTTGTGGAGCTCCTGAAGGCAGAGCGCCAGCCCCCCAGGACCTGTTGCCTGCCTCTGGTGCTGTCGCCGGCTGGGAATGGTCCGGTGAAGTGGAGGTTTACGTCCCCGATGACCTCTTCGACTACATGGACGGCCAGGCGGAACTGTTCTTCGTCTACCGTTTTGAGAGGCTGGCCGTCCAAGAGTACCAACGTGGCGAAGAAGGCCCCATCATCGTCGAGGTGTATCAGGTGGCCAGCCCGGCCGATGCGTACGGCCTTTTCTCCTTCTACGCCACCGGTGAGCCTATGGACCTGGGCGCAGGTGGCGCGGTGGAACCGGGCCGGCTTGTCTCCTTCTGGCAGGGGCGCTTCTACGCGCGGGTTTTCGCCTACGGGGAGGCGGAGCAGGAATCGCTGTCCGCCCTGGCCCGCCAGGTGGCGGCTGGGATGCCTGAGCCTGGGGAAGGAGCGCTTCCTGAACTGGTGACCCGGCTGCCCCAGGAGAACATGGTGCCCCGCAGTGCTAAATTCTTTCACCAGAAGCTCTCGCTGGATAACCTGATCTGGCTGGGCGACGAAAACGTCCTGAACCTGAGTGAGCAGACCAACGCTGTGCTGGCCGTCTACACCTACGACGACACTCAGGCGCAGTTGTTGGTCGTGGAATACCCTGATGCAGCTACGGCTGAGGCCGCCCACGCTGCTTTGGAGGGCAGCGGCTTGGAGAACCTCTCGACGGCCAGCCAAAGAAACCAATACCTGGTGGCCGCCTTCCAGGCCCCAGACCAGGCCCTCGCTCACGAGCTTTTGCAGGAGGCGTTAGCCAATCTCTCGGATTAGCTGTCAGCCATCAGCCATCAGCTATCAGCTATACCCTATCCCTTATCACTTAATTTACAATTTTAATTGACAAGAATGTTCTATTCTGGTATAATTCTCGCACTTGGCTTCGGACGGCTGATGGCTGACCGCTGAAAGCTGAGAGCTTTAAATGTGAGGTACCAGTCGTGAGAGCAATCAGTAGACGCGAATTCGTTAAATCCCTTGTCGCTTTGGGGGCTACCACGTTGGGTGTAGGAGGGCTGCTGGCTCAGGCAGCCTGTGGCCCGGGCCCTGGAAAGGAAGGTGAGCTAGTGCGGAAGCCATCTTCGGGACCAGCCGCCGATCAGGCTTATCTGGCCGCGGCCCGGGGCGGGAGCCCGGCTGAGATCACCAGACGGGCGGTGGCAGCCCTGGGCGGCATCGAGCGTTTCGTCCATTCGGGCGACGACGTCATCATCAAACCCAACATCTGCGTGGCCTATCACACTTATCAATACGCCGCGACGACCAACCCCGAGGTGGTGGCCACCTTGGTCTCCCTCTGTCTGGGAGCGGGGGCCAAAAAGGTGCGGGTCATGGATTATCCCTTCGGCGGTAGCGCCGATGCAGCCTATGAACGCAGTGGCATCGCCCAGGCGGTGACCGCCGCTGGCGGCCAGATGGAACAGATGGCCAAGATGAAATACCAGAAGGTCCCTATTCCCGATGGGCGTGACCTCAAGGAATGGCCAGTGTACCAGGACGTGTTGGAAGCCGATGTCTTTATCAATGTGCCCATCGCCAAGGACCACGACCTGGCCCGCCTGAGCCTGGGCATGAAGAACCTGCTGGGCGTCGTTCTGGATCGCAGCAAGTACCATCGCAATCTGGGCCAGCGGCTGGCTGACCTGACCAGCCTGGTCTACCCTACCCTGACGGTGGTGGATGCAGTGCGCATCTTGGTGGATCATGGGCCCACAGGTGGCAGCCTCGAGGATGTGAAACAGATGGACACCGTCATCGCCAGCCACGACCCGGTGGCCGCCGACTCCTATGCTGCCACCCTCTTCGGCCTGGCGGGCGCTGACATTACCTACGTCAAAGCCGCCGCCCAGATGGGCCTGGGTGAAATGGACTTGTCCAGCCTCAAGATCGAGGAAGTACAAGCCTGATGACCGCTCAACGATGGGTGCGTGTGCGCCAGATCGTCCAGTACCTGTTTCTGGCGCTTTTTCTGTACTTGTTCATCCTCACCGTCAAGGACAGGTGGTCGCCGCTGCCGGTGGATCTTTTCTACCGTCTGGATCTTCTGGGGGCTATCAGTGCCTCGCTGGCCGGGCGAACGATACCGACCAAACTCCTCTGGGCTCTCATCACCCTGGCGGCTACTCTGATCCTGGGGCGCGTGTGGTGCGGTTGGGTCTGCCCGCTGGGCACGCTGCTGGACCTCTTCCGTTTCCGTAGGGCGGCTTTCCATAGCCGCCATAGCTGGCGACAGGTCAAGTATTTCCTGCTGTTTGTGGTGCTCATCAGCGCCCTTTTCGCCAACCTGACCCTGCTGATTCTTGATCCCATCACCGTCCTGACCCGCACCCTGGCCACTGTGGTGATGCCTGCTTTGAACTATGCCTTCATCACCGTAGAGTTCTGGCTCTACGGTTTCGGCCCTTTGCAGGCTCCTCTGGTCTGGCTGGACACGGCGTTGCGCAGCACCATCTTGCCCGTCGAACAGTCCTTCTACCAGTTGAACGTGCTCTTTGCCCTCCTTTTCGTCGGCATCGTGAGCCTGAACCTGCTTGCCGAGCGTTTCTGGTGTCGTTATCTCTGCCCTTTGGGCGCGCTTTTGGGCTTGCTGTCCAAGGTCAGTTGGCTGCGACGGGTGGTGGGTCCTGGCTGCAACCAGTGTCGGCGCTGCGGCGGGGATTGCACCATGGGCACCATTGAGCCGGAACGAGGCTTTGCCAGCGACCCCGGCGAATGTATCGTCTGTCTGGCCTGCCTGGGCACCTGCCCCCAGGAAGGCGTCACTTTCAAAGGGCAGTTGGGCCTGGCTGAGTGGCGCTCTTACGACCCCTCACGGCGGCAACTGTTGGCCTCTCTGGCAACCAGTGTAGGCGGCCTCGCTCTCCTGCGTACATCACCCATCGCCCGACACGAGCACCCCTACGCCGTCCGCCCGCCAGGGGCTAGGGAGAACGACCTGCTGGCCAAGTGCATCCGCTGTGGGAAGTGCATGAAAGTCTGTCCCACCTCAGGCTTGCAGCCCAGCCTCTCCGAGTCAGGCTTGGAGGGCCTTTGGACGCCGGTGCTGGTTTCGCGGCTGGGCTATTGCGACTATTCCTGCAACGCCTGCGGCCAGGTCTGTCCCTCGGAGGCGATCCCCCCGTTGACCTTGGAAGAGAAGCGCCAGACCGTCATTGGCCTGGCCTACATTGACCAGAACCGCTGCATCCCCTGGGCCGACAATGTGGACTGCATCGTCTGCGAGGAGATGTGTCCCGTCCCGGACAAGGCCGTCAAGTTGGATAAGGTTGAGGTGTTGAACGCCCAGGGGGAGTGGGTGGTCGTCAAAAGACCGCGGGTGTTGCGCGATTTGTGCATTGGCTGTGGCATCTGCGAGTACGCATGTCCCCTCAACGGTGAGGCAGCCATCCGCGTCTACGTGCCCAACGAGTTCGATTACGGGGAATTGGCTTGACTGTGAAAAGACATTCGCTGGTTATTGATGCGGCCCGACAAAGCTTCCGGCTTCGGAGCTTGCCGGTGGAGACTTTGGAGAAAGATCCCCGTGAGGACTACTTTGTCCTCAGCGGTGAGGCCCTCTGCCAATACCTTTTGAGGGAGGATCCCGAGGCCATGATTCTGGCTCGGGGGCCTATGCCTTTTCTTTCGGGCAACAAGGTCACCATTGGCTACCTCTCGCCTTTGACTGGCCTGCCTCACTACAGCTTTGTGGGGGGACGGACGGCCCGCGAGTTGTTGAACCTGGGGCTGGATGCTATCGTTTTGGTCAACCCGCCCCAGCAGGTATCTCCTCAAGAGGTAGGGGCGAACCCTTGCGGTCGCCCCACTGGGCAGGCGCAAGCTGGGCAGGCGCAAGGCCTGCCCCTACCCCAGATTATTGAGAAGATACCTCAGCAGGATGGCAAACGACCCTACATCGTGGTTTCGGGCCAGGCACCGGACATCCAGGTAGAGTTCAAGGAGGGCAGCAAGCTGCCCGGCGGTCAGCGCAGCGCCTTTTATTTTCTGGTCGAAGAGGAGCTGGGTGGGCAGCAGGGGAGGGGCAGCGTCTTCACCCTGGGCGATGGGGCTTACCACAGCTACCGGACCGCCAACCTGGCCCTCGAGGCCATCTACCACGCTGGACGAGGCGGAGCAGGCCTTGCTTTCGCTCGCTACGCCTCGGCCCTGGTGCTCAGGGGTGAAGAAGTCTCCATGGCCCGCTTCTTCGGGTCCGCTCAGACTGCCTTTGCTTGCAACCCCAACGCGGCTATCGCCGGGCTGTTGGAAAGATACTGCAAACGGCTCTCCAGGAAGGACGGCGGTACCATCACCAAGCTCTTTGTCACCGGCAAGGACTGGCAGGGAAAGAACACCCTGCCCTCCTGGAACGCCCAGCGCCTGGGCTACGACCCGGCCGACATCGGCGACGCCAAGGTATTGCTGGCCACTCGCCACGGTCACACTGGCTGCCATTGGTGCCAGGTGGACTGTCGCCACTGGCATTGGGTGGAGGCCGACTATGCTCCAGGCGGTCGAGACGTCTTCCTGGACGATTTCGAGCCGACTTACAGTGCCTTTGCCATGTTGGGACTCCTGCCAGAGGAGGACACCTTGGAGGCCAAGGTCAGGCTGCGCCAGGAGGTAGACCGGCGCATTATCCTGCCCATCGAGCAGATGGGTTGCGATATCATTGATGTCAGCCTGGGGATAGCGGCTCTCTTTGAAGGGCTGGAGAAGGGGCTGATCCCGGAAGGCGATGTCCCATCTTTCCTGCGTCAAGGTGAAGCTGGCTTCGGGAGCATCGAGGCCGCCGGGCAGATCGTGGAGTTGCTGAGGGCGGGCGCGGCGGATTATCCAGCCATTGAGGCCATCGGTCATGGCCCCCAGGCTCTGGCAGAGCGCTACCCGCAGATGAAGGACAGCGTCTTTACCTGTGGCCGAGGCACGCTGGGCAACGCTGGTCACTGCAACGCGCTGTGGACTTTTCTGATGCCCTTCTCCCGCTTCTTCAGCCACTACTCAGGACAGATCTACAAGATCGAGGGCGACATCCCCACTGGAGCTAGTGAGGGTGAGATCAAGGCCTTGTTTGAAAATGTGATCCGCCAGATGTTGCAGCAGGAGTACTTCGGTGTGCTCTGCAACTGCCTGTCCTGTTGCGCTTTCACCTTTGTCATCTTCAGCCAGGACGGTGAGGGGGAGAGGCTTGACGAGGATGGGCTGCTGGTTGAGATCCTGGGCCACTATGGGATCAAGACCTCCCACCAGGAACTGATGTGGTTCGCCCAGGCTTTCTGGGCCCAGTCCATTGACCTCAAAGTCAAGTTTGGCTGGCGTCCGCCGTCGGCCAGGGATTTTCCGGCCCGCGTTTTCGAGGCTTTGTCCCTGACTCTGGAGCGCACGCCCGAAGAACTGCGAGGGCTGATGGACCTGCTCATTGACGAGTGGAAGCGGCAGGCGGGTGGGGTGATGCAAAAGTTTGGGTACGAGGTGGTTTGGTAGGTTTGAGGTAAGCGTTCAGGTGCCAGGCACTTACATGGCTACTTTGGCCTGAAGGTTCTCTTCCAAACGGTCTGCATCTGTCTATGAGCGATCTGTCGGAAGTGCCTGGCACCTCTTGAGGAGGTAACTGAGTATCATGGACAGTGAATTGAAAAACAATGCGCCATTCGACTCTGCTCATGACAGGCAAGAGACAATGACCAAAAACGTATCCCGCCGTACTTTCCTCGGCTGGGCCGTGGCGGCAGTGGCGGGACTGGTGGCGGCCTGCGGCGAGCGGTTGGGTTTGGCTCCCACAGCCGCTCCGCCGACCTGGACGCCAGCTCCGACGGACACGCTCCAACCGACGGCTACCCTTGTGGTCCCACCCACCGAGGTCCCAGCGGCGACGGCTGTGCCGACCGACACTCCCACGCCTCCGCAACCAACGGAGCCTCTACCACCGACCGACACTCCTGTGCCCACGGCTGCGCCCGTCAGCCGGGCCGATGTCATGAGGATTTACCCTGAGGTGAAGAGTCGGGTGGTTGTGGTCCGTCACGACGGTGCATGCTCCAGCCCGGATGACATAGCCGCTGATGCGGTGAAACAGATGCTGGACGCGGCCATCGTAGAGTTGACCGGTATAGAGGATGCCCAAAGGGCCTGGCGCACCCTCTTCGACCCCACGGAACGGATCGCTATCAAGGTCAACACCATCAACCGCTACGGAACCAGTGTGCCTCTGGTTTATGCTGTAGCGGAAAAGTTGCAGGCCATCGGCGTGGTGGCTGAGAACATTGTGATCTTTGACCGCAATACAGGGGAGTTGCAGCGGGCTGGTTACCCCATCAACGAGGACGGTCCAGGCGTGCACTGCCGGGCCACAGGGGACTATCGGGAGCCGAGAGAGGTGGCCGGGACAACCCAGCGATTGAGCGGTATCCTCCTGGACTGTGATGCTCTGATCAACTTGCCCCTCTTGAAACAGCATGGCTTCTCTGGCCTGAGCTTTGCCATGAAGAACCACTACGGCTCCATTGACAGACCGAGCTCCATTCATTTCGACAATTGTGCTCCGGGCATTGCCCAATTGAACGCACTGCCTGAGATCCGCGACCGCACCCGTCTCATCATCGGAGATGTCTTGAGGATGTGTCCCTTCAACTGGGATCAGGCCGTCGTGGGGAACGCCTTGTTGATGAGTTTTGATCCGGTGGCCCACGACTACATCGGGATGCAGATATTGACTTCCTGGCTATCGGCCAACGGTGGCAACCCCGCTGGGGTTACCGGCCAGGCCAAACACCTGGCTACGGCCGCTGCCCTGGGCCTGGGTACCAACGACCCGGCCCACATTGATTGGCGAGAGTTGACGCTATAATGCAGGTAAGAGGCCAAAAGGGCCACTGTCTCACGGCGGTGGCCTTTTTTGCTGGGAATTGAAAGAGCGGGGAAGTTGTGTTACAATTAGAAAACATACGGAACCGCTGAGGGCGAGAAAGGAGAGAGTCATGAATCCCATAGCCAAGAGGATCGCCGAGATGACGTCACGGGTGCAGTGGGCGCAGAGGCAGGGCCTTTACTTTTACCTGCAATCTATCGAGGCCCTGAATGGCGCGCGGGTCATGGTAAAAGGGCGAGGGGAGATGCTGATGTTTGCCTCTTACAGCTACCTGGACCTCATCGGCCATCCCAAGATCGATGCCGCGGCCAAGGCAGCTATTGACGAGTTCAGCAGTGGCACCCACGGGGTGCGCATCTCGGCCGGCACGACCCGCCTGCACGACGAGCTGGAAGAGAAAATCGCGGCTTTCAAGGGAGCCGAGGCAGCCATCGCCTTCTCCAGCGGCTACGTCACCAACCTGGCCACCGTCTCCAGCCTGGTGGGCCGGGGCGACGTGGTCATCTGCGACAAGCTGAACCACGCCAGCATCGTAGACGGCTGTTTGATGTCGCGGGCCAAGTTCGTGCGTTTCAGACATAACGACATGGCCGATCTGGAGAAGCGCCTGGCCGAGGCTAAACCGGAAGCGGGCAAGCTGGTAGTAGTGGATGCCGTATTTAGCATGGATGGGGACATCATCAACCTGCCAGAGGTGAGCCGCTTGAGCAAAGAGTATGGGGCTCTGCTAATGGTGGACGAGGCCCACTCCCTGGGCGTCCTGGGGGAGACCGGCCACGGCATCGAGGAGCATTTCGGGCTGGAGAATGCAGTGGACATCCACATGGGTACTTTGAGCAAGGCCATCCCCAGCGTGGGTGGGTACATTGCCGCCGACCAGGACACCATCACCTACCTGAAGCACGTGGCGCGGGCCTTTGTCTTCTCGGCAGCTCTGCCTCCGGCGGCGGTGGCTGCGGCCAAAGCCTCCTTCGAGGTGATCGAAGAGGAGCCGGAGCGGCTGGTGGCCTTGCAGCGCAACATCCAGCATTTTCTAGGTGGGTTGAAGGCGCGGGGGTTCGACACCATGCAGAGTGAGACGGCCATCGTGCCCATTGTGTGCGGTGAAGATGAGAAAGCACTGAGGATGGCCAAGCTGGCGCAAGATGAAGGCCTCTTTGTCTTGCCGATATTGCCTCCGGCGGTGCCCCAGGGGACCAGCCGCCTGCGGGCCAACGTGACGGCTGCTCACAGCGAAGAGGACATTGACTACGCCCTGGATGTCTTCGAGAGGGCCGGCAAGGCTGTGGGGGTGATTTAGTCTATCCGAAAAATAGCGGGCCGGGCTCCCACGCCCGGTTTCCGGCGGCATGGGAACCGCCTCTGCTGACTTGATGGAGGCTCTTAGGATGATAGAGTACGACATTGTGATTATTGGCGGAGGACCAGGAGGCTACGTGGCCGCTATCCGGGCTGCGCAGTTGGGGGCCAGGGTGGCCCTGGTGGAAAAGGATCGCATCGGCGGCACCTGCCTTAACTATGGGTGCATCCCCACCAAAGCCCTCGTGCGCAGCGCGGAAACCTACCTCCTGGCTAAGCGGGCCGCACGATACGGTGTGGATATCGGCGGGCATATAGATGTAGACTTTCCACAGATGATGGCCCGTAAGGATGAGGTGGTAGATACCCTGGTTGCCAGCGTCATTGAACTGGTGAAAGGCCACAAGGTTGACATTTACGAGGGCTTCGGCACGATTCTGAAACCGGGCCTGGTGCAGGTGAAGATGAATGTGAATGGTTCAGAATCCGGCATCCGGCAACTGGCAGCCAGGAAAATCATCATCGCTACGGGCTCGGTCTCGGCCAGGCTGCCCATCCCCGGCCTGGATTTGCCGGGCGTGCTCACCTCGCGGGAGTTGCTGGCTTTGGAGGAGCTACCGTCAAGTCTGATCATCGTCGGCGGTGGGGTGATCGGTGTCGAGTTCGCCTCCATCTTCAATGCCCTGGGGACCAGGGTAACGGTGGTCGAGATGCTGCCCCATCTGCTGCCCCCTGTTGACCGCAGGCTGGCCCGCCGCTTTCAGCGGATATTGTCTGCTCAGGGGGTAGAGGTCCAACTCAATGCTCCAGTGAAAGAAATCAGCCTGGAAAATGGGCGCTTACGGGTCAAGTTTTCCAGCGCCAGGGGCGAAGGGGCCATCGTCACAGAAAAGGTGTTAGTGGCCGTAGGCCGTTGGCCCTACACCGATGGGTTGGGTGTGGGTGAGTTGGGCATCAAAATGGATGGACGGCGCATCCTGGTCAACGAGTTCATGGAGACCAGCGTGCCGGGCATCTACGCCATCGGCGACGTGCTGGGCACCTACATGTTGGCTCACGTGGCTTCTTACGAGGGTGAGGTCGTTGTGGAGAACGCTCTGGGCCACCGCCGGGCCGCTGACTACCGGGCGGTGCCCTATTGTGTCTTCACCACTCCCGAACTGGCCGGGGTGGGCTTAGGAGAACAAGAGGCCAAAGAGCAGGGCCTCGATTACCAGGTGGTCCACTTTCCTTTCTCGGCCAGCGGCCGGGCTTTGGCCATGGGCGAGGCGGAGGGGCAAGTGAAGATGATCTGCGAGAAAGGGTCGGGCCGGGTCCTGGGCCTGCACATCATGGGCCCTCGGGCCAGCGACCTCATCGCCGAGGGGGCCCTGGCTATCCAGTTGGGGGCCACGGCCGAGGACCTCGCCCAGACCATCCACGCCCACCCCACCCTGCCTGAGGCGGTCATGGAAGCAGCCAAAGCGGCCGCTTTCGGCGAGGCTATCCACTTTCGGAAGGTGTAAGCTTGGCAGACGAGATCAACGTTTCCATTGGTACAGCCACCGTGCTTGGCCTGGCTGACGTCAGAATGGATACCGCACCTACCACGGCCTATCTGATGCTGGGTGGGCGTTGCCGCATGGCCTGTGCCTTCTGCGCCCAGGCCCGCACTAGCCTCGCCCTGAGCCTGTCGAAGGGTTCAGCCCGAGCTATTAATCTCTCCCGCATCACCTGGCCCCCATTCGATGAAAGGGAGGTGTTGGGCCGTCTGAGCAAGGCCGCTGCGCGGGGCGATTTCCGCCGCGTCTGCCTCCAGGTGACCGCCGGTCCGGGCTATTTCCAACATACCTTTGAGCTGGTGGAAGCCGTCCGTGGGGTCTGCGACCTGCCGGTGGACGCGGCCATTCTGCCGCGCAATGTGGACCAGGTAGAGGCCCTGCTGAGTGCCGGTGTCGAGCACATCGGCTTTGGGCTGGACGCTGCCTGTGAGCGGGTCTTCCGGCGGGTGAAGCGGGCCCGTCCTGAGCCAAGCCCTGAGCGCAGTCGAAGGGAGAGTCGAAGGAGCGACTGGGAACGTAATCTGGCGCTCATCGAGGAAGCGGCTCGTCGCTTCCCGGACCGCGTGGCTGTCCATCTCATCGTTGGCCTGGGGGAGACCGAGTGGGAGATGACCGAGATGATCCAGCGGATGCACGATCTGGGGGTGGTCGTGGGACTCTTCGCCTTCACCCCGGTGCGGGGCACGGCCATGCAAGATCAGCCCCCGCCGCCACTGGACACCTACCGGCGGATGCAGGTGGCACGCTATCTTATCTCCTACGACCTGGCGGCTCTTGAGGATTTCACTTTCTCTGCCGAGAGGCGGTTGGTCTCTTTTGGCCGGCCTGATCTGGCCAAAATACTGGCCGATGGCGTGGCCTTTCAGACCTCCGGTTGCCCCGACTGCAACCGGCCTTTCTACAACGAGCGGCCTGGCGGCCCTTTGTACAATTATCCGCGTCCGCTGACGCCAGCCGAGGCGCTAAGAGCGGTCGCTGAACTGGCGGCAGAAGATTCTAGAGGGTATTGACAGTGTAGCCGAAATGTGATACGATAGTTGTGTCAGTCCAAATTCCAGTCAAAAGTCATACTTTGCTCGGTTTGTAGTGAGCCACGCAGCAGCAGAGTGGCGCCGGGACGGCACTCCGTTTCGTGCCTGACTACGAACATAATACTGAGGAGGTAAGTGATGGCTTATGATATAAATTTCCTAGAACGGGTTGCACAATTAGCTAGCCAGGCTGCCGACGAGGGGCATAACCTGGAAATTTCTGCGGGTGAGGCAGCGGAACTTGCCAGGACGCTCATTGAAGTAATCGAGGATTTGGAAGACGCAGAGGAACTGCGCCAGGCAAAAGGTGAGGGAGACGAGTTGATTCCGTGGGAACAGGTTAAAGCGGAGTACTGGGCAGAGCATCCCTAGTGGAGAAATATAACATTCTCTTTCGAGGCAAAGCGGCCAAGCAAATGAAGAGATTGCCCCCGGACTATTTTCGCTTGGTGCAAACGCATATTGACGGGCTGTCCAGCGATCCGTACCCGCCAGATTCCAAGAAACTAGAAGGGGGCGTGGGGCGCTCTTTACGGGTGGGCCAGTATCGGATCTTGTACGAGGTAGATGACGACGCGAAGCAAGTGATCGTTTACCGGGTCAAGCATCGCAGAGAGGTATATCGGCGATGAGGTTCAAAGGGCATATGCCTAAGAAGAAATATCCACACACAATTGCCAACTGGCCCGCTGAAGAACGTCCACGGGAGAAACTGCTCCTGAAAGGGCCAGATACACTCTCAGACGCAGAACTTTTGGCGATCTTTCTGCGAGCAGGGGTAAAGGGAAAAAGCGCCATTGACTTAGCGAAGGAGCTTCTTTCCACGTTCGGCTCTCTACGAGGACTTTACGCAGCCCCCGTTGAGGAATTACAGGCAGTGATGGGCTTAGGCAACGCCAAGATCGCTCAGTTGAAAGCCGGTCTAGAACTCAGCAAGCGGTATCTCTCAGAAGGCATTCTGAATCGTCCTTACTTGGAATGCTCGGATGACATCTTTAGGTTGCTCTACCAGGAGATGCGCGACCTGGACCGCGAGGTCTTCAAGGTCATCATGCTGAACGGGCAGAACGAAGTGCTGACCATTGTAGACGCTTTTCAGGGCACGTTGACGGCCAGCGCCATCTACCCGCGAGAGGTAGTGAAACTGGCGCTACGGTATTCGGCAGCAGCCCTAGTTTTCGCTCACAACCACCCCTCTGGCAAAGCCGTGCCCAGCAACGAGGACAAGCGCATCACCCGTGATCTCGTTTTCGCAGCTCGGGTGATGGGGATGAAAGTCCATGATCACGTCATCATCGGCAACAACCAGAAATTCAGCTTTGCCGATGCGGGACTGATTGACCAGTACAACCTAGAGTTCGACAGGAGAAGTGCGGAATGATGGCCCAGAAACGGTTCGAGATCCTTGAAGAGGCTGAGAAGCACGAAGGTGAAATTCAGGACTTTATCTCTGGCCAATGGGTGAAGGCTACGCCAGAAGAGGTGGAAGCTGTGCAAATCCTGTCGCGCCGTCTGGTCGAAGATTACGGCTACGATAGAGAACAAACCCAAACCCGGCCCCAGTTCCGCGTGCGGAAACACCCCTCGGACGAAGAGAAGTCTTATCCCGTGGATATCGCCCTGTTCAAGACAGATCGCAAGACTGAGGACAACCTGTTCCTGATCGCTGAGTGCAAAAAGAAAAACCGCAAGGATGGCCTGGCGCAACTCAAACTCTACATGGATATGTCGCCGGCCGAAGTGGGGGTGTGGTTCAACGGCCAGGATCACGCCTATTTGCGCAAGGTCTTACACCCGGATGGGAGCCGGATCTACGAAGAGCTTCCCAATATTCCCCGCAAGGGGCAGCGCATCGAGGACATCGGGCTTTTTTATCGCCGCGATTTGAAAGCTCCCTCGGACCTGAAATCGGTCTTCCGAGACATCCGCAACCACTTGGCCGGCAATGTCACTGGCATCACACGAGACGAAGCCCTGGCCCAGCAGATCATCAACGTCCTCTTCTGCAAAATCTACGACGAAATTAACAAAGGGCCAGACGAGATCGTGACCTTCCGCAGTGGCACCGGGGAACCGACCGATGAGGTGAAGGAACGCATCGTCGGACTCTTCCAGGACGTGAAGAGGGATTATGACGATGTTTTCGACGAGGGCGACCTGATCACGCTGGACGCCGATAATCTGGCCTACGTGGTGGGGGAGTTGCAGATTTACTGCATTACTGAGGCAGCGCGGGATGCGGTCGGTGATGCTTTTGAGGTATTCATCGGGCCAGCCCTGCGGGGCAGCGAAGGACAGTTCTTCACCCCACGCAACGTGGTCAAGATGATGGTAGACATCCTGGATCCCCAGCCAGGGGAGATGATCATTGACCCGGCTTGTGGGAGCGGTGGCTTTCTCATCGTAGCCCTGGAACACGTCTGGCGACAATTGGAACGGGAGGCTGAGGAGAAAAAATGGAGCGCGGTGTTGTTGGACCGCAAAAGACGTGAAGTGGCGTCCAAGTTTTTCCGAGGTATAGATAAGGATAGTTTTCTGGCGAAAGTGACCAAAGCTTACATGGCCATCATCGGCGACGGACGGGGTGGTGTCTTCTGCGAGAACAGCCTGCTACCGCCGGCCGAGTGGCACCCTCGGACTCAGGAGGCCATCAAGCCTGGTAGTTTCGACGTTTTGTTTACCAATCCACCCTTTGGCACCAAGATACCGATCAAGGGGCAGCACGTTCTCTCGCAGTACGAGCTCGGCTACAAGTGGAAGAAAAACAAGGAGAGTGGCGTGATGGAGAAAACCACCGTGCTCCACGATGACCAGCCGCCTCAACTCCTCTTCCTGGAGCGATGCTTGCAATTCTTGAAACCGGGCGGACGAATGGGAATTGTGCTTCCTGAGGCGGTCTTCGGCATGCCTACCTATGGATACGTAGTCACGTTCATCCGGCAGAAGGCCAAGATTCTGGGTATAGTTTCCATGCCGGAAGCCTTGTTCAAGACCTCAGGCAAGGGCGGCACCCACACCAAGACATGCGTTCTGTTCCTGGAGAATACGCCAACAACAGAAGACTACGACATCTTTATGGCTGATGTGAAGTGGTGTGGCCACGATTCGCGGGGTAATAGAACAATACGTAGAGATGCTGCAGGTAATGAGATCTTGCTCGATGACATTCCCACAGTTGCGGCTAAGTACAAGGAACTAGGGAGGAACGAATGAACACCTATGATCACCTCGGGTTCAAGATTCGCTTCTCTCAGATGGCTGGTCTTGTGCTGGTGCCAAAGTATTACAACCCCGAGATTCCGGCGCGTTTACAGGCTCTCAGCCCAACCCACGACCTTGTGCCCATATCTGCTCTACACGATCAGAAAGTGCTCTCGTTCTCTACAGGGGATGAGGTTGGCAAAATGGCGTATGGCACTGGCACGATCCCTTTCGTCCGAACGTCCGACATTTCAAACTGGGAAATCGTTACAGACCCCAAGCAAGGGGTTAATGAAGACATCTTCGAGAAGTATCGGTGCAAGCAGGACGTGCGACCAAACGATATTTTGGCCTTGGTCTTCGTTTCGGCCAGTGAGCCTTGCCGATCGGGACAAATGTAGCCCAATCGGGTAAAATACCTTCCCAG
>Ga0315308_1000625_pt1 | contig 20045 bp, 19 predicted proteins | sample TDP3_MG_FD_203078 | JGI IMG/M metagenome (GOLD analysis project Ga0315308, IMG submission 203078) | Freshwater sediment microbial communities from Lake Towuti, South Sulawesi, Indonesia - TDP3 | ecosystem: Environmental > Aquatic > Freshwater > Lake > Sediment | place: Indonesia: South Sulawesi... | reverse complement strand
TATGGTTTCTGTCTCGGGGTCTGGCACAGCTATTATGAAGCGCTTCCGAACCGTGGTTGCGAGCCTTCCAGCCTTAACAATGTCGGTGGCTGTCACCTCGTCCCTTGTCTTCTTTACCGAGACCATGTACGGAGCGTGTTCAACTCCGGGTCCGTGCTTGTAAACGGCGAAGTCGCAGCCGTATTTTATCCCGGGTGTGACAATGAGCCCGTTGTCGCGCAGGTCTCTGTAAACCGAGTATTTCAGGTCAAACTCCTCGTACAGTTTGCGGGCGCGTTTCCTCAGTTTTTCAAGGCTTACCCTTCTCTTCCTCTTGGTTCCTTCGACCACTGTTATCGATTGTCTTTCAACCAGGTACAAGCCCTCCATGAGATCTAGGATGAGCGGCACGGTGAAGTCTAGAATCTTGGGTTTGGGAATGCCAATGGGCTTTCCGTAGTATCCTTTTTTGTACAGTTCTGAGCCTTTAGCTGGGTCCCAGACCACCAAAAAGTTCTCGATGAATTCGGTTTCGATTTTTTTGGGCATCTCTTGAAAATCGTCCTCGAGTTTACATGGCAAAAGCCAAGATGCGGGCGGCGTCCGAGGCGTCTTCAGCCTTGTCGGCGGCGTCTTCCATGAGTTGAAGCACGTCTCTGAGAAGGAGCAAGGTTGGAATCTCGATGTTGCTGTTGAGAATCTTGACCTCTAAGTCTCGGTAAAGGTCGTCTACAGCCCGCTCTGCCACCTCAACTTCACGGGATTTCTCTGACGCCTTGGATGCACCGTAGTTCAAAGTCATGGCGGTCTCCCTTAGTTTGGACACTGTCTCAAACATGGCTTCTGAGAGCTTGGCTAATTCCTTCTTTATCGGTGGGGGCACCTTCCAGCCTCGTTCCAGGATTTCTAACAGACGAAAGGCTATGCCCTCGCAGAAATCGGCTATCTCGCTTGCGAGGTTGGTGAAGCGTAAGAAGTCTTCTCTGCTGATGAGAATGGCGCCTATTTCAGCCAGTTCCTGCGCCACTGTTCGCCTGGCGATGTCCACTTCCTCTTCTGCTTTCCTTATCTCTGCGTGTAATTGTTTAACCGTGGTTTTGTCTCCCTTCACGAAGCTGTCAACTAGTTGAGGCACTTTTCGAGTTATCTCTACTACCTTGCGCAAGTGATCTTGACAGATGGAGAGAGCCCTGCGTTTCACACGTTCTTCAGTTTCAACCGGAAAGACCATGAAGACTCCGCACTCCAGTAAACGCTCAGCCGACCTTTGAAACTTATGATTAGGGTGAAGCCTTATTAACGTTTAAGGAAATATCGACTGACTTTAATTTCAAATGGATGGTCGCATGATGCCAAAGACTCTGAGAGTCAGAGCCGTGCTGTTTGACTTGGGCAACACCTTGGTTTATCAGCAACCGTATGAACCTTTCCAAAAGATTTTGCAAGCCAACGGTGTGCTTCGATCCATAGAAGAAATACGAGAAGCCTTCGAGAAATGCGGCAAAGAATTCGATGTTGAAAAACATAAAGCCCTAGGACCACATGAATTCTACGCGCGATGGAACATGGTTATTTTGAAACATCTTGGAATTACTCGTTCAGTCAGAAAGCTGGCTGAGGAAATAGACAGTCGATGGTTCGACTTTTCAAAGATCTACGTGTATCCCGAGGTCAAAGACTCGTTGCGCAAGCTCAAACAGATGGGACTGAATCTTGGAGTTGTGACTGGTGGCTACGAACTCGATATAGAACAGATTTTGCCTAGAGCTGGTCTTGAAGAATTCTTTGAGGTTTGTGTTGGTGCAGACACAACGGGAAAGAGAAAACCAAGTCCAGAGGCTTTCAAACACGCGCTCAAACGATTAAGCGTAAAGCCCGAGGAAGCAATTTTTGTTGGCGACAGCTTAGAACAAGACTATTTTGGAGCCCAAAAAGTTGGAATGAAAGCCATTCTGATTCAAAGAGAAGGCAAGCCTACTGTTGGCGTTAAAACAATCACGAGTCTAAGAGAAATCTTTGACGTTTTATAAGTGACGTCAGCTTTTTATTAGTTTTCCCATGTCTTCAAAGTTTTTCTCAAAAGCGAAGTAGGCTCGAAGCAGTTCTGGCAGCTGTTTAATCTCGGTTCTCACCTGCTTCCACGAGTCTCGGTCGCGTATCGTAACTGTTTCATCCTTTAATGTGTCGTAATCGATAGTTATTCCCAAGGGAGTGCCAGCCTCATCTGCTCTCGCGTATCGCCTACCTATAGAGCCAGACTCGTCGTATTCCGTTGTAAACCCTTTGTTGACCAATATCTGAAACACTTCTTCGGCTTTTTCCGGTAAACCGTCCTTGCTGACCAATGGATAAACGCCCACCTGTGTGGGTGCAAGGTCTCGTGGAAAATTCAGCACTGTCCGTTTGTCTCTTTTTTGGTAAGCGTATTCAACGGCAATGTAAACCAGTCTGTCCGAACCGAAACTGGGCTCAACAACGTGGGGGATGAACCGTCTGCCTTCTTTGAAGACTTGCATGTCAACGCCGCTGAACTCCATATGATGCTTTAAGTCGTAGTCTGTGCGGTAATTGTGCCCAGAAACCTCTTCCCACCCCCAGCGGTCAAGGTGGATCTCTTGGTCAAAGCCTTGTGCGGAGTAGTGCGCTCTCTCCCATTCGAGTTTTTCGATGAAACGCTGCTTGTCTTCGGGCACACCTATCTCTTTAAGGAAGAGTTTGGCTAAAACCATGAAATACGCTTGCCACTCTGTCTTTATATAGCCTTTACTTAAGGCTTCTCTCACGGGGATCTCTATTGCTTCTTTTTCACCTCTGAGCTTCGCTTCAGCTAGTAGCAGTCTCAGCTTCTCATTTTCAAGTTCTTTTAACTTCGTGCAGTTTGGCTCTTCTGGGTCGAAAAAGAATTCAACATCCATTATGGCGAATTCTCTCTGCCTCAAGAGACCCTGCCTCGGTGAAATCTCGTTCCTCAGAGCGTGACCAATCTGGACGACGCCGAAGGGAAGCCTTTCTCGGGCGTATTCCCAGAGACGCTTGAACTCCACAAATATCCCCTGCGCCGCTTCTGGTCGACCGTAACCTACTGCGTCGGAATAAGGTCCAATAGTGGTAGAGAACATAGTTCTAAAGTATTCTGGTCTTCCAAGGTTTCCGCCACAATCCGGACAATGAACACCTCGCTTTTGGATTTCGTTCATCAATTCTTGCAGGTTGAGTTTCTCTGTTTCCACATCGCTCATCCCAGCCTGCTCCTGAAGCACATGATCGGCTCGAAACTTGCGCTTGCAGTTCTCGCATTCTACCATAGGCTCTTTGAAGTGGTCCAAGTGTCCAGAGGCTTCAAAAACCTTGGCGGGCATTATCACGGAAGACTCGATTTCGAGTATGCTGAGTGGACGAATGTAAAAGGCTCGAAACTTGTCTTCCATTCTCCTCTTCAAGGCGGCGCCTAAAGGGCCATAAGTAAAAAAGCCGCTTGTTCCACCATAAATTTCGAAGGAAGGCCAAAAGAAGCCTCGGCGTCTAGCTAACTCGCTTATGATTTCGTACTTGTCCGAACGTTGCAAGCATGGCACCTCAGCATGGTTTTACTTTTCTCTTAGAGCATACCTCATAATAAATAAAATGTTGCCTTTTCTCTGTTGAGAAAAGAGTATAGTTCCACCAAGACTTCGTGTGTTCTAGAAAGTTCTATCTAGCAAATGTGTTCTAAAACTGATTAGGCGTGTGTTTCAGTGAAGAAACTGAGCTCTGAAAACTTGAGCGATCTTGTAGACGGCGCAGCAATCTTCTCAGCTGGAGGCGGCGGCGACCCCTTAATTGGGCATAACTTAGTGGATATGCTCATGGAGAAGCGCTTTCCTGTGCACCTCATTGACGCACTTGAAGTCCCAGACGATGCAATAGTGATAAATTTTGCGTGTGTTGGAGCCACTGCCTCAATGGCGTATCACGGTGAAGCTGCATTAAAGACACTTATATCGCTTGAGGAATTTTTGGGCAAAAAAGCCTACGCAGTCATCCCTGTGGAATTGGGAGGCTTTAACACGCTAGCGGCTGTTGATGTTGCAGCTCGGCGGGGGATACCTATCGTAGACGCTGATGGAGCTGGAAGAGCTGTTCCTGAGGTTCATCTGAAAGTCTACACGTTAGACGACATTGCTTTGACGCCTATGACTGTAGCTGATATCGACGCTCAAAACGTGGTTATTATTAAACAAACTCTCGATTTTATGGCGGCTGAGAGAATCGCGAGAACGCTGACAACAGAGTGGGGTCAGACTGTTTATACTGCTCGCCGAGTCCTAACGGGTGTGCAGGTGAAGACTGCACCTGTCTTGAGCACGCTCTCAAACGCCATGCGAATCGGCATGCTGCTTAGAAAAACTGTTGACCCCTTGAACGCTGTTTTGAAAGAAACTCATGGGTCCAAACTCTTCGAGGGTGTTGTGAACGCTGTGGAACACGAGACCAAGGCTGGTTTCACATGGACAACCGCAACCCTGAACGGAACACATGAAAATGAAGGGTCAAAGTTTGAGTTTAAGGCGAAAAACGAGGTTTTGATAGGCTACAAGGATGAAAAACTCGCCGCTATCGCGCCTGACATCATAACCCCTGCTCACGCAGAAACATGCAAATGCGTCCCAGCTGAGAAAATCAAGAAGAACGACAAATTGATAATGATAGGTATACCAGCGCCTAAAAAATGGAGAACCGCAAAGGGGCTGGAGCTGTGGAAAGATGTTCTACAACGTTCAGGTTTAAGTGAAAAATACGTTGCAATAGAGCAATTGAACGCCTAACTATGTCGCCTTTTTCCTCTTTGACAAGTGTTTCGCAACCTTCGCCTCATGGACCTTCCCTTCATCATCAAGCATCAAGCTGAGCATTATGCGGTCAGTGACACCTTTCTTTGTGTTGAACGTTGTGTGGCAGGTTCCACATTCGATGTCGGCGCCTATCTCAATCACATACCATGAAGCGTCTGCATAGTAACGTCCACAATTAGGGCATTGAATAACCGAAATGTCGAGCCAAGCCTTCTCGCTCATAAACCCCTAACCTCACCCAAAACTATGCGATGGAGTAATAAAACTTGAGAGCCCTATCAAACGAGGCCTTATGCTCAATAACTAGGAGTTATTGAATGCCCAATAAAAGAGATCAAAGAAAACTAACCTTTTTTCGAGAATAACTCATAATTCGTAATATAGGTTAAATCTTTTAAGGCGAAAGAAACCATATACGTAAGACACAAGACAGCAGAATATAGAAGTAGAAAAGGAGAAGACCCGAGCGCACATGTCTGCAAAAACCGATGAAGAACTGATCACTAAAATATTGACCGATCCAAAACTCAGCTCCATCAAGGCGATGTTGGAAAAAGACCACGCCATTGACTGCCTCTTCCTACTCTACATGGACAAGGGACGGTGGAAACAAGCCAAAGCGTTCATGAACAAACACGGCCTAACCCTGAGCGACGGCACATTCCGAGCGAGAATGATAGAAATCGAACACCTGGGCCTAGCCAAATCAACCCAAATAGACCCACTAAAAAAGCACTACCACAAAACACCCATAGGCCAAAAAATAACCAAACTGCTCTTGGAACTGTTTCAAAAACTCTAAGCAGTAAACGCCTTCCGGATGCACGCGCAACACATACACGTGAATCTAGTGTATTAAGACGTAAGATTTAAATGCCTACGATACGTTATGTTTTACGTGAACCCCTAAAGGAGGGATAGAATAGAAAATGAGAAAGTTGTTCAAGTGTCGGAAGGCGCTGAGTCCCGTTGTTGCAGCGATCATCTTGATTGCAGTGACTGTGGCTGTCAGCATTGCTGTTGCCGCTTGGATGGGTGCATTAACGTTCACCTTCATGAAGACTGAAGAGCTCAAAATCACCAACATGCAGTACTTGGGCACATCACCTAACCAATACATAAACGTCACTGTGACAAACCCTGGAACAAGCAAGGTTACAGTGTCTACAGTCAGGGTCAATGATGTAGCAATAACCGCTACTATCACTGGATCTCTAGATTGGGCTGCTGGCAATACGCATGATATCAGATTCAACTATGCATGGATTTCTGGAAACAAGTACAAGGTTACGTTGCTCTCTGCCACTGGAACCACAGTAGCTGCTTACGAAGCCACGGCTTAAGACTCGGCAACACACGGGTTTGAGCGGGGAGGAAGCCCTTGCCCCTATTTGTCTTTCCCTTTCGGAGGTGTAAACCTTGGTCGTTGAACTAAAAGAATACCAATCTGCGACGGAGATAGCCAAAGCTCTCGACGGCGAAATAACTCGAACAAAGAGCATGTTGGGCGAATACCTGCGCCGACTTGACGAGATTCGAGCGCTAGCTGAGCGATCCAAGAAAGTGCGAGACGTAGTCTTCAAGCTGGCGGGCAAGAAGGCAGCTCAGAACACTCTTGGCGAAATCTCGGTGGGCGACCTCAACGTAGTTTTAGATGCCAATCCGTTTCATGAACTCACTGCCATCGAAGAAGCCGTGCGGAGCCAGCAAGACCGCCTTTTGGTTCTTCAGAAAGCCCGTGAAGCACTGAAGTGGGTAGATCAAATCGAAGACACCGAGGGACTTAGGTATCTGGTGTTAGAGAGCGACGGCGTTCCGGCGCGAATTTTACTCAAGATCTCATAAAACATGTGGGGAACAGAGCGCCATGAATGAAGAAGTATACGCTGCTGCTTTGAAAAACGCTTTGGTCGAAATCAAAAACGTCTGCCCAGACATTAACAAGGCTTTCATTTTGATGGATAACGGCACCATTGTTGCTGGAGACGAGCAGTCTGCTGAACCAAGCGTTGAGAAAGCGGTGAACACACTTCAAAGTCTGACAGAAAAGGCCTCGAGTGTTGGTGGCTTGGATGATTTGCTGATAGATGGAGATAAGGGAAAGATATATGTCTCTCAGGTCAACGGCATGTATTCGGTTATGGCGTTGTCAAAGCAGGCAGATTTGCCTTTCCTGCGCACCGTTACTAAGATTATACTTCCAACGATACTCAAGGTTCTCAACGGTATAGGTTCTGAGACTGCGCTTCCCGCCCCTCTCAAATCCGTCCCAATTGTTTCGTATACCCCGTTTAGACCGGCGCCCTCTAAACCACTAGCAGAAGAGGAAGCGGTTGAAGAGACCGTGGAAGAGACTGAGAAAGCTGAGGAGACCGAAGAGCCCGAGGCACCTGAGCCTCTTGAAGCCCGTGAGGCAGAAACCGAAGAAGAGACTGAGGTGGAGCCTCCAGAACCACCAACCGATTTGCCTTCACAACAACTCATCGTTGACAAATTCGGGGGTTTAATGGTGCGCTCAGACACCGTTCAACTTGACTTTGAGATCTTGGAGCGATGGAGCTCGCTGTTGGATGTGAAGGAAATCCGCGAAGTTGACATAGAGACCTTCAGCGGAAAGACAACTCGTTGTAAGGCAAAGGTGATAAGCGATCAGAAGTTTGAGGGAAGAGGGTTGATTCGTATTCCTGAAAAGGCTTGTGAAACGCTTGAATTGAAGCGTGGAGAGCTGGTCAGAGTCAAGCCTGTGATGCCAGAGGAGTGAGCAACATGCCAATTAAAAAGAAGGTTCCCCAAGCTGAAACAGCTGAACAGATCGATTGGGCTCCTAAAGCCGAGGTCAAAGAACAGGTCTCTGACATTCGCACAGTGCTGGATAAGATCAAGGCCAGAGAAGGAGTGATCGGATACATTTTGCGGGCTTCAACATCTGCTGCAGTGGACATAAAAGACCCAAGCAAAATAATTGATTACGCAGTGCTGTCGGCTTCAGCGCTTGAATCTGCTGAGAGTCTATCAGAAGCCTTTGGATTGGGCCAGCTCTGCAACGTTGTTGTGGAAGGCAAAGATTTGAAGATATTATTGTTGACTATCGGTGAACATCACATCAGTGTTTTCATGGAGAAAAACGTGGACCACAATTCAATTTGCAAAGAACTGCAGTAGGCATTACATTTTCTTTTTTGTTGATAAAGTTTATGAGGGGATAATGAGGTTTGAAAAGAAGGGAGGTTTATCCATCACTTGAATATGCCTCCTCTTTCTCTTCAACCTCATCCCTAAACACTTCATTAGTTATGTTCTCACAATGAACGCCGATCACAATCAGCATGGCTCTGAATTGAGAGTCGCTATAATTGACCCACCGTCTGTGAAAATAGAAGATATTCAACCACGAAAAACGTCAAAAAGAGTCATTTATTCTCTTTTTTAGATTGTTTTTGTTAAAGGTTCTTTAGAATTGACCAATATGGAGTTTTATGGTTTGATAGAACTTTATTGGCTGAAAGAAATAGAATTTGTAGGATTATGTTCTAGAAGCAATTTCACTTATACAACAAAAGATGTAAGAACTTGTAGTGATTATTGTCGGTTTCCTGTATTAAAGTCTTAAATATGCAGATATAGCAATGGCTAATACCCGCAAAGGAAAAACCGCCTCTTCCGGTGCATCTCTTGGTTCAGATTGTCAATAAAGGTACTGTGCTGCATCGTAGTAAAATGGATATAATAGCAAACATCCTTCAAGCAGCAGACAACGATGGGGGCGCAAAAAAAACACACATAATGTACAAATGCAACCTAAGCTTCAAACAGCTTCACGCTTACCTAGAGTTTCTAGTTGAAATGGGACTTTTGAAATCAATTTTGGTAAGAACAGAAACGAACGAAAATTCACTTCTGTTTGAAACAACAAAAAAAGGGCAAGCCTTCATTAAAGCCTACAATAACCTGAGTGCGCTCTTGGTCGCTAATTTTGATGAGTCGCGTAAATAAGATTTGTTGCCGAAGGCGTCTAAGTTACGGACCCGCTTACGTTGTGCCTGAAGTATAAGTGCTTTGTCTTATCATTTCACGCAGTTCTTCAACAGTTACGTTGTGTCTACTCTCTTTTCCTTCGTATTGTTTGCTCTTTTCAAAGAGTTCATCTTCATACTGGAATATGTCTTGCTCTGTGTTCTCCAAGTCTTTGATTCCGGGCAAAACCACGTCTTTGGCAGGAATATACTTTGAAAGCATGTTTAGCCAGCCTCTTGGTGGAACGATATCCAACAGTTTTGCGCCAGGGTAACTCCAATAATACCCAAGTATAATGGTCTTAGGCACCTCTGGAAACTCGTTTAGGAGAATCCTTAACTGTTGCTCAGAAATCCTCAATGATGCCACATCAGTGAAGGTGAACCAGCAGCTCAAAAGCCTAGCGCGAATAACAAGTGTAGGACAGAGCCCCCAAAAAATGTTAATAGACCAGCCACCGCAGCGCCCACCGTCCCATGTGTGTTTTTTGTGCATCGCATGTGTTGCCAGAAGATTGAATTTTGCTGGGTGATCCCCTTCCAATGGTATGAACCCATATCCGTGTTCGCCGCTGAATTCTTGCACAGCTTTTTTCAACTCTGGCTCGGTTCCCCACTCAGACTCCGGCCTCTTCACAAGCTCATAGTCTTGTAGCTTCCAGCCGCCTAAGTGTTCAGATTTCTCTGCCTTCAGAAAATGGTCGATTCTGTCTGAACCTTTGATATACTCATCTTGGGTGATGTCGCCTAAGCCTCCTATTTGCAGATACACACTGTCTATAAGGCGATAGCTCTTCCAAGGATAGGTCACATTGGCAAAGATGACTGTGCCATCTGGCTTTAGACTGCATTTTATAAACTCTTTGAAAGCTTTCGGAATCGCTGTGAATTTTTCTCTCACGTGAGCATACTCGCCGATGTCCATTCGGTCATGGATTGGGTCAACTAAACAGCTAACATTTCCCCACGGATACTTGGCAGTCCATTTTTCGCCGACGTATTTAACAACCTCAGCGTAAGGGTTCAGGTCATCCTTGTCTTCGCTTTTGTTTTTCAATTCGAGTTTGATTGGAATTCGAAACTGAGAGCACAGGAAGGGAACTCCCATGGCTACTGCTAAGTGTACAATTGCACCGTTCGGTGCGCCAAAAATCACCGCATCAAACTTTCGTTCCTTGACGAAAGGATTGTACACGGCCAAGATCTTTTGACAATGATCATCTAAATCGAGGTGGATAGCCTCATTTATGTCATATTTCTGGAATTCCACCAAGTGTGGCGGCGGAGCAGGAAAATACGGGTAGGCTTTCTTAGCCAGAAAGGCGGCTGCAGTGTTTGCTGTATAAACGTATGAGCCGCCTAAAGTTATGGGAATTATTGTATCTTTTTCAATCACCTGTTTTTTGCCGCCTTCCTTCCAGTATTTGGAATTCCATTTCTAGATTTGTTGTGGTGTCTGGAGGCAGTTCAAGGTTGAAGATGGGCATAACAATTGTTCCTTCATAGATGATGGTTGGAGCCTTTTCGGTTTGGGCTAAGGCTTTGAGAGGTGCCAACCAAAGCTCAGTTGCAGGATTCCAAGCAATATGCACAAAAACGTTTTCTCCTCTGTTTGCTATTCGGCAACTCTGGGCGTCCTCCACAACCATTTCTGTCATTATGCTTGCTTCAAGGGTCTTTCTTCCCAAGATTGTACATGGAAAGTCGCTTAATTCCTCTTGAGTAGGAGAGTACTCAAACGCAACTGGAGGAATCAGCGTTGATTCCGGTGCAAAGCGTAGGCTTACGGATTCCTTTCCAACGTTTTTGACCTCGTATCTAACATTTAAAAGAGCAGAATTGAGTGGAATCGTTATGGTCTTTGTGACAACAAGTGGGTTGCCACTGCTCTTTGACCATTCGTGCCCCAGGCGAAAGAGTTTCACCTCAGCCCCGTTTCGATTTCTAATGATTTTGCAGTCAAACTTTTCTAAAGTGAAGTCGCCTAGGTCAAAAGAAGGAGTCATGTTCAAGAAATCAGTTAAAGCAAGCTTTGGATGGAGTAAGTGGTCTCTTAACAAGGTTCTTCTGTACCAGTCAACTGGAGGTTTTTGTTCCCATTTGGCATGGTAGTCTTCTCTTCTTCGGGTGAGTGTTCCTGCGAAGTTGTGGGCAACAGCGATTCCCTTATAATCTAGCTCGAAGATGTTGCCGCCCTCATCGGGTTTCACGTAGACATTGAGTCCCTTTCCTTCCAAAAGCAGTTCGAGTTGTCCATCGTGGTCTACATCTCTTTCAAATACCTTCACGCTTTGCTGAGTGCCAATTTTTTCTTCAACAGCCTGTTGAGTTAGCATTTCTGCTTTTATGAGGTGATTGTAAACCGCTTGCCGCAGATTTGGGAGGTAGATGCCTCCGAACAAACCGTGCCAATAGGCGTCGTTGCACTGAGCCATTAAAACTTCGGTTCTAGCTTGGGCTAGCAGCTCCTTTGAGCATCCTTGAACCGTTGCGTTTTCAATTTTTTCTCTAACATAGAGCATTTTTTTGTGCATGTTGTTGGCTTCTCTGTACTTTGTGAGGAAACCGCGAAAGTTTCCTCTGGACCACTCCATCATTTTGTCGTAGGTTGCGCAGGGAATGTAGACCAAGCCTTTGGGTGGATGCTTTTTCAAATATTCGGACAAGTGGATGGGCACAATCCATGAGGTTTGTTTCACCATGGAAAGATACTTGTTAAGCCACTCTTCTGCCATGGTGGATTCGCTCCACTCCCCGTACTTTTCAGAGTCGGTGATGTAAACAACAACACGGTCTCCGTTGAGCGTTCTTGCACGGCTTAGATAGTCTATCGACCTTTCTTGGGGTTCCCAGAGCATTAGGTATCTGAGACTTTCGTTTATCGGGAAAATAACCACTCGGCTGCCTTGTTCCTCGGTGTAGTAGGTGTAGAAAGTCTGTTCTTCTGAATAGCCCGCGGCTCGCACGTGGTAGTCATCGATGAGCACATATTTTACGCCAGCCTCAGCCAACACCTTGGGCAGAGAAGGTTCCCAAACCCTCTCAGCCAACCAAAATCCGGTGGGTTGCACATCAAACGTTTTCTCAATGTAAGACCACAGGAATTGAATCTGGGCCAGTTTGTCGTTGTCCGGAATCAGAGGCAATATGGGCTCGTAGTATCCTCCGCCTATGAATTCAATCTGCCCTTTTCTGGCGAGAATTTTCAGACCGTCAATAAATTCTGGGTGAGTTTTAGCCAACCACTCTAGCAAGCAACCGCTGAAATGCAAGCTGAACTTAATTTCTGGGTGTCGCGTAAATGTTCTGAGCCAAAGCTCATAGCTGTGCTTGTAAATTCGCTCGAGAATTCTCTCAAGCTGCCCCACAGGCTGATGAAAATGAATCACAAAGGGGTAGTTGACAACGCCTTCCATCAGCATTTAACTCCTTGAATCAGCCAGCTCCTTCCAAAGTTTCCTCCAGTAACTTCAAACTCTTGTCAAGCCACTCCATAGAAAAATCTACGTATCTCCTGTACCTACTCCGCAGTTTCGGTCCAACGGCTTGACGCCAAGCAGGCGCATAATATGCAGCATCATGCAAATGCCTATATGCCAAATAGACCAACATAGCGGCTTCAAGATTTCCGCTCCAAGCAGCTCCAACCTTAGCAGCGCTCTTTCTGTAAGTTTCAATGATAAGGTTATTGAATCGCTCAGCCAAGCTTCTCATGTAGTCTTTGTCTCGAGACGGCAGGTCTTCAGCTATAAAACGATTTGCGGCGCACAAGTCTGCGATGTCTTTGGCAGCGTGTCCCTTTACGTGCTGGTCAAGATCGAGTATGACATACTTGCCCTCTCTTGTCTGCATGATCTGTCTCCACATTAAGTCTCCATGGATTTCGGTTGCTTTTATGTCTTTCAAGAGGTGTTTCCATGCTCTTTTGAAAATCTTTGAGAGCCGAATTTTTTCTGCTGTGTTCACTATGCCTATTGTCTTAAGGGTGGTCAGGTTTTGCTCCACTTCTCTGAAGTACCATTTGTAGTATTCGTCTTTAGGCCTAACCGTGAGTGCCTTTGAGTGCCACGCTTTGAAGGAATATTGATGAAAGGGAAAAACTACGTTATCAACTGTGTTCTTAATAGTTAGAGAGAGATCGCTAAGTTTTTGTTCGGCTTCTTTTCCCCCTTTTTTCCCGAGAGAAATTTCTTCCATTAGGTCCCAGATTTGCTTTCCAACTTCAACGCCTTGTACATAATCCATGAATAGGACTAACACCAGATTTTCTCCATTCACCTTGAAGGCACGATTGATTAACGCTCCGTGAACTCGGGGAACAATTTCTTTGGGCAGAACCTTCAGCATGGCAAGTTCTCTGTTTCCTCGCTCAAGTGGTGTCCGTGGAAGAAAGCGTTTGATAACAATGTCAAATTTTATTCTTTTTTTAAGAGTTTCTGCCCACCCGCCACAGCGATAGAGATAGTTGGTCGTAACTTCTTGGCCAGGCTTGCCTAACAACCTTAAGTTTTCAATTTCAATGTTCGTTTTTCCTTCGATTTGGAGGAGGTGCCCAATAAAACCGAGGCTGCCAAGCATTTTGGTTTGACACCAAGCTTCAAACAAATTTTTCATATAAGTTGGAGAAGTGTAACCGTTCACTAGATAAATGTTAGAATTTTTGATCTGCACATTTCCATGAACTGCTTCGCCTTGCGTCAACTCAGTTTTTGCTAGGATTGCTTCATAGAAGCAAAGGGTTTGACCGGTTTGCAAGGTGACTAAAGTCATAAGGTCGTATTGAGGCGGAGAAAAATTAAAGAATTGAATGTCAATTCCTTTGATACCCTCAGGCGCCAGCCGCCACCGGCGGGGGTCAAAAAACCATCGCTCCCAGTTTTCTCTGAACAGTCGCAAAACGAATTCTCTGTCTCTCAGAGGCGCTGGCACGCTAAGCACACACAACACGCTTCATAACCTTGTTAGTTAATTTAGTCATATTTACTCGCTTAAGTTTTGAGGACTAATAATTCAGAAGGGTTAATGTTCTGAGAGAATAACGCCTGCGTATGGCTTGAGGGAAAGCCGAATCTTTCCATCGGTTACCTGGTATTTATCCATACTTAACAGGTCAGTAAGACCGCGTCCTGGAGCGAAACCAATTTTTTCGTTCTGAATGGTTATGTTTTGCATTTGAGATGAGTTATTCAGCGCGACCAATATTCGTTCTTCCTCGTTACGCCTGAGATAAGCATAGGTGTCGGTTTTGGAATCCGCATGCAAAGTTGTGAAATCTCCGTCAGTTACGGCTGAGTGCGTTTTCCTTATACTGATCAGCTTTCGGTGAAAAGTAAGAAGCCTTTGATTTTGTTTAGTCTCGTCCCAGATCATTCCTCTTCTCCAGTCTTCCCAGCTTTCTCTTCCTGACATTCCAATCTCGTCACCGTAATAGATGACTGACATGCCGGTGTAGGTCATTTGGAAAATGAGGGCGGACATCATTTTTTCCACCTTGTTGTCGCAGAGAGCGAGAAATCTAACAGTGTCGTGGCTTCCAATCAAATTGTAGAGAACCTCATCCGCCTGTTGTCTGTACTGCATCCGCAACTTCGCCAAGCGAGCGTCAAACTCCTCGGCTTTTATGCTGCCTTTGGCGAAGAAATCGACCACTATATCTCTGAAGGGATAATTCATGACCGAATCAAGTTGATCACCTTCCAGCCATGGAGAGGCATCATGAGGCACTTCACCAATAATCAAAGCCTCTGGCTTCGCCGCCTTTACTGCTTTTCGAAAGTCTCTCCAGAAATCGTGGTCAATTTCGGTTGCGGTGTCAAGTCGCCAACCGTCAATGTCTGCCTCTTTAATCCAGTAAACCGCCACGTCAATCATGTATTTTTTCACTTCAGGGTTAGAAGTCATTAGTCGAGGCATGCGCCAAACGTTCTTACCCCATGTTTCGTAAGTAGGAGTGGGCTGAGTTTTGATGGGAAAGCTATAGATTCTGAACCATTCCTTGTATTGAGACTTTGGTCCCTTCTGCACGACATCTTGGAACGCCCAGAACTCGAAGCCACAATGGTCAAAGACTCCGTCTAAAACTATTCTAATTTCCTTGTCATGACATTTTTGAACCAATTGTTCAAAGGTTGCGAGGTCGCCGAAGTGCGGGTCGATTTGGTAATAGTCTGTGGTGTCGTATTTGTGAGAAGAAGGTGAACTAAATATAGGTGTCAGGTAAATAACGTTGATTCCAAGATTGCTCAAGTACGGCAACCTTTCTATGATGCCGCGCAGGTCACCTCCGTAAAAGGTTTCATGCGTTATAGGCAGCGTTCCCCATTCCACGACGTTTGGCGGATCGTTTGTCTTGTCACCGTTGCAGAAGCGTTCTGGGAATATCTGATAGAATATAGCCCTCTTCGCCCAGTTTGGAACCGAGAACGCATCGTTTTCACGTATGTAGAGAAACTCGAAGAAAGGCAATCCTAATTCTTTTGGTTCTGGTTTCTTTGAACTGAAGCCTGCTTCTGTGTACCAGAGTTGTTTAGAACCATCGTCTAAGAGGAAGGTGTAGCGGAATCTTCTGGAAGCAGGCACCTTAATGATGATCCGAAAATAATCGAATAGGTCGTCGGTTGCAATCTTGATCATCTGGAGTTTTTCCAGAGGTTTGTCGGGTTCCCAAGGGTCTCCGTAAAACAGTTGACAACTTTCTAGATCTTTCTTCTTCGCCTTGAGGGTAATGCTCAGTCTTCCAGAGTCTAGAAGATAAGCATAGGCGCCCCATGGTTTGTGATAGACCGCCTCTCGCAACATTTTGCATTCATCCGAGACCAGTTTGCTGTGTTGGTTGCTTTTAACTAGAGGAAGACGTCAAAGTTTTTTCCGTCTCTTTGTCGAAAAGTTGGGCTCGACTGCTTGTCAGCTTCACCCAGATTTTTTCTCCCATTTGATACAGTTTTGTTGCAGGGGCGATAGCGACTATCCTAGTTTTGTCGATTTGCACGTGTACAACATTCTGAGAACCTAAAAGTTCAACACCGTAAACCTCGCCCTTTACCCATTCTGAAGGTTCGCCTTTCTCGCTTATTTCAATGTCTTCAGGTCTTATGCCATACGTTACATCCAAAGAGAGTGTCTTGAGGCTCTCCCCAAGCTGTTCATTGAGTTGCGGATTAAGCATTATGCTAAAACCCTCGGCTTCCAACATTACCAAGTTGCCCCAAGGTTTGAGTTTACCTTCGATGAAGTTCATGGGTGGAGTTCCAACAAAGCCGGCTACAAACCTGTTCTTTGGATGCGCAAAAATTTCTGTAGGCGGAGCATATTGTTGGAGCACTCCATTGAATTGAATTGCAACGCGGTCAGCCAGCGTCATGGCTTCTGTTTGGTCATGTGTCACGTAGATAGTGGTCACGCCTAATCTTTTCTGAAGCTTCTTGAGTTCGATCCTCATTAACACCCTCAGTTTGGCGTCTAGGTTGCTTAGAGGCTCATCCATCAGAAAGACCTTAGGATTTCTCACTATGGCCCTTGCCAAAGCCACTCTCTGTCTTTGTCCACCGCTAAGTTGCCGTGGTCTCCTGTCCAAGAGCTGTTTGATTTCCAATGATTCAGCTGTTTTCGACACTCGGTCCTGTATCTCGGCTTTAGGTCGCTTGTGCATCTTTAGTGGAAAGGCAATGTTGTCGGAAACCGACATGTGTGGATAAAGAGCGTAGCTTTGAAAAACCATGGCGATGTCTCTGGCCCAAGGCTCGACATTCGTCACCAATTTACCGCCAATGTAGATGTTTCCTCTGGTAGGCGTTTCTAAGCCAGCTATCAAACGCAGGGTTGTTGTTTTGCCACATCCGCTAGGGCCTAGAAGAACAACAAACTCTTTGTCTTTTACTTCAAGGTAGAGGTCTTTAACTGCGACAACTCCGCCTTCAAACTCTTTTGTTACGTTTTCAAGCAAAACATCTGCCAAGAATGTTCACTCTTGCATGGGCTTTTAACATTCAGTATGGTTCGAGTGTTTCTTATGCATTTCTCTAGGCGAGTGACCTAATTTTTAACCTTTTACAGCTCCGATGGCCAGCCCAGCTCTTAGGTAACGCTGAGCTATCATGAATACTATAACTATTGGTATTGATGCGAGAACAGACAGAGCTGAAAAGAGAGGCCAGTTTGTCTGATAAGTCGTCTGATTAAGTCTATACAATCCTATTGGAATCGTGTAATTCTCCTCGCTTGCAAGTACAATGCTGGCCACAATGAATTCGTTCCATGCGGTGAGGAAGCTGAAAAATGCTGTGACCGCTATTCCTGGCAGGGACACTGGAAAGACAACGTAGAACATAGCCCCCAAATACGACGCTCCATCAATGAGGGCGGCTTCATCTATGTCCTTGGGGATAGTGTCGAAAAAAGCCTTCAGATTCCATATGTTAAAGGGCAGAAGAAAAGCAGTGTAAATTAGTACAAGCCCAAAAAGATTGTCGTAAAGCCCGAAAAATATGAGAAGATAGAAGAAGGCAATGAACATGAGAAGTCCGGGAACGAACTGAATGAAAACTAGCGAATACAAGAGGGGCTTCTTAGCCAAGAAAGTGAACCTAGACATCGCATAAGCCGCGGGACTCGCCACCAAGAGTACCAAGCCTGCTGTAAACAAAGTAACGAAAAGGCTGTTTCGCAACCAAGTCCAGAAACTCGACTGAAAGATAACCCAATAGTAGGCGTCTAGAGTGGGATTCGGCGGAATAATTTGAAGTGTGGTGGTAAGGAGGGAGTTGTAGCTTCTAAGGGAAGCAGAAACAATCCAGATGATAGGAAAAATTATTGCCAACTCCAAGATAATAGCAAGCAAGTTTTTGCTTATTCCAAACATAAGCCTCTTTTTGCTTATTTTTTGAAACCTGACGGCTATTCTCTGCCGCAGTTTCTTAATGTGGCTCACCTATCTTTCCTCCTCAGCGATTCTGCTGACTCTTAAGCCGAGGAAACCGATGATAAGAACGAAAATCAGCACTATGTCTAAGAAAGCAGATGCAAGTCCATAAAAGTTGCCGCTGCCGAATATGGTGTTGTATCCCCAGAGCATGACGGTTTGATTACGTCCTGCAGGTCCGCCATTGTTTAAGAGAAATGGAACATTGAACTGTTGAAAAGTGGTGTTCGTGGTCAACAACGTTGCTAAGAGAAGTGGTCTTCTTATCAATGGAAGGGTTATGTGTCTAAACTTGTGCCAAGACCTAGCCCCGTCAATCGTGGCCGATTCGTAAAGCTCGGGGGATATTCCTTGAAGCGCTCCCAAGATCACAGTCATCATAAAGGGGTAGGCCAACCAAGTGTTTACGACGTTGTAGGTTCCAAATGCAAGCCACTCGTCGTTCAGCCAGTTAGGAGTTGGCAGACCTACTCCGCGTAAAATTTGATTTATGGCTCCATAAGCGGTTTGGAACATTCCTCCCCATATTAAGGTTGATATGTAGCCGGGTATTGCCCATGGCAGGATTACAATTGCTAAGTGAATTTTCTTTCCAAAGATGCCTTTAGAATTGTAGAAAATGGCGAAGGCTAAGCCGAACAACACCTGCAAACTAACATTAATCGCTGTAAACAGAAAAGTCTTGTACAACACGTAATAAAATTCGGAACTGAATGAACCCAGCAAAGCTACAAAGTTGCTTAACCCAATGAAACGCCAACCTCCACTGATGTTGCCAAGATACATGTTTGTGAAGGCTATTCCAACTGAGAATGCAATGGGGTAAAGGTTCAAAATCAAAAGCATAACGAGAGAAGGCAGCATGTAAAGGTAAGCAACAAAATTCCTACTCCAAATATCTTTTAAAAAATGGGGGGATTTGGGCTTTTTGTTCATTTCTTCAGTTCACTAAGGATATCTTCCATAATGGAGTTTAATAGCGTTTATCGCTGCAGTTTCCGCATCGTTGAAAGCAACAGTCGCTGTCTTGGCTCCCGATAAAACATTGTCCCAAGCTTGGCCAGCAGGGCCCCAGACGTCGCCCATCTGTGGAGCAGAAGGTATAGGAGTAGTGTATTTGATCTGGTTCCCAAAACCCACTATCACAGGATCATTAGCGATGTCTGGATCATTGTAGGCGTCCTTAGCCACTGGAATCCATCCCAGTAGTTTTGCCAAAGCCTTTTGGTTGTCTACTCCAGTCCACCATTTCAAGAATACAGTTACAGCCTCTACGTTTTCTGGTTTCACGTTTTTGGTCCACCACATGACCTTGACTCCTTCATAGGGCATTGGTAGGACGTTGCCTTTGGGCACTAACTTCGGAATCAATGCTAATCCAAAGGTGATGTTGGCTTTTCTCACGTCTCCAATTGTCCATGGACCACCGATCATCATTGCTGCTTTTTTCTCGTAAAACAGCGCTGTCTGGCTACCGTAGCCCAAATCTGGGGCTAGGTAAGGTTTGATGTTTGTGTTGAACCAATTAGCTGCGTCTATTGTACTAGTTGTATTCAAGCCAACGAGTCCCGTGGTATCGTTGTAGTAGTATCCTCCGAAACCTGAGACCCAAGGGTACATGTGGTATGGGTCGGTCTTGGCCACGTGAGCCAGAGCGTATTGGGCCCCGCCGGGGGGATTTCGCAGCATGTCCATCAACGAATCGGTGTCGGCTGGGGGAGTTGTCACCATGCCCTTGTTGTATATCAATGTGATTGCTTCTGCTGCTATGGGAAGCGCGTAAAGTTTTCCTTTATACATTCCAGCGGAAAGTGCTGATGGGAAGTACAGGTCTTTGGTGGCTTGATCAATGTAATCGTCTATTGGCAGTATTAGGGAGGCATTGGCGAACTCGCCTGTCCAATCGTGAGCCCAAGTGAATAAGTCGGGGCCTTTTCCAGCGGGTATCGCGACCTTGAGTGACTCTTTAAGGGTTGATTTTCCTGTGAACGTAACTGTAATGTTGGGATATTCTTTGTTGAAGGCTATGATTCTCGCTTTCGCAGCTACTTCTTCTGACCCCGTTAGTCCATGCCAAATAGTTACACTGCCAGTAATGGCGCGCTTAGGAAGGGTAATAAAGTAAACTGCGACGCCTACAACAGCGATCACAATTATTACTATGATAGCGGCTGCAGCAATTGTTGATATTGCTTTCCTCGATGGTACTATCCTCAAAATTCATCCTCTCCTTGATTCTGTTTTAGAAACATTCTGCATATAACAGTTTCGAATAAGTACGCCTCCCGGTGTAAAAAAGCATTT
>Ga0315308_1000624_pt1 | contig 20056 bp, 10 predicted proteins | sample TDP3_MG_FD_203078 | JGI IMG/M metagenome (GOLD analysis project Ga0315308, IMG submission 203078) | Freshwater sediment microbial communities from Lake Towuti, South Sulawesi, Indonesia - TDP3 | ecosystem: Environmental > Aquatic > Freshwater > Lake > Sediment | place: Indonesia: South Sulawesi... | reverse complement strand
TTGCTTCTCTACCTTCGGAGGCCATCATTGAAAGACTGAACCTCTTTCCTCGTCCCACGACACAAGCTCTTACGAACACTTTCCCATGGTTTGGATCTGTTGTAAGGCGAAAGGATTGAACATAGATGTGTGGAACAGACTCTAGCCAGACTGTTTGCCAGATCCCGGTTACACGCGTGTAGAAGCAGCCGTACGACTCTAAACGGTGGCTCTGCTTTCCTGACGCCTGCAACTTGCTGCGGCATTCGTCTCTGGCCCACACTACCAGCTCATTGTCCCCTACTCTAACAGCATCGCTTATGTCGCAAGTGAAAGGAGTATATCCTCCTCTATGCTGAACAACCTGACGCCCGTTAACATAGACTTTAGTTTCGTAATCAACGGCTCCGAAATGTAGTAGAACTCGTTTATCCAACCAACTTTCTGGAAGACCAAAGAAGCGTCTGTACCAAACCGACTCCATGAAATCCGTTACCCCTAATCCCGAGAGAACACTTTCGGGAGGAAAAGGAACAATTATCTTCTGTCCAAAATCCCTTCCAGTGGCCCATCCCCTTTCAAAGCCGCTCTTGCCAATATCGATCTCGAACTGCCACTCTCCGTTTAGGTTGATCCAGTTCGATCGCTCGAAATCAGGCCTAGGATGCTCTGGTCTTGGGACCTTTAGCATGAGCTTTCACCTACTGTGTTATTGGCCCTCCTTCCTTTTATCTGCGCAGTGCATTCTTTCTATTCATTCGCTCCATGCTCTGCACTTATCACTTTGAGTCTTCAGATCTACGACTGCGTCCTTGTTGTCGCAGAGGTGCCGACGAAAGCGCGGCTCGAAGCTGTAGCTAGTCACAGCGGAACTTCATAGAGAAGAACCCTATCGACCTCTAGGTCTAAGCCGACTTCATGGTTCGGATCTACTGCCTCTATGTAGAGTAGAATCCTATCTCTGAAAGGGTCATGTACCACATCCATATAGCCGTGAATTGGCCAGTCTCTTCTTTCATATGGTGATAGGGGTGTCCATGTATCTTGAAAGACCGGCAAGAGAGTCATGTTGTTCCTATTGATAGCATAGGCCACGAACTTCCTTGCAACGTGAGCTTTTCCGATCTTGTCGTTGTTCTCTATCCCGATGAAGATCGGCCCGCTTGAGGAAGGGAATAGCGACCCACTCAGGAACATATAAGGAGGAGTCGGTTTGTCTGCTATCTTGAGAATGCCGAGTTTGGTCCACTGTATTCCATCTTGGCTTACAGCGAGGGCCACGCTGAGTTTGGTAGCATCTACATCGCTCCCAGATGGGTTGGCCTTGTAGAGACACATGTAGACACCGTCAATGATTGCGTATACTCCGTCTCTTGCCTCAGCGGCGTCGTATTCGGAACCACGTTTGAGCGAGACACAACGGAAATTCCACGGACCTGATGGGTCTTCAGATATGAAAAGGAGCGTATCCCATTGCCTGTCGCCAACATCCGCAGAGATGTAGAGGTAGAAGCGGCCTGTCAGGGGATCTCTCAGCATCTGTGTCCCCTCGATGCTATCAATCTTTGCGTTGGCCATTCCAGAAAGGAGGCTCTTTCCCAGAGATATTACCTTGGTGTATTTCTCCCCATTAGTTGACCTGTAGATCTCGGCGGCGTAGCCCCTTTCTCCTCGAATCCTGGGTCTAGCAGTCATCCAGAATTCCTCAGTATCGTAGTCTACGAGAACGTTGCCAGCACCTATCCATGAACCTGGCTCGAAACTTGGGGGCTCAAGCGCGACGCCTCTGAACTTGCGGTTGGATAAGATGTACTGGGGTGGAACAACGCCGTACCATTTGTATCCGACCATACTAGAGTCTGCATGTAGCGATGCCAACCATCACCACCATGAGACTGTCGAATAATGCCGGGCGTATTTAAGACTTTGGAACCCTTGCTGTGATAAGGAAAAGCTTCTTATTTGGCTGTAAAGCGTAGTTATGACCCGAAGCGTCATGATTGGCAAATGCGTAGACGATGTGAAGTTCTCAGTGGGCCTATGGGCATTTGGCGCGTGCGCAGACCGTTTCTGTACGACTGGCTATCGTGAGCGCCTATCGCTGGAAGATAGGATGAAGCTTGCTAGCAGTGTGGAAGAGATATCGGCTGTAGAGGTAGCATACCCAAGAGATCTGCAAGGCATGACGATTGACGACATGAAAGGACTGCTTGACAGGTTTGGGCTATCCGTTTCGATGGTTTGCGTTGATGTTCAGACAGATCCTAGGTGGAAGTTCGGTTCAGTCACGTCCAGAGACCCTAGTATTAGACAAGCGGCCCTCGGAACGATTAAGGAAGCGATGGATGTCGCCGTTGCCCTCAAGACGATGAAGGTCAACTTCTGGCCGGGGCAAGATGGATACGACTACCCCTTCCAGTCTGATTACCTATCGTCATGGAGGATGATCACGGAGGGGCTCAGGGATATATCAACATACAATCGAAACGTCAAGATATGCATAGAGTATAAGGCAAAAGAACCCCGAACCCATCTCCTCATCGGATCGATCGGCAAAGCCATAATGCTTACCGAAGCAGTGGGCACTGAGAATATCGGCGTAACCGTGGATGTTGGTCACAGCCTAATGATGTACGAGAATGTTGCAGAGTCGGTAGCCCTAGCCAGTTCAAAGGGGAGGCTTTTCCACATACATCTTAACGACAACTATCGTGACTGGGATCACGACATGATCGCTGGGTCAGTCCACTTTTGGGAGTTTCTGGAACTGCTTCTGTGGCTTAGGGTCGTGGGATACCACGGATGGTATTCGTTGGACATCTTTCCATACAGAGAGGATCCTGTTCTGGCGTGTCAGGAGAGCATAGATAACATGAAGTGGCTAATGGAGATTATTGAGGCTGTTGGCGTTCAGGATCTCATAGCAGCAGTTAGGGAAGGAAGGTTCAGAGAAGCCTACGCGAGAGTCAGAAGAGTCATGAAGTCATGATCCTTGGTATTTTTCTGTTCCCCGCGCTTTCTTCATGTCTAATCTTAGATCGCCTTCAAAACACTTTTTGCAGTCCGTTCCTCTTGCCAGCTGGTGACTAAGCCCTCGGGCGAGGCCTACCTATACGTTGGCGTCTTAGAGAATAGATCCTTGACCACACTTGCTGCCAACTTAGGTTCTCTTGTCCTTGTGAACAACCCCTTCCTGTTCATAGTGGTTGGCCAGTCCTGCCCGATCTTGAAGTCCGCGAAGACCCAGATGTGGCCCCCATAGATGTAGTCCTTGGAGGTTAGAACTTTCCAGTACGTCCTTATGAATTCAGCCTGATACTCTTCAGACCACATCTCTGGAGGCTTAGTGTGAAGTCCGGCCATGGCTTCAGCACCGAACTCTGAGACGATTATCGGCTTATTCGGGTATTTGCCATGCAACCACTCCAGTCTATCGTCAAGTGTACTCTCGGCTTCTTTCAAGTTTCCTCTCTCAGATCCGTACCACCCGAAGTAGAAGTTCATACATATTACATCTACTATGTCTAAGGCTTTGTCAGCCTTCTCTTCTTCCTTCTGATGGTGGTCTGAAGCGAAAGTTACCGGCCTGGTGGGGTCCATTCTTTTTGCTTCCTCTTTAAGCTCCTTGAGGAAAGTTCTGAACTCTTCGAAGTGACTACTGGGCTCATTGAACAGGCTGTACATGATCACGGAGGGTCTGTTCTTGTCTCTCTGTATCATCTCTCCAAGCATCTTCCTAGCTTTTTCGATCATCTCGGGATCGTCAAGCCGTTCCAGTCCTCGAACGCCGTCCTTTTTTTCCTTCGTTATACCCACTGTCGGGAGTTCCAAGATGACCAAGAAACCGTTTTCATCCGCCAAGTCCAAGTGGCTCCTTGAATACGGATAGTGAGATGTCCTAAAGGAGTTCGCTCCTAGATCCGTCATTAGATCGAAGTCTCTTCTGAGAATAGCGCCATGAAGGGTCTTGCCAAGAATCGGAAAGTCTTCGTGCCTACAGACTCCCTTCAGAAAAACCGGTCTCCCGTTCAAAAGGATTCTTCCGTTCTCAATCTTGATCGTTCTGACCCCGAACCTCGTTTCTACGATATCTCTTGTACCCATATTGTCAGCTACGCACACTCTAAGCAAGTATAAGTTGGGCGATTCCACTTCCCAGAATTTCGCGTCATCGATTGTTAATTCATCCTTGATCGGCATCCTCGCATGGGGATTGATCGTGAGATTCAATGTTTTCATAGCAACTACGTCCTTCTTGTCAATAACATGAATGATCAGTTTGCCAGTCACTTCAAGATCCGTCTCGTTCGAAAGATCTAAGTCAAAATCGACAATCCCATTTCTTCCCTGTATGTCCGTTCTTATGGTAACGTCATCGATATGAAGTCTAGGAAGAGCAAGAAGACGTACCTCTCTGTGAATGCCACCGTAATGGAAGAAGCCGAAGTACTTGTTGTTCATTCCCTCGCCGGGGGGAATTGTCTTCCTTGAAAGGGTGTTGTCTACCATTATGACGATTCTATTCTCCTCTCCGAAATTCACATGCTTCTCGGTTCTAAACGTGAAGGGTGTGAAGCCTCCTTCATGTTCGCCTCGGTAGATGCCATTGACCCATATTTTAGCATAGTAGTTCACTCCGTCAAGGCTTAGCAGAACTAGCTTGTCACTCCAGTCTTTCGGGACGAAGAATTCCCTCGCATACCATGCTTTCCCCATATACCATGCATATTCTGATGCTTGCTCATTCCACGGCGCCGGCGCATAGATCTTGTCCCATTCCAAATAGCGCTCCAGTGCGAACCATTCCTCGTTCTCGCCCTTCGCTTCAGGGTCAGTCCTAAAGTGCCAGAAACCCGAAAGATCAACCATTTCGCGCGTAGGTCCTAGTTCTGTCTTCATTCCGGTTCACCTTGAAGCACTATCTTTCAGGCGGGATTGGGTTTCTGAAGACGGGCAAGCAGTTTCTGGTTCTTCAGACTGCCAATGTTTTCAGCGACTTTGTGGTAAGCCTCTGCAAATTGATCCATGAGTTCGGTGCAAGGTGTTACGAACGCAGTAGCAGGAAGGATCAGAGTCTTCCCCGCTATTTTTTCGGTGTTAGGGAGGTCACCATGCTTGTGCTTTCTGCTTGTCGTTCGTCGACCATAGAAGAACCCGTCTTGGAATATAGGTTCAAGGTACCAAAGCGGATATCCCGTGCCGAGTGGTAGGCCTTCAGCTTGCATTGCTGTCAAGAACACTTCTCTTGATACTCCTTCCGCGGCCGCTTGGTCGTAGAAGACAGGTGTACCATAGAAACCAATTGTTGTATAGCTGGGGATCTGGGGCCAGACAATGAAGTCTAGATCTTTAGTCTTCTCCTTTAGATATTCTAGGTTCTGTCGTCTATTGCGGTTCCACTCGTCCAGATGCTTTAGTTGAACGCGGGCTATGGCCATGCTTATTGGCACCGCCCTATACTTCCAGTACATGCCGCATTTGGAGTATCGTTTGGTTTCCTCCAATGTAAGCTCCTGCTCCAGCCTTACACCATGATGCCCTGGCAACATTGCCCTTTCATAGAAGAGCCTTTCGTCGGTAACCATGACCCCCCCTTCTCCAGCTACTATAGACTTGCTTCCTTGAAGGCTGAAGCAGCCCATGTGACCTATACTTCCGACCTTCCTTCCTTTGTATGTCGCACCTGGGGCGTGGGAACAGTCCTCTATCACAGTCAGGTTCTTCTCTTCAGCAACCTTCAGAATTTCATCCATTCCGGCGGGTATGCCCCAGAGATGGGTAACTATTACAGCTTTCGCTTTCTTACTGGCCTTTAGTCTAATCTCCTCAGGATCTATTGCGAAGCCATCAGAAACTATGTCACAAAAGACCGGTATTCCATTGCAGTGTAGTATGGCGGTTATCGCTGAGGCCCACGTATTCGAGGTTTGCAGAACTTCGTCCCCAGGTCCCACGCCTGCAGCGAAGAGCGCGCCATGTATACTTGCGGTCCCTGAGGAGAACGATAAGGCATACTTGCGACCTTGATAGGCGGCGAATTCGTTCTCGAAATCAGCTATCACTCCTTCTCGACCGATTTCTGAGATTGAACCAGTAAGCATCTGCTTCAAGACCGCAGCTATCTCTTCTTCCGTTATGCGGGGCCACTTTGGTCTTGGTAGCGTTACAGTTTTTGCTCCGCCAAACAAGGCGAGTTTCTCGGCTCCCATTTGCCATCGGCACGTATTAGCCGATGTTGCGGATATAAGCTTTACCAGGAGAAGAAGGACTTGAGCGGGGCAGTCTAGGCTACGGCTGTACTACTTGAAGAGATTAGCAGCAATCCGAGTTGCTCAGTAGGTCGCTCTTAGTATGGGAGTACCCACATTGAGCCGGCTACCAGTGCTATGCAAACTCCGATCACTACAGCTATTCCCTGACCCATTCCTAGACCGGCCACAATTATCAGTTTGTACTCATTGAAACGTTTTTCTCCATAGATTCTTGATGTGAGTGCGGCGGCTATTGAGCCAATCAGCATTGCGAAAGCGCTGGGCATATTGAGGGTCGCGCCGGCGGCAATCGCTATGGGAAGACCCGTTGGAATCGCACTGACAAATACTGGAAGTATCGAGATCAGGGTCATGACAGCGAATCCCGCTAGAATGAGAGTTGGATTGAAGAGTCCCGGAGGTCTTGACGTCCACAACCCAATGTATGTAGCCTGTATTGGCCAGAATATGTTTGCTCCTGGGAAAAGTTCTGATGGTATCTTTGCGAGAGACCAGAATAGCTGAGTGAAAATGAATGATATACCTATGACAATAGGTAATGTAATCAGGAAGGTGCCAATCAAGCTTCTTATGCTGGTTTCCGTCTCCTTGGCGACAAAGAACCGGCTGGACCATGTAAAACCGCTCATTTGGCTCGCCCAGCTATTGTTGTGGATTGTAAACCAAGCATTTGTCCCTGAGTATCCACTGGCATAGACAACAAGCTCATTAACATTGCCGGGCGAAAACGCTTGACCAGTCACCGCGCGTATTCTCACGGAGATAAGAGTCAGCACAAGGGGAAAACCCATGTTCATCAATCCTGCTACTGCAATAGGAAAATCTGGAGCAAGAACGTAAATCAGAATTGTGCTGAACAAGGAGGCCCCCAGGTACGGCAGAAGTGTCAACATTGGGAACGCACTACTAGGCTTCTTACTGCCAAAAGATCCAAAAGCTTGCCTTAGGATTCTTGGTTGCGCGAGAAGTGGAATAATGCCCGCGGCGAGAGCTATACCTAAGATTGGAAGCGCCCAAACATACATTATGGAGCGTTGTAGGATCGTTGCAATGTCCATTCCGGGCGTCCACCATGGCCCCAGCGATAGTCCTTTAGTTGCTGAAAGCCAATTGCCAATAAAGTACACTGCAAATGATCCCGCAAATGTGCTAGCAACCACGTAGAATGGGAGAATAAATCCGACAGCGTATGAAAAAATGTCTGTCGCAATACCGAATGAAGCACCTGGAAAGATTTTTTCGATGCTAAGATTATAGTCGATCCATGGGATTGGAACGAGAGGTATGGATAACTCAAGGGCAGTAGCGATAAACCGAAGCGTATAGACAACAAAGCCGACTATTGAGCCTACCACCGCTGCCATGCTCATAACCTCCATTTTTCTCTGTGACTGTTCCACTAGAACGAGGATTCCTTCAGCCTGCATTTTTTCGACTGGAAAGGGAAGGTTTTCAACTTCGATGAATATTTTCTTGGCGAAGAGACCAAGGCTAATCGACCCCAAACCTAGCACGACGGTCATGGTCACTGGTATTAGCACTGGAATGGTCCAAGATGGGCTGAGAAACGTGCGGCTTTCCCACACGCCAGTCGCTAAGGGCGGCGCAAACCAGGACGGAATCATCTCCTCAACTAAGCCAAACGCGGCAGTAATGTAACTAGTTCTGAACCATAGTGAGAAGATTCTGTTAATGAAGATTGGCCCGATAAACAGGCCTCCAGCGAAAGAGTATATGAGAGTGGATTCCTGCTTTGTGAGGCGGCTGCCCGTCATTATAGCGATTTGAGTCATGAGCAGAAGAGCGAACCATGGGACTCCAGTTGGCGAAGTTCCAGTTGCCAAGCTAAGATAGATCTCGGTTGGGATGAAAACAAAAGCTGTGTAGGCGATGGCTAGGATCACCCTCCAAGTAAGGCCGCTTCCTAACTCTGAAAACTTGGACACGTATTTGCTAGCCACCTTACAGCCTGTTTTTGCCAAGAAGATTCACTTAACGCTAATAAAAGACTTTCGACTTGTGAGATTGCAGCAAGGAACGCAATCACTAACTTGTCCGCGAACAATGGGACACAATGCGGATTCCAAAGGACCCTGCAGAAAGTAATATATTCACCCTAGTCAGATAATAGTGCTCATAGAGGAATGAAAAAATGTCAAAAGAAAATAAAGAGATGCAACATGGCTTAACAGTCAGGGTACTGGTAATAGGAATTGCCATGTGTCTACTACTTGCTCTCTTTGGATCATACACAGGCACATTTGGACAGGCATCTTCAAGGTATGGAAGCAGTTTGGGCGCCATATATGATAATGGGGATGTGGCACCGACCTTTGCTGCTCTGGCAGTGACAATGTTCGTAATAAGCTTAGTGGCACCAAAATTCCTGAAAACTGAAATCGCTTGTCTGACGACGATGCTTTTGATTGCAGGAGCCTTTACCTTAATGTTCGTTAACACGATACCTATGATGATCAACTCGATGGGACGGTGGGTAACCACAAAGCCGACGACTATGTTGATGCGTGTTCTTTCAGATATGTATCAGAATCCATTGCTTTACCCAACTGGCGTACAATCGATAAGGTTGGTAGGAGGAAAAGTAGCGGAATCCATACTATACAAACCTTGGGTCTATGACGGCTGGTTCGTGGCAGGGGCATCTGTTCCTTCTGAGTGGTATCCGGCTATTGCCTTTAACATCCTCTATTTTGGTTCAGCATGCCTCTTCTTCATCTTTGCAGGTGCCCTCATGAGCAGAGAATTCATTGATAACGAGGGACTGGCATTCCCTCTTGGACAAGCAGAAGTGGCAATACTGAATTCAACTGGTCCAAAAGCTGCTGTCACAAAGATTGTGGGCAGAAAATTCTTCTGGATCGGCGCCTTACTTGGCACGATATTCTATGGTTACTCCGCCTACATGGCCGTCATAGCATATCCACAGACTACCACCTCAGTGCCAGGCACTGGTGTTATTGGTAATGGAGTTTGGGACTTCACACCGATGAATACAGTGCTTCCTTTCGTGCCGCTGGTTGTAACCTTTAACCCGCTGTATACGTCGTTCTCGTATCTAATGCCAATGGATGTTCTGTTGTCAGCTATCGTCGCTGGGATAATCCTTTGTTTCGTGCTCGCGCCAAGTCTCTATGGATTCTACCCAGTGACTTGGACAGCGGGCAGAGTCTTTCACCAAGCAACTGACTATCTGAGAACTGGTAGCTCGCTTCTTCCGACCTATCAGCCAACTTGGGATTCACCACCGAAGGATGTGCAGGATTGGTTTGCTGTCGGCATGTTTTTCGGAATGGTGCTGTGGACGATCTGGCTGGCGAAACCGTGGCGTTGGCTTAGTGTAGACAAAGAATACAGATCACGTGATACTCTTGTCAACTTCACAGGGGCTGTGGTCTTCCTAGTAATATGGATGGCATGCTATGCGATTTTGGGTGCTCCTCCGATAGCGGTGATTCTGATGATTGCATTTACAGCAATTTGGAATCTTGGTGCTGCGCGATGGAGAGCTGAAACTGGCGGTTTCCTTGGGGGACTTTCTACGCAACGTTTCGGGCTTTCGATGTACCAATACGGTTGGATGGTCAGCGGCATCTACGAACCATTAGGTGTTTGGAGTCGAACAACGGGAGTAGCACCAGGCTACGAATACGCAGTGTACAATAGTGGTCAATTTGCGCCAGGCTATTTCGGAAGAGCAGGCTATTTCCAGAATTCGAATCCGATCGGTGCGACTCTGGAAAGCTTCTACATCGCAAGAGTCACGGGGACTGAGAAAGCTGAAGTTTTCAGGAGCGTGATGATAGCCTTCTTATTCACAGTAGTTCCAATGACAATCATTTCAGTTTGGTTGCCGTACTATGTCGACATGTCAAAGATTCCGGCAAAATACTTTGCGGCGCTGGATGACGCAAGATGGTGTGCTACAACAACGCCTGTGACGATTGGCTATGCAGCGTGGGGTGTACCGACCAATGACACATTACAATGGCTTGTGTACTGGAAGTCAGGTGCCGTCTTTATTGCAGGTATCGCCGCAGCTTTGCTCCTGTACCTTCTGAGAGGCCGTCATCCAAAGCTTTTCCTCCGTCCTGAAGGCATACTAATGGGGTTGATATCCTTTGCCTCACCCTATCTTGACAGCTACTTACTCGCCTATGCCTTGAAGTATCTAACGCTACGAATAGGTGGCGCAAAGATATACGAGGAAAAAGGAATACCGCTTGTCTCAGGTCTCATGGTAGGAGTGGGGTTAACAGCAATCGCTGCTGCCATAGGCAACTTGTTAGTGGTCTTCAAGATGATCTAACTAGCCTGATACACATCGTTCAAGAAACCCTTTTTTTATCCTTATGTTCTACATTAGGATAGTGTAACTAAACACGAAAGGTAAAGGAAAATGAACGCTCATGTCAAATTGCTCGCGCTTCTTTTCCTATCAGCTCTAGTTTTTGGGATCGTTAACCCACTCAATTCCACTTCTCCAAACGGAAGCATTAGTGAAGTCTTACCTGACGCATCAACACCTGAAGAACATCAATCGTTACTGGCACAAGTTAACATGAGTAACATTCTAGAGCATCTTAGATTCTTCTCGACACTTGGCTCTAGAGTAGTAGGCTACTCAGGGTATTGGACCGCATCAAACCATATCAGCGATTTCTTTGCCAGATACCTGACTAACGTGAGCTTTCACGAGTTCAAAATGCCTGTTCCAATTGACCATGGCGCTAGTCTGACTACTGTTCTTCCTGTCAAGGAGACTTTCGCGATCTATCCTGTATGGCCTAACCTTGTCTGTCCTAGCACCATCCCACCTGGTGGCATAGATGGGGAGCTTGTATATGGCGGGGATGGAAGCTTAGAGATGATGAACGGAAAGAAGATCGCCGGCTCAGTCGTTCTACTAGATTTTAATGATAACGAACAATGGGTTTATGCTATGGAATTGGGCGCCAAGGCGGTCGTCTTCATTGAACCGAAGTTCACGACGTTTGTCGAGGCTGAAAGAAAGTACTTGCCGCACATCCCGTACAACTTCCCACGGTTCTATATTCATGCATCAGATGCCAACCGCCTGCTATTTCTGTTAAAGGATGGCGGTGTGCAAGTACACTTGGAGGCTGACGTAACGTGGGAGATTGTTAATGGAAGAAACGTGATAGGTTTCTTGAGGGGTACTGATTATCCTGACCGCTACATAATGGTTTCCAGCCAATACGATTCTTGGTCAGTCGTGCCTTCCGTTTCTCCAGGGGCAGAAGAAGCATGCGGGATTTCCGTTCTTCTAGAGTTGGCAAGACTCTTCAGTAAGAACCCTCCAAAATACTCGATGGTTTTTGTTGCTTTCTCTGGAACTCATGAAGGACTTAGTGGAGCACGGGAGTTCGTATGGGACTATCTTGACTGGTTCAAGACAAGAAGAATAATCCTACAAGTTGACATCGCCCTTTCCACCGGAACGGACATGTTTTTCATGGATTACGGGGATTCATTGATGTATGGGTGGACTCCTTCGCAAAATATGGATCCGCTAAAGACCTATGTTGATTCTTTAGCAAAAGAAATCGGTAGTATTCCGGGAGACACCTACGGCAAGTACCAGTTCTGGTCTGTCGGAAGGCCGGCTCTTGACAAAGAGAGAATAAGAGGACAACTCTCCAGTTGCGAGGTTTTGGGTTACCTAAATGGCCCGGTCTTTAGGTTTGCAACATTAATGGATTCAAGAATCTTTGTCTCAACGCCACTTGATACCTTTATATCTCTTGAGGCGAGAGTAGGAAATCTAGGGTCGCTTTCAAAATGGGCGTACATTATCCTACATGAGATCTCCAGTCTTAGCTACAGCGACCTTGTAGGAAGGTACCTATCGCTTTTCGCTGCATTTCCTATTGAGGATAACATGGCATTCAACCTCAGAGGAACGGTTGCCATTTTCAACATAACAACGGCTTGGTACACTCCTGTGCCCAACACGCTCGTCGCAATTGTGGGAACAAGAATGAGCACGAGCTTCCTATCGTATGCAAATGAAAATGGTATGTACTCAATCAGAATGATCGCAGGGGCCAGTGGAGGTGGAAGGTCATGGGCAAGCATGACCCCGGATGCAAGCGATGTGGATGTATCGCCATATATAGTCGATAATGAGACTGGCAACGTTCTATACGCACCGGAACGCGGTCGGCTGGCCTACTATCGATACCCAGTCAGGCAAGTGAACAGAGATATGGGGTTCAATGTCATCTTTAAATGCGCAACGGTCTTTATTCCTTCGTTTGTAGACCCTGAGACTCTGATCGTACCAAACATCGAAGGACAGCTTAGCAGATGGGTTTCCATTATAGATCAGAATAGTAACACCCACACTGAAAGCTGGGGGTCACCAACAGCAACACTAGCAGTTCCGGTTCTAGACAACAAGTTTCTGGTTTTCGTTCCCGCAAACAAACCTGTCTCTCTCCTTTTTCAAGCAATCTACGCTAATAGGTTACCTTTGGCGATTGCGCTAAACTCTAGTGAGCTAAATCTTGGGGGAGAAGGCTATTCTTTCAAAGAGGGAAAGAAGCATGTATTTTCGTTCCTGCCGCTAACGCTTGCTAAAGAGCTCTATTGCGTTGATGAGAATCGTATCCAATCTTTGAAAAACGCCAGAGGGTTCCTCTTGGATTTTCCTGCGCACGACAAGGTTAAGGCGCTGTTGGATGAAGCTGAAGAAGCTTTGAGAAACTACCAGTACGTGGAGTTCTATGATCGAGCTTACGAAGCTTGGTCGAATGAACGTCAAGTCTACGGCGAACTCCGGGGGGTCTACGATGATTCGATTAACGCTATACCCGTCTTCGGTATTTTTCTCTTCGCATTCACAATTCTTGCAGAAAGGCTAGTTTTCTCCACCAAATCATCGAGGAGAGTCGCGCTTCTAGCATTGATCTTCAGCCTATTCTTTGTGGTCTTAAGCGTCGTCCACCCTGGTTTTGCCTTGGCATCTAACAGCCTCATGGTGGTTTTGGGCGCAACGATGATTGTTCTAGCTGTACCCATACTGGGCATAATCTATGTAAACTCCTCCAACCTGCTAAAAAGGATACGAAGAAAGGCGCTAGGAGCACACTTCATAGAGGTAAACAGGCTTGGACAAGTAACCGCGTCATTGTCAATGGGCGTTGAACACATGAAAAGAAGGAAAATCAGAACGTCTTTAACGCTTGCTTCAATCACCCTCATTGTAGTGGCTCTCGTCCTATTCACCTCGATCCGAACCACAACAACAGTAAAATACTTCGACCTCAAAAGGGAGCCTGAATACCAAGGAATAACGATCAAGCCAGCATATTATGGATACTGGCCTAGCATATTCGTAGCTGGGGAGTCGCCTAGTCATCCCTTCGGAACTCCAATGGGAAATAGGATGCCTAACATCCTAGGCGGTTTCGTTGCGGACTATGCAGACGTTTGCCCCGTAGCATGGTTATACTCTCCTGGAATACGACAGTCATCAGGCTTCGCCCTCACTACCAAGAACAATACCATGGGAATACCTGGAGTAGTAGGCATCACGCCAGCATTTTCGCAGAAAATTCTCGCCCCATTCCTTCTAAACGAAAGCAGATCGTTCATGGAATATGATTACTTCTCTGGGATCATTTCGGAACGTACAGCAATAATGCTGGGGATTGACAAGTTACCTGCTAAGGTCGAGTTCTGTCAGATGACGATAAACATAGTTGGGATAGTCTATGATGACTTTCCACAGCTATTTCGTAATCTCGATAATGCCGGTGTGGTTCCCAGAGATTTTACGGCTCCCGGAAACCCCGCGGAACGATCGGGATCACAGCTTCAGATGAGTGAAGTGTTAATTGTCCCCCTAGCCTACGCCACCCATATAGGCGCCACAATAGTGGAAACAAACCTCGTTTTTGAGGACACAAGCAAAGTAGAAACGATTGGGGAAAAGCTCTTCACGACATTCCCAGGTTTGGAACTATACTTAGGAGCAAAGAACAAGACGATTTTGTACACTTGGGACTTGTCTGTCAAAGCTTTGGGCATAGAGTTGCAGCTGCCTGGCATAGTAATATGTGCACTCGTCATCCTCAACCTAATGCTGGCAAGCGTGTACGAGAGAACCCGCGAGATATCAATTCTATCTTCTCTGGGTCTCTCCCCTGCGCATATCGCCAGCGTCTTTCTGATGGATTCCCTTGTATATGCGGTCATGAGCGGCTTCATAGGATACCTGTTAGCCGTCGTGACAGGCGCCGTATTGTATACCTTTGTCGCAGCAACACCGGTCAATTTTGCTTCAGGCTACATTATCAATGCTATTGGAATCTCCGTGGCCATAACGATCCTTTCCACAGTTTATCCTGCTCTTAAAGGTTCAAGAGCTGTGACGCCCTCGCTAAAGAGAGCTTGGTCATTCACCACAAAGCCGGTTGGCGATGAATGGGAGATCCCTATGCCTTTCAGATCCTCAGATACTGAGGAGATGGGGGGAATAGTCACTTTCTTATCCGAGTTCCTCAAGAATCACGAGGCTTGGGACTCGGAAATTTTCAAGGCTCATCAGCCAACCTATAGCGAAACAGAAACAAGAGATGTTACGACAAGGAGGCTATTGTGCGAGACAAGGCTAGAGCCGTACGAGCAAGGTATTGTCCAGCAAACGGAAATTGCCTTCATCAGAGCATCTAGTTCGCCAGAATGGAACATGGTGATTTACGTCAAGAGACTTGCCGGATCCAGAGCCGTGTGGCAAAGCTCAAACTACTCACTGTGTGATGAAATTAGGAAGCAGATGCTACTTTGGAGAGCCTTGCCAAAGGATGAGAAGGAAAAGTATGCAAGGCTCAAAGAGGAAATGGAAGATCAAGCAGGAAAAATCCAACGTTGACCCGTGCTAGAGGGCGTGAAAAGAAGCCGTTCTCAGCCGAATATCCTACTAGATGTTACCTCCACGGAGTCGCGGCTGACAACTGCTAGGGGATAGTCGGCGAGGGGAAGTTCTGGGAAGTGCGTTGATTCTTCTTCTTTAACGTAGCTGATCTCGTACACAACTCCGTCAAGCAAGTCCACTAGGACGGGATCATTGAAGCCTGCGTTTTTCAGACGAAGCGCTAGCCTAGCCTGTCCGACATTCTCTTGAGCTCTCCAAGGCAGCCAATAGAAAAACAGCTTCTGTCCGTCAAGGCTTGAGAAGCTAGTGAAGTGAATCGTTTCGGGCCTCGCCCCGTAGAAGTCACCATGATCTAGGATTCTAAACTCTGTAGGAACCTTTACAGGCGCTAAGCGATTGTCTACCAAGCTTGTAAGGTTTTGATAGCTAAAGTAAGCGGGCTTGGGTTGCCAAGAACCAAACCGCAGCAAACCCTTGGTATTCGTTATATCCTTGTCTCTGTAATCCACAAGCGTGAAGTAGGTAGATACTTCCACTCCGACGGATATGTCTAATAGTGAGCGCCTGAGCAGCCACTTGGCCTGAATTCGTTCTCCCCATGGACCACCCCAAGGGTCACGCCAGCCAAGGCTGTGTTCAGTCGATGGATAGCCGCACTCTCCCTGCCATAGGGATATCGGTCTTTCTTGGTTGAGTACAAGACTCTGAAGGTCTCTTACTAGGTAAGAGGACAACGCTCCTCCCTGCACCGTCCAGTCGCGCATTGGTTCGATGCAAGCCTCCGGAAATGCGTGATATGGGTGGTATGTGAATTTATCTATGTAGGGGGCGACTCCCCTAGCGAAGAGACCCTCAGCGAATGGAATATCTACTCCGGAAAGAGCGCCTGCCACGATCTTTGCCTCAGGATCGACCGATCTGATCGTTTTAGAAGTCTTCTTGACTAGCTCGGCATAAGCCTCAGGGGCGGACTTGGGCTTCCAATAAGTGGGATGGTTAGGCTCATTCCAGATCTCCCAGTGGTGTACTCGATCTCTAAACTGGCCTACCAACGCTTCAACAAAGGTAAGCCACGACTTCATGGCATCAGCACTTGCGGTGGGAGGCTGTATGGATCCATCAGTGAGTGCTTGACCACCGCTGACAGTAACAAATGGCTGAATTTGTCGCTTCATGAGTCCGTTGACCTCCTCCTCAAAGTAGCTCCACTGATGCTCCCCCTTCTCCGACTCAAAGGATGTCGAATGCGCGCTTATTCGGGCCCATTTCACGCCTAGATAGGCTGCTCGCTCGAGCATATCCTCAAGTGAGGGCGCGGAATAGATGCAAATCCCCCAGTGTGATCCGGCTATCTCCTCGGATCTGCGGGGACTAATGTAACCCAGTTCTTTCAATGTTGTGGTCCTCCTGGATTGTCGTGATTTGATCTAGGTGAGCTCTCATGCTCCTTTCTTCCTTAATTGAGTTTGGTCGACATTGCCATGGGCGGAAGGGCGAACGGTGGGTTGCCGAAAGACTGCCCAAAAGCTTAGGCGAGGTGAGCCCCCCCTTCTCATCCACAATTCCCAAAAGCGAAGAATAGTTCTGCCTCATCCTTCTCTGGCAAAGAGAAGGGAGTTGTGCTGGGTGCATTAGGCATTACGGGTGCTCAACCTAAAGAGTTCGTCGGCCAGCTGACACAAATAAGACGCGTTTTCCACCTTCGTCCTCCAATCTGAAGGAATGGCCTCCTCTCCCAAGTAAGCTCCGGAGAGCGCACCTGTCATTGAACCTATAGTGTCAGCGTCGCCGCCAAGGTTAACTGCATAGATGACTGCGTCTCTGAAGTCTTCGCGGTGAGTCACGAACGAATAGATGGCTGTTGGAATAGACTGGAGAGCGTGTGCTGTGTTACCTAAGCTGTTGGCGATTCCTTGTTTGTCTTCATGTTGGCTCATCATTTCTAGGGCTTTCCTCAACTGTTCCTTGTAGGCATCTTCGGTCACGAATCCCTCCAGTTGATGAAGAAACCCCTCCGGGTCGAGTGCACCAGGTTCAACGCCCACTAAGCTGCCAATCGCATAAGCCTGTAGGGCAGCACCCTCATGAGCCAGCATGTGGTCATGAGTAATCTTGCTCGATTCATGGCTTGCTTGTCTCAGCTTCACAGGATCATCGTAGTAGAACAAGCCGACAGGTGCGATTCTCATAGCTGAGCCGTTCCACATCCCAACAACCTTGAGCTGTTCTTGTACGGCCTTTCTTGCTTCCTCTGTCAAAACTCCCAAGGCCGATTTCACGGCCAATCCGAATCCTCGCCTTGGATCATAGTGTCTCAGGAATTTGCTTCTCATGTCGCTAGAGTCAAAGCCTTTGCATTCTATGAGTGACTCAGCGACTGCAATCGTCATTGCTGTATCATCGGTCCACGTGCCAGGCGGTCCTTGTCTTCCGCCAAGCATATCTTTTACCTCGCCCAGCTCCGAACGGATTTTCTCGATCGTCCACTTTTCCACGGGCATGCCAAGTGTGTCGCCAATGGCGGCTCCGAATATTGACCCACGAAACTTGCTCCTTAGGTTAGCCAAACTGCATCTCTCTCAATCAGCTCGGGATATAATGCTTGGAGCACGTTATTTAAGATTTGGCCGAGAAGCCGGCTTGCGCGGGTACGTAGTCTCAGATTCCGTCATCTTCAACATTGGGGTGGTTGAACGCCACTACTCAAGATGAAACACAGGTGCATCGACAGATTCCGCCTAGCCGAGGATCACTTTAGACGCAGCCTTGAAAGCCTTATTAATTACGGAACCGTCTCCACCAACCATGGAAAGTCTTCTAGTGGGTGTTGGTAGGAGCGACATTAGTCCCCCCGTGGGAACAGAACTCTCCGGCTACCCAGTCAACAAGTATGGACACAGAAGGAATAAGGGAGTACACGACAGATTGTATTCCAGATCACTTGCCCTAACTTGTGGTCAGAACGCCGCCCTACTCATTAACAATGATCTGGTAGGCATTAGCCGTGAGACTCTGACCAAGACTAGAAAAGCCATTGGCAGAAAGCTGGGTCTCAGAGAGGAAAACATCATAACCACGTGCACTCACACCCATTCTGGACCCATTACGGTCCCAAGTTTGGCTTGGGGCGAAGTTGATGTTGACTACGTTGACTCCTTGCCGGAACGGTTTCTGGAAAGCGCCATGGCGGCCAGCAACGGTCTGCATGAGGCGAAAGTGGGTTTTGGAAGGGGCGATGTGGAAGGGGTTAGTGTAAACAGAGTTCCGCTGAATGCGGCGAAAGGAGCACCGATAGACAAGCAGGTCAGGGTTCTTCACTTCAAGGACAAGAGTCTGACGCCGATAGCTACTTTGTTCAACTATTCCTGTCACTGCATTTGTGTTGATGCGAGGACAGAAGATAGGTTCTATGTATCTGGCGATTGGCCAAGTTACTCAATGGAACTCTTAGGAAAGCATGGTGGGGGGCAAGGGATGTTTCTGCAGGGCGCATCCGGAGACATAAATCCGGCAGTTGCATGGCATATGCGAGGCTTTGATGCGGCCGAGGAAACTGGAAGAAGGGTAGCCGACGAGGTTCTGAAGGTTCTTGGTGGGATCGCGGTTGAAGACTGTGAAGAACTGAAGGTTCACCGAAAGGACGTGAAACTGCCTCTCCAAAAGCTGACGATGAAGGATCTAGTTGGAATCCTGACGGAGTTTCTGGATCAGCTTGAGAGAAGAGACAAAGCCTCTCTCGATGAGTTAAGGCCATCTATCAGGCTCCATAGGGAATATGCTGAGCGCGTTATCGAGAGTATTGAGAATCGGCTGCCGAGTAGCATAGAAAGCGAAATGCAAATCCTGAGGCTAGGCGAGAATGTGCTTGTCTTTCTTCCGGGCGAAGTATTCGTGGAACTGGGCCGTGAGATATTGGAGAAGTCGCCATTTGAAAGGACGTTGGTTGCTGGCTACTCAGGCCCGTATGTTGGTTATATACCGACAGCTTGGGCCTATCGCGGCAAGGGATACGAGTCTTACGAGTCTGCGAAGATGCTTGGGAGGCCACCTTTCGCGAAGAGCATTGGCTCGGTCCTTGTAAGGCAGGCTCTGGGCCTCCTGAAGACTGTTGCGGAAAGTGGGTAGCTGCCCATCACGAGCAGACGACAGAATCTAGAGAAGCCAGTGAAGCGCTATTGGACCGGATTTCGACGACCCTTAAGTACATTAAGGAGCTACAGCATCTGCACTCTATACTAGCGTGAGAAGGACTAATAACCGGTCTGCCACAAGAACAGCGTTGTGCTCTAGGTACCTATCGGCGCTTTAGAGCACAACGTATGGAAGGCTCTGGTTCTAGACGGTCATGACCCCAAGAGCACTCGCGTTTCAATATGGGGCCTTTACGCCATAGGGGAGAAAACGACGAATCCTCACTAGTAGTTTGCCTAGGAGCGACGGTACTTCTTCTAGAGCACGCCTTGCGAAAGTCATATAAACTGAATGGTCTACAGTTACAGACTGCGTAAAAAAGATACAGTAGTGAAAGAAAATGGCTGAAAAAGCAGAAGATAGAGTTCCATGGTTGCTCATAATTCCATTGCTTGTCTTGGTTGCTATTGTGATACCGTTTGTATTCTTCTTCACTCAAGGAAACAGGAATCTGGCTCAAGGCTTCATAGCGGCATCGTGGAATGTGGACAGTGCCTACTACCAATGGTCACCTTTGGCCTTCTTTGTCTTAACTATAGCCAGCTATGCATTGAGCGCTAGTCCATCAATGTCCAAGTATCTCGACATTCGCAAGGTCACGTACATCTTCGCTGCTCTTCTGTTGGCGATGGGAACAACAGGCGCGTATCCTGCTTGGACGTTTGGAGTACTCTATAGGGGTAGATACCTGAGA
>Ga0315308_1000622_pt1 | contig 20074 bp, 19 predicted proteins | sample TDP3_MG_FD_203078 | JGI IMG/M metagenome (GOLD analysis project Ga0315308, IMG submission 203078) | Freshwater sediment microbial communities from Lake Towuti, South Sulawesi, Indonesia - TDP3 | ecosystem: Environmental > Aquatic > Freshwater > Lake > Sediment | place: Indonesia: South Sulawesi... | reverse complement strand
CCTCTAATAAGAAGGCAATCGGTAATGCCGACGGTCTCGTTCTGCCTGGCGTGGGAGCCTTCTCTCAGGCAATGAGGAATCTTAAAAAACTCGACCTCATCCCAGAAATATGCGGATTTATTGATACTGGTAAACCTTTTCTGGGTATCTGTCTTGGATTACAACTTCTATTTAGCGAAAGTGAAGAGGGAGACATTATCAGAGGATTAGATATTCTGAAAGGGAAAGTCAGGCGATTTGGAGGTAGCCTTAAGGTGCCTCATATGGGTTGGAACCAGATAAAACCAAAAACTAGTGTGCCTTTGCTCTCCGATATTTTTCTTCCCTGTTTTGTCTATTTTGCGCATTCTTATTATGTCGAACCGGAAGACAGTGAGATAATTGCTACAGTGACCGAATATGGAATGGAATTCGCATCGTTGGTCAAAAGAAATAACGTTTTTGGGACACAGTTCCATCCAGAGAAGAGCGGGCAGAACGGACTGAAAATTCTGAAAAATTTTTGTGCCCTGGGTTAAAAATAAAGGAGTTAGTTTTGCTAACTAAAAGGATTATTCCGTGCCTGGATGTGAAGGACGGACGGGTTGTAAAAGGAACCCATTTTATAGATTTGAAGGATGCGGGAGACCCGGTGGGAAATGCTGCATTTTACAGCGAACAAGGAGCGGACGAGCTCGTCTTTTTAGACATTACAGCCACTATTGAAGCACGAAAGACCACAGTGAAAGTGGTTGAAAGAACTGCGGAAAGAGTATTTATTCCCTTCACCGTCGGTGGGGGCGTTAGCGGGATAGAAGATATTTCTCTACTGCTCAAGGCTGGTGCTGATAAGGTATCCATAAATACAGCGGCCGTTGAAAATCCTCGGTTAGTACGCGATGCCTCAGCGAGATTTGGAAGTCAATGCATTGTAGTGGCGATAGACGCTAAGAAGAAAAGAGAAGGCAAATGGGAAGTATATGTCGATGGCGGACGGACTCCTACATCCATGGATGTGATAGAATGGGCAGGGAGAGTTGAAAAGATGGGCGCTGGAGAGATCCTCCTCACCAGTATGGATAGAGACGGCATCAAATGCGGATACGACACATACTTGACACGGCTTGTCTCGGAGTCGGTCAGTATACCTGTAATTGCTTCTGGCGGAGCAGGGAAGCCCGAACATTTTTATGAAGTGTTTACACAGGGTAAAGCAGATGCCGCTCTCGCCGCATCCATATTTCACTACGGCCAATATACTATAAAACAGGTAAAATCCTACCTTATAGGAAAAGGAATAGATATAAGAACCTAAATCAGAAAACGAATTGACCCTACCTCTTGGCCGCAAATAGAAAAATATAGATAGGGAATCTGTTGCGGCAATCGTGATGATAACTCCTCTTTACGGCTTAATATTTAACTTGCTTTAAATTTTGAAAATGTTATAATATTTCCGGCGAAGATAATCACGGGTGGAATAGAGTAGATTTCGATTCTAATTCAGGAAGGGAGGCTTTTTGATGGAGACACCTGAGGTTAATTTGGAACTAGCAAGGAACCTGGGGCTTACGGAAGAAGAGTTTAACGAGATAAAAAAGTTGCTAAAAAGAGTTCCGAATTTCACAGAATTGGGTGTCTTTTCTGCTATGTGGTCCGAGCACTGCAGTTATAAGAATTCGAGGAAGTTGTTCAAACTCTTTCCCACCAAGGGTAGACAAGTCCTGGTCGGCGCAGGTGAAGAAAACTCTGGAATCGTTAATATAGGGGACGGTTTAGGGGTCGCCTTCAAGATAGAATCGCATAATCACCCCTCGGCGGTAGAACCTTTTGAGGCCTCAGCCACAGGTATAGGCGGATGCTTAAGAGACATATTTACGACCGGGGCGAGGCCTGTTGCAGGAATGGGAGCATTGAGATTCGGAAGCCTGGATAACGAAAGGGTTAAATTCTTGTTTAAAGAAGTTATTAGAGGATTAGCTCATTATGCCAATACAGCACAGGTCAATGCGGTTGGCGGCGAGACTTATTTTGATGAAAGTTATGAAGGTAATCCATTAGTTAACGCTTTTGTTGTGGGCATCGTAGAAAGAGAAAACATTGTGAGAGGCACCGCATGCGGGCCAGGAAATCCTGTATATTACATAGGAGGAGAGACAGGTAGAGATGGTGTAGGCGGAGCAAGTTTTGCCTCCAAGGAAATTAGTGAGAAGTCCGGTTCTGAGAAAAGTGCAGTCGCCATAGGTAATCCAGAACTGGGAAAACGCTTAAGAAAGGCTTGCCTGGAGTTGGCAGAAAAGAGAGTTGTGGTAGGGATGCAGGATATGGGTGCAGCCGGACTCACCTGCTCTTCTTGCGAAACTGCTACAAGGGCCGGAACGGGCGTTGAAATAGATGTCGCCCTGGTTCCCCAGAGGGAAAAAGGGATGACACCCTATGAAATCCTCTTGTCCGAATCTCAAGAGAGGATGCTGGCTATATTAAGAAGTGGCAGAGAAAAGGAAGGCTTGGATATATTGAAGAAATGGGATGTCAATGCAGTAAGAATTGGAGAGGTCACGGATGATAAGATGATGCGGGTTAAGGAGAATGGCGTTGTGGTTTGCGAAATTCCCGCTGAGGTACTTACCAAGAAAGCACCTGTCTATGATAGAGAAATGAGAAAACCGGCCTACCTGAAAGAGGTACAAAAATTGATTCGCCAATCAATAAAGGAACCAGGCGATTTCAATAAAGTGTTATTGCAATTACTCGATTCGCCCACTATTGCCAGTAAAGAATCGGCCTATAGAAAATTTACTGCTTTAGACAAGAGTGAGGTATTAGTGGGAGCAGGTTCGGATGCGGCTGTGGTCAAGGTTAAGGGCACTAATAAGGCCTTAGCAATAAGTGTGGATTGCAATGGAAGGTATTGCTATCTCAACCCTTATAATGGAGCAATGATGGCAGTGGCAGAAGCGGCAAGAAATATAGTTTGTGCCGGAGGGAGACCATTGGCGGTTACTGATGGTCTAAATTTTGGAAATCCGATGAAGCCTGAAAATTATTGGCAATTCAAGAAGTGCATAGAAGGGATTTCCCGAGCGTGTGAAGCCCTGAATACGCCAGTTATTAGTGGTAATGTCAGTTTCTATAACGAAAATCCTAAAGGGGCAGTGGACCCGACTCCGATGGTAGGAATGGTCGGGTTGATAGAGGATGCGGATACATATGTTACACAGGATTTCAAGAAGGATAATGATTTGATAGTCCTTTTGGGTGAAAACAAGCCCGACCTTTCGGGTAGCGAATATTTATACATAGTCCATAAAGAGAAGAAGGGTAATCCCCGGATAGATATAAAGATGGAGAAGGAAGTTCAGGAAGTATGCTTGGAGGCAATAAAGTCGGGTATTATTAATTCTGCCCATGATTGTTCAGAAGGTGGATTGGGGATAACCCTCGCCGAATCATGTATTACAAATGGAAAAAAGATGCTGGGCGCCGTGATAAAATTGGATGAGTTGAAAAACAAGAATATAAGGATAGACGAGATTCTTTTTGGTGAGGCCCCTTCCAGAATAGTGGTCTCCTTAGACAGGGATAGATTTAGAACATTGGAAAAGATAGCGAAGAGACATTCGCTTCCCTATCAAGTTCTGGGCAAAGTTGGCGGAAAAGGGCTCATAATTCAATACAAAGAAAAGACTATAATTGACCTTCCTTTGACCACATTGAGTGAAACCTGGAGGAAAGCGATTCCCACAAGATTGGGAGACAGAAGCCGGTAGAACCATAAATTACAAGTCTCAAGAAAAACTCCTCTCCCCGCAGGAGAGGTGCAGGGTGAGGGAAAATAGAGAAAGGAGACCGGTGTAGCGATGCAGCCAGTAAGAATAATTCCTTGTTTGGATATCAAAGATGGAAGGGTAGTTAAGGGAGTAAAGTTTGTCAATTTAAAAGATGCCCGCGACCCGGTGGAAGCAGCAGCTGCGTATTGTAATGAGGGTGCAGATGAACTTGTTTTCTTAGACATTGCTGCTTCAGTAGAGAGGAGGCCTACACGATTGGATTGGGTGAGAAAGGTAAAGGAAGTCACAAGTGTGCCTTTCTCCGTGGGCGGGGGTGTCAGAGACTTAAAGGATATGCAGGCGCTTTTCAATCTCGGGGCAGATAAGATTTCTATCAACACGGCAGCGGTTAGAAATCCTGCTTTGATAAGAGAAGCCAGTGAGAAATTTGGAAAAGAAAAGGTTATTGTGGCTATTGATGGAAGGAAAAATCCTCCAGGCGGCACCCGGCCGAGACTGGAAGTCTTAATTATGGGTGGGGAAGAACCGACGGGCTTAGATGTGGTTAAATGGGCAAGGCAGGTTGAAAAATTAGGTGCAGGAGAGATTCTTTTGACCAGCAAGGACGCTGATGGGACGAAGGCTGGGTACGATATCGAGCTAACTCGCCTCGTTTCGGAATCGGTGAATATTCCCGTGGTAGCCTCTGGCGGAGCCGGAAAGCTCGAACATTTCTACGAGGTTATAATTGAAGGAAAGGCCAACGCTGTTCTGGCTGCTTCTGTATTCCACTATGGAGAATTGAGGATTAAGGAGGTAAAAGATTATCTTCTGAGTAGAGGAATAGATGTAAGAAGATAAAAGAGTTTTCTAAAAACCCCTTGACAAGAGAGGATAAGAATAGTTAATATATATTATGTAAGTAGAGCACATAAAGGTATTCCAAAAAGTTTAAAGGAGTCTTCTAGCAAGTGGCTGGAGGGCTTTTTTGTTTGACTTATTTTGAAAGAGGAACTCTATGACCCTGGAGAAATTGCCTAAGGAATCATGCGGAATATTCGGCATATTTGGACACACGGACGCCGCCCGGCTTACCTATTTAGGTCTTTACGCCCTTCAACATCGGGGCCAGGAAAGTGCGGGAATAGTTGTCTCCGATGGCAAACGGATGTCTGCTCACAAAGGGATGGGACTTGTGGCTGATATCTTCAGCCACGAAATACTGGAGAAACTTCCCGGGCACCTTGCAATGGGACATGTCCGCTATTCTACCACCGGTTCATCTGCTATTAAAAATGCTCAGCCCTTTTTTGTTAGATACTCTGAGGGTTCTATTGCCATTGCTCATAATGGCAACCTGGTCAATACTATGCGGCTGAGAGATGAATTGGAGAGGTCAGGCTCTATCTTCCAGTCCACGATGGATAGCGAGGTAGTAATTCACCTCATAGCGAGGTCAAAAGAGACCAATCTGGAGAAAAGGATAATCGACTCTCTGGCTCAGATAAAGGGTGCTTACTCTTTCGCCTTATTAACTGAAGATAAATTAATTGCAGTAAGAGATCCCAGGGGATTCAGACCCCTTTGTCTGGGGAAGCTCGATGGCGCTTACTGTATCGCTTCCGAAACTTGTGCTCTTGACCTCATTCAGGCAGAATATGTTAGAGATATTGAACCAGGAGAAATGCTTCTTATAGAAAATAGCGGTCTCCGCTCTGTCAGACCATTTTCTCTTCAGAACCATTCCTTTTGTATTTTTGAGTTTATATATTTTGCCCGACCGGATAGTAACATTTTTGGAAAGAGCGTTTACCTGACAAGAAAGAGGCTGGGAATGCAACTCGCCAAGGAATGTCCAGTAGAGGCAGATTTAGTTATGCCCATTCCCGACTCTGGAAACTATGCGGCTTTAGGCTACGCTGAACAGTCCGGAATTCCTTTCGAAATGGGCATGGTAAGAAACCACTATGTGGGGAGGACTTTTATTGAACCGTCACAATATATACGGGATTTGGGCGTGAAGGTAAAACTGAATCCTGTGAGGGAAGTCATAAAAGGCAAGCGCGTAGTGATTGTGGAAGATTCCATTGTTCGGGGAACGACATCGAGAACCAGGATAAGAACCCTCCGTGATGCTGGCGCTAAGGAGGTACATATGAGAGTCAGCTGTCCTCCCCATAGATTTCCCTGCTTCTATGGTATAGATTTCCCTACAAAGAAGGAATTGATAGCTTCTTCGCACACTCTGAAGGAGATAAGAGACTATATTGGTCTTGACAGCATAGGTTATCTGAGTCTGGAAGGAATGCTCGAATCGATGTATTTGGACAAAGGTGAGTTCTGCACAGCCTGTTTTAGTGGCAACTACCCTGTTCCGGTTGAAGAAGAAACCGATAAATATAGGTTAGAAGAGAAAATAGGGAAAGAGGGCCAACAGGTCGAGTTTCTTTAATCCCGAGTGAGGAAAGGCAGGTGTAATGTGGCTACCAGATACGTTTTCGTTACAGGCGGTGTAGTATCTTCGTTAGGTAAAGGGATAACCGCTGCCTCTATTGGATGTTTATTAAAAAGTTGCGGACAGAGGGTAAATATTCTGAAGATAGACCCTTATCTCAATGTGGACCCTGGAACGATGAGTCCTTTTCAACACGGAGAAGTTTTTGTAACCGAGGATGGTGCCGAGACCGATTTAGATTTGGGCCATTATGAAAGATTTCTGGATGTCAATCTTAAGAAAATCAACAATATTACTAGTGGGGTAATCTACGATGCAGTGATCAGCAAAGAAAGAAAAGGAGATTTCCTGGGGAAAACGGTTCAGGTTATTCCCCATGTTACTGATGAGATTAAGTCGCGCATTAGGGCGTTATCAGAAAACTCCGATGTGGTAATCACCGAAATCGGCGGAACCACTGGCGATATTGAAGGGCTGCCATTTCTCGAAGCAGCGAGACAGTTTAAGCAGGATGTGGGAAGAAATAATGTCTGTTATGTCCATGTGACACTCGTTCCGTATATCCGAGCTGCTGAGGAGATGAAGACCAAGCCTACCCAGCAGAGCGTGGCTAAGTTGAGAGAGATTGGAATCGAGCCTCAAATAATCATTTGCCGCACGGAAAGGCCACTATCAGATGAGTTAAAAAGGAAGATAGCATTATTCTGCAACGTTCAGGAAAAAGCGGTAATTGAAGAGAGGGACGTTTCCACAAGCATCTATGAGGTCCCCATAATGCTAAAGAAAGAGAATCTGGATACTATCCTATTAGAGATGTTGCGACTGAAGAAGAAGAAGACCGACCTATCTAAATGGGAAGAGACCGTTAAGAAAATAGGGAATTTGAAAAAAATTGTGACAGTTGGTGTAGCAGGCAAATATACTGAACTAAGAGACGCCTACAAGAGTATATTGGAAGCATTAACCCATGGGGGGCTGGGTAATAATGTAAATGTCAAAATAAAGTATATTGATGTTGAAAGCAAAAAATTGGAAGACGAACTGGGAACTGTAGACGGAATTCTCGTCCCGGGAGGTTTTGGAGAAAGAGGGATTGGTGGGAAAATAAGGGTATGCGAATTTGCTCGAGAAAGCAGGGTCCCTTTTTTAGGTATCTGCCTGGGAATGCAGTGTGCAGTAATTGATTTCGCTCAGAATGTCTGCGGAATGAAAGGAGCAAATAGCACAGAATTCAATCAATCTACTCGTTACCCGGTTATAGACTTGCTTCCCGAGCAGAAGAAAATATTCCAAAAAGGCGGAACGATGAGGCTGGGAAATTACCCATGCAGACTCAAAAGAGGCTCTCTTGCCTTTCGTGCCTATAAGAAAGAACTCGTGTTTGAGAGACATCGGCATAGGTATGAATTGAACAATAGATTTCGTGCCAGGTTGGAAGCAAATGGTCTCCTGGTGACTGGTGAATACGAGAAAAAACAACTGGCAGAAGTTGTAGAACTTGAAGACCACCCATGGTTTGTAGCAGTGCAGTTCCATCCAGAATTCAAATCCCGACCTGACAGACCACACCCTCTATTCAGAGAATTCATCAAAGCCTGCTTGAATAGGAAAGAAAGTACACAGCATAGAATTTAGCTTGATTAGAGATTTCGAAAGGATTTACGGCCCGTTCTATAGCCGATTGTGGCTATAAGAAGAAAAAAAATGGAATGGGAAAGAATAAAAGAAGACAAAAAGCAGTGGTACTTCTAAGTGGTGGACTTGATTCATCCACTTGCTTGTACAAGGCAATAGAAGATGGGTATGTCCCTTATGCATTATGTTTTGACTACGGACAGAGACATCTCAGGGAGGTTGAGTCTTCAAGAAAAATAGCTGAAAAAGCCGGTGCAGTTTTCAAGAAGATCAAGATTGATTTAAAGCAAATAGGAGGTTCGGCTTTAACGGATAACATCGAAGTTCCTATGGGAAGAGAGATAGAAGAAATAATCAGCGATGTTCCACCGACTTATGTACCGGCAAGAAATACAATCTTTCTTAGCATAGCCTTGAGTTTTGCCGAGGTGATAGATGCAGATGCAATTTATATAGGTGCAAATATGATAGATAATCCAGGTTATCCAGATACAACACCGAGATATATCAAAACATATCAGAATCTGATTAATGTAGCGATAAAGAAGACAACACAGGATGGCAAAATAGAGATAAAAGCCCCTTTGATTCGAATGTCTAAGAAAGAGATAGTACAAGAAGCGGTAAGGCTAAAAGTGCCTTTAGAACTTACTTGGAGTTGTTATCAGGGGAAAGAAGAACCTTGTGGGGAGTGTGATGCGTGCAGATTGAGAGCTAAAGGCTTCGAAGAAGCGGGTTTGATCGATAGTTTATGTCAAAAAAGGGATACCAATATTTAGAAACATATAGTATGAAATACACTAATTGGCTCAATTTTTAAATTCATGCTTGGATTCCTCTCCTCGCGTTGGGCCCTCCTCTCATCATTACAATGAGAGACCGGCATGCCGACACACCCTCTCTGAAGTCTCTCTTTTCTATAAAAACCTATTGCTTTTTGGGAAGAATGCTGTTATAATCTAAAAATTGTTAGCGGCTTTTATCAGTATAGGTAGTGTAGGGGCTCGTCCCCGTGAAGATTACGCCCATAAAGGGCTACAGTACCTGTGGGCGTCGGGTAAATCCGACGCTACGTTAATTGGTACATATTGTTAAGGGTGAAAAGGATGAGAACTTTTATTGCTGTAGGCATTTCCAGTGAAGCGAGGGAGAGGATTGCTCAAATTCAGGCCGAGTTCAGGAGCGTAGGTCCGGATGTGAAATGGGTTGAGCCTGAAAACCTTCATATTACTTTGAAGTTTCTGGGTGAGGTAGAAAAAGAAAGACTTTTGGAAGTAATTGAAAAGACGAAACTCGGAGTCGGCGAGATTTCGAACTTCAAGGTTCACCTTTCCGGTTTAGGAACTTTTCCCAGCGTTAAGTCTCCACGGATAGTCTGGGTCGGCGTAAGTCAAGGAAAGGATGAGCTAAGAAGATTGAGTGAAGGTATTGAAGAAAATCTTTCCCATCTGGGATTTCCGAAAGAGAAGCGAGGATTTTCTGCTCATTTGACGATTGGCAGGGTTAGGTCTCCAAAGGGAAAAGAGAAATTGGTTAAGAAGATTGAGGAATTGGAAGCTACTGATGTGGGTGAATTTCCAGTAGATAAAGTGTTGGTTATGGAGAGCCAGCTCAGTTCTAAGGGCCCTACTTACAGGATAATAGAGGTAGTGAACCTGAGATGATTTTTAAGAAATTTATAGATAAATTATTGGAGAAGAGATACCGTGTCATACTGGCTATGGCTTTCCTCTTGCTTATCGTAACAGTAGCTATTATTTCCCGGAAGAGTGAAGTGGAGTTTCCTTCTCTCCCCTTTTCTCTTGGCGTCAGAGAGATAGCACTTACCTTTGATGATGGCCCATCTCCCGGGTCAACACCAAAATTACTTGAGGTGCTGAAAAAAGAAGGGATTAAGGCGACTTTCTTTGTGGTAGGAAAAATGGTTGAGAAGTATCCATTCTTGCTGAAAGAGATATGCAAAGAAGGTCACGAGGTGGGCAACCACACCTATGACCATTCAGACTTAACTAAATTATCTAAGGAATACATTATTGAAGAATTAGACAGAACCCGTATCTTGATCAAAGAAATTACAGGAAAGGATACATATCTCTTCCGTCCCCCTGGTGGCAGATATGATAACAAAGTAATTGTAGCCACCACTCTGACGGGATATAAGATGATTCTCTGGACAGATTATCCTGTTGATTATGGCTGTCCATCCAGCGAGTTGATTTATGAGAGGGCAGTCTCTAAAGTAGAAGATGAAGGAATCATCCTTTTGCATAACGGAGTGGATAGCGCTTTAGAGGCTCTTCCCAAAATCGTTTCCAAATTGAAAAAGGAAAGATATAGGTTCGTTACAATCTCTGAGTTAATTGAGGGGAGGGGAGAGAGAAATAGTGGCTATTTCGAAAAGTTTGAAAAGAAACAGGAGGTAAAGCCACCGTTAGAAATGGTCGTAAATGAGTAGACTATGTGCCTCAAACTTGGTTACCATCGTCTGTAGGGAGAGTTTATGAAAATTTTGGGGATCGATTATGGGGAGAAAAAGGTCGGGTTGGCACTGAGTGACCCCTCAAACACGATTGCTCAGAGTCTTAAAGTCTTAAAAAGAAAGGGAAGTCTTAGTTTTCTTGAGCAGATAAAAGCTATCGTCAACCAAAATAGAGTAGAGAAGATTGTCGTTGGCTTGCCCAGAAATATGAATGGCTCCGTTGGCGAGAAGGGAAAGGAGGTCCTGGCTTTTGTGAAAGCATTAGGAAAGGCAGTAGAGGTGCCCATAGTAACTTGGGATGAGAGGCTAACAACCGTTACTGCAGAGAGGGTGCTTCTTCAAGCAGACTTGTCGAGAGAAAAACGAAGTGAGGTATTGGATAAACTTTCCGCGTGCATAATTTTGCAAAGCTATCTGGATAGTATTACCTCAAATCAAAAAAGAGAGGAGTCAAAAGAACAATAAATGAAGATGAAGATAAAAGTGGGTATGACAATCCTTTGCTCAGGAATTATTGGGACTTTGGCGCTCTCCATTATCTTCCGTTGCCCACCTAAAACTTCCTTAATAACAATAGAACAGGGAATGCCGGCCCAAGAGGTAGCGGAATTGCTCAAAAGGGAAAGGTTAATTCCCAGCAGAAATTACTTTCTAATTCTTCTCCGGCTGAGAAGGGCGCAGAACAAAATTAAGGCTGGGGTTTACGAAATAGACTCAAAAGAGGGAACCTGGCATATTGTCGAGAAACTCGTTTCCGGAAAATGCAAAACAGTAAAGCTGAGTGTTCCGGAAGGGCTTACTGCAAGTGAGATTGCCGAATTGATTGAACAGAAAGGATTGGGGAGAAAGGATAAGTTCTTAAAGATTGTTGAAGAGAAGAAACTTGAAGGATACCTTTTCCCGGAAACATATTTTGTTAATTACGATATTTCTGAAGAGCAAATTATTGAAATAATGGTGGATCAGTTCAATAAGGTGTTTACAAAGGAGTTGGAAGAGAGAGGGAAGGAGTTTAACTTCGCAAGAAGGGATGTGATAATACTGGCCTCCATAATTGAAAAAGAGGCTGCAAAGGAGGAGGAAAGACCATTGATTTCCGCAGTCTTCCATAACCGTCTTAAAAAGAGGTGGTATTTAGAATCCTGTGCTACGGTTCAGTATGCGCTAGGAAAACATAAAAATAGGTTGACCTATAAGGATTTGAAGGTAGACTCTCCCTATAATACATATGCCCATTTTGGTTTGCCGCCCGGGCCTATCTGTAATCCTGGCTTTGGGTCTATTGAGGCTGCCTTATATCCGGCCGACAGTGACTTGATGTTCTTCGTCGCTGAGGGAGAGGGGACTCATAGGTTCTCTAAGTACTATCAGAAACATCTTAAAGTTCAGAAGGAAAAAATTAGATAAAATGCCTGAATTACCAGAAGTGGAAACAATAAAGAAAGGACTTGAAAAGAGGATTTTAGGGAAGAAGGTCAGGAGAGTCCAAATAAACACGGCGAAGATGGTAAAGGAACCCTCTCTCGAAAGATTCAAACAGGAAGTTGAAAGGAAAACTATTAAGCAGGTTTTTCGTCGAGGAAAGTACATAATCATAGTGTTATCGTCCGGAAAGAATATAGTATTGCATCTTAGAATGACAGGACAACTGATTTATGGAAAGGAAGATACGAAGAGCAGGGTGTCCTTTCTCCTATCGGATGGCAAATATTTGAACATTAAAGATATGAGACATTTAGGAGAGATCAGATTGGTCGAAAACTGGAAAAGAGTTCCGGCTGTCGCTCGAATGGGTGTGGAACCTTTAGGAGAGGGTTTCACGCCCGAAATTTTCGGCGAGATGTTAAGGAGAAGGAAGGCTAAGATTAAGCCGTTACTAATGGATCAAAAGTTTTTGGCTGGCGTGGGAAATGTCTATGCCCAGGAGGCGCTATTCAGGGCAGGGATTCATCCCGAAAGGCTGGGTCGCGACTTGAAGCGGGACGAGGTAAGCTCATTATTTTCTGAAATAAGAAAAGTCTTAAAGGAAGCTATAGATAGAAAAGGGTCGTCTCTAAGAAGTTATGTTGATGTAGAAGGAAAAAGAGGAAATTTCCAATATTATCTTCAAGTCTATAGGCGGGACGGCGAGCCATGTGTTAGGTGTGAGAAGCCTTTGAAGTTTATTAAACTCGCTGGCAGGACCACTTGTTTTTGCCCAAATTGCCAGAAATAGACCGGGAGCGCAAAAGATAAATTCCAAATGGGAAATTGCACTTAGGTTTATCTCTTTGACCTAATCAGGAGGTTATATGAAAAAGGAAAGACTAATATTCCATCTCTGTGTATTGATTTTTCTAACAACTGTGCTATTTCCTAGCGCACTTTGTGGCTTGGGTAAAAAACCGCCTCCGGAGCCAAAGACTATTGAGGAGAGAATTGCTCGTCAGTTTCACATTGAAGAGAGCGTCGTTCTCGATTTGGAAGAGAAAGGCTACGGGACAGAAGAGGTCGTTAAAGTCCTGATTCTGGCCACTGCCACAGGGAAAATGGCCGATGAGATTAGTATCTTCAGAGAAGAAGGAGTGAGCTGGGAAGATATCGCAGAAAGGTATGGAGTTGGAATAGACGCACTTAATAAAGAAACCCAGAAACTCCTATCCGAAGTCGTGGGAAAGGAGAAAGAAGGAGCAAGCGAGGAAAAGAAGCCAGAAATTGAACTTGAAATTGAGAAGGAATTAAAGAAAAAGTTAGAAATGGAAAAGACGGAATAGGATGAGTTACGTTGAACTTTATGAGAGAGGTACCTTAAGAAATAGAAAGGAAAAACTCAATAGATTGCTAAAGAAGTGCCACCTCTGCCCAAGAAATTGCTTGGTGGATAGGCTTGAGGATGAAAAAGGGTTTTGCGGAGCGGGCAGAGAGGTAATTGTTTCCAGCTATAACCTCCATTTCGGCGAAGAGCCCCCAATTTCAGGTTATCGTGGCTCGGGTACTATCTTCTTTACCCATTGCAACCTTCGCTGCTGTTTCTGTCAGAATTATCCCATTAGCCAACTGGGAAATGGCCGGGAAGTGGAGATTTCTGAACTGGCTGCAATGATGGTAAAGTTGCAGAAGCTCGGGGCACACAACATAAATTTTGTGACCCCCACCCATTTTGTTCCCCAAATAGTTGAATCCTTGGAGCGGGCAATAGAAGAGGGCCTAAAGATTCCCCTTGTATACAACTCGGGGGGATACGACTCTGTGAAAACGCTTGAACTTCTTGATGGTATAATGGATATTTATATGCCTGATGCCAAGTATTCCAATCCTGAAAGCGCCCGCACATATTCGAGGGCAGCCGATTATTTTGAAGTTAATAGGAGCGCGCTTCTTGAAATGTACCGTCAAGTTGGTGACCTGAAAATGGACAAAGAAGGGATTGCAAAACGAGGACTTCTTATTCGCCACTTAGTTATGCCAGAAGATGTAGTCGGTTCCCAAAAGGTATTAGAGTTCATTGCCAATAATATTTCTAAAAATAGTTATATCAGCATTATGGCCCAGTACCATCCCGCTCATCTCGCTTTTGAATTTCCAGAACTGTCAAGAAGAATCTCTAAGAGTGAGTATGATGCAGTTTTGAACATGGCGGATAAGTTGGGACTAAAAAGAGGATGGAGACAAGACTTTTGGGGGTAAATTTTTGTTTGCAATGCAGGGATAAATTTGCTAAATTTGAATGTATGAGAATTAAGAACATTCATTCCTGGCAAGTTCCTCCCGAGAAGGCGAGAAAGATTCAAGAAAAGTTAAGAGAAAAAGTTGTATTGAGAAGCTGTTTCAAGTCCTTAAGGGAGATACGGCTTATTGCCGGTTGCGATGTCGGGTATGATGAAAAGAAACGAAAAGCGTATGGCAGCGTAGTTTTATTTACTTTCCCGGATTTGAAATTAGTGGAAAAAAAGGGAGCCGTGAGGTCCTGCCAGAGATTGTTTCCTTACCTTCCTGGGCTGCTAACCTTTCGCGAGGGACCCGTTCTAATAGATGTCTTGAGAAAATTGGAAAGGTCTCCCGATGTTGTAATGTTCGATGGTCAAGGAATTGCACATCCGCTCAGGCTCGGTTTGGCTACGCATATGGGCATATTGATTGGGTGTCCTACAATTGGTTGTGCCAAATCAGTTCTGTATGGTCATTATGAGGAGCCGGTGAATTTGAGAGGTGCTTATACTTTTTTGAAGGATGATAGAGGAGAATTGATTGGAGTGGCTCTCCGCACCAAGACAAATGTAAAGCCTGTATTTCTTTCTCAGGGATATATGATTAATTTGGAACAGGCAGTAAACATTGTTTTGGCCTCATGCAGGGAGGACAGGATTCCTGAACCATTGAGATTGGCACATTTGGAGACGGTCCTAGCATTTCGAAGAGAACCAAAATGAATATAAGTCCCCTCACCTTAGGCCTCTCCGAGGGGAGAGGGGAAGGGGGCGTTAGTCCCGATGAAATCGGGACGACTGAGCGAAACGAGGGAAAGGCGCGGGCGCGAGATGGTGAGTGCCAAGGGGAAATCAGCGAACAAAGTGGCCGTCTCGATATTATCGGGAACACAGGTCCGACAGGACTCCGAAACCCGATGGAGGCGCCGGATTCCTTCGGAGCTGATTCACATAAATAAGGAACCGTTGTGGAAGGGGTGACAGAGAGCGAAGCGAACGCAATTAGGGGAAACCTATTGAGGTTTCCCATATTGAGCACAGGCTGATTCACAGGAGGAAGAGAATGGTGAGAAAGCCGGCACAAGCGGGAAGGTTCTATATGAAGGATCCGGAAACATTGAGGGAGCAGGTTGGGAAATATATAAGGAAGGATGTTGAGAAGGAGGATGTTTTGGGAATAGTTGCTCCCCATGCAGGTTATTTCTATTCAGGAAAGGTAGCTGGAGCAGTATATTCCAAGGTTAATCTTCCCGATACTATTATTATTATTGGGCCGAATCATACTGGCATTGGTGAAGAGATTGCTATAATGGCAGAGGGCGATTGGGAAATGCCTAACGGTAAAGTAAAAATAAACTCCATCTTGGCAGAAGAGTTACTCTCCGAGGCTGCTGATTTGGTTCAGCGGGACGAAGAGGCGCATTTGCACGAACATTCTCTGGAGGTTCAAATTCCATTTATTCAATATTTCAAGACCGATTTTACAATGGTTCCTATTTGCATGCGAGACCATTCGGTCTCAACCTGTAGAGAACTGGGCAGGGCGTTAGCCAAAGTAATCAAGTCTAAGGCGCCTTGTCTTATTGTTGCTTCATCGGATATGACCCATTATGAGCCTCACAGGGATGCTGAAAGAAAAGACAAGTTAGCAATTGATAGGGTCTTGAGACTCGACCCTGAAGGCTTACTGAAGATAGTAATGGAAAAAGATATCTCAATGTGCGGACCGGGGCCAGCGGCCACAATGATTTTTGCCTGTAAAGAACTGGGTGCAAAAAAGGGTGAACTGGTGTTATACAATACCAGTGCAGAAGCCTCAGGAGATTACTCTGCAGTCGTGGGATATGCGGGCCTTATTGTGAAGTAAAGAGGAATAGCACAGGTCCGACAGGACTCCGAAACCCGATGGAGGCGCCGGACTCCTTCGGAGCTGATTTACAGGAGGAAGGTATGTCAGAACTCAGGAAAGACCCCATCTCTGGAAGATGGATGATTACTGCCACGAGGAACGATGTGGACGCGCCATTCGGTTTCATTACTGTGCGTAAGGAGGAGAGGGAGGGGGATTGTCCTTTTTGCGAAGGAAGAGAACTTGAGACTCCGGCAGAAGTATTCGCGCTCCGAAAGGAAAAAAGCAAGCCTGATACCCCTGGATGGACCGTGCGTGTGATTCCCAATAAATTTGGCGTGGTTGAGCTTAATGAGGAATTAGATAGGAGAGGAGTGGGTGATTTCTTCTTTTTTGATACAATGAACGGATATGGTGTCCATGAGGTCATAATAGAATCTCCTCTACATATTACGCATATTTCAGACCTTCCAGTTGAGCAGATACAGAAGGTTCTCTTGGTATATCAGATTAGGCTAAGGGAATTGAAAAAGAATCCTCTTTTGAAATACGGTCTTGTTTTCCGCAATCAGGGTTATGCGAAGGATATTTCCATGCTCCACGTCCATTCACAGATAATCGCTTTGCCCTTGATTCCCAAAAGCATTAAGGATGAGTTATCCTCTGCGAAGACCTATTATGACGAAAAGGAAAGGTGTATTTTCTGTGATATAATCAAGCAGGAATTGTATTCCCATGAGAGGATCGTCAACGCTGGGGACAAATTTATAGTGTTGGCTCCTTTTGCCTCCCGTTTCCCATTTGAGACCCAAATTCTTCCCAGAAAGCACGAATACGATTTTACAAATGTGTCCGAAGAGGACCTTTGGGAGTTGGCGGGAGCGTTGAAATCGACTATTATGAAAACGGTCAAGTTATTGAAAGACCCTCCTTTGAATTTCGTTCTCCATACTGCTCCCTTTATGGTTCCTGAGGCGGGATTCTGGCTCACTATTAAAGAGGACTACCACTGGCATATTGAAGTTCTGCCTCATGCAATGCCGGCAAGAGGATTTGAGTGGGGCGGGGATTTCTATATAAATCCACCATCGCCTGAGGCGGCGGCAAGGTTCCTGAGAGAGGTGGAGGAATAGATAAATAGCGAATGAAGAATAAAGAAGTTGTTAAATTGCTTCAAGATATCGCCCAACTCCTGGAATTGAAAGGTGAGAACCCTTTCAGAGTGCGGTCTTATGAGAAAGCGGCACAGAATATTGGCAGCCTGACCGAGCCAATTGAAAAGTTAGCAAGCGAAGATAGACTTGAAACGATTCCCGGGGTGGGGGAAGGCATAGCGAAGAAGATCAAGGAGTTCTTAGGAACTGGCAAATTGAAATATTATGATGATTTAAAGAGAGACTTTCCTGAAGGGCTTTTGGAAATCCTCTCTGTTCCAGGGATAGGGCCAAAGACAGCAAAGACTATTTACGATGAATTAAGAATTGAGAGCCTTGCCCATCTGGAAAAAGCAGCCAAAGAGCACCGCTTGAGTGAGCTGCATCGTTTGGGGGAGAAGACTGAAGAGAACATACTAAGAGGGATTCAACTGTTGAGAAAAGGTGGAGAAAGGATTCTCCTGTCCTCAGCACTATTCTTGGCAAAGCCAATTATTGAGGAGTTGGAAAAGTGTCCTGGAGTTAAGGATTTAGACCTGGCTGGCAGCATTCGGAGAAAAAAGGAAACGATCAAAGATATAGACATCCTGTGTACGGCGAAGAATTCTGATGTTGTAATGACTAAATTTGTGAGCCTTCCTCAAGTGAAGGAGGTACTGGCCCAGGGCGAAACGAAATCGAGCGTGATCCTGGAAGAGGGGATACAAGTTGACCTGAGGGTGATTAAGCCGGAGTCTTACGGGACGGCTCTGATGTATTTCACTGGTTCCAAGGACCATAATATTGCCCTTCGCGAACTGGCTAGAAAGAAAGGGTATAAGATAAACGAATATGGTCTTTTCAGGTTACCGAAGAGTTCTGTTGGAGTCTCCAGTCGAGGAAAAGGATCCGGCTCAATAAAAACAGTTAGAGAAGAAAGGGTGGCTGGTAGGACTGAAGAGGAAGTCTATAAGAAATTAGGACTTCAGTATATTCCGCCAGAAATAAGAGAAGCCTCAGGAGAAATTGAAAGTGCGGTAGGGAATAAGATCCCCGGGCTTATTGAAGATAAAGATATAAGAGGTGACCTGCACGTCCATTCCCGGTATAGCGATGGCACGGGCAAACTCTCAGAAATTGCAGAAAAGGCAAAAAGTATGGGGCTGGAGTGGGTAGGAATTTGTGACCATTCTCAATCACTGAAAGTTGCTGGGGGTATGGAACCCGATACGGTGTATGAAAAGATGGAAGAGACAAGAAAATTTAATCAGAGGAGTAAAGAATTCAAACTTCTGTGCGGGATGGAAGTAGATATCCTTTCGGATGGGTCCTTGGATTATGAAGACGAACTCCTGTCTCAACTCGACCTGGTTATCGCTGCTATTCATAGCGGATTCAAACAGTCAGAGGAGCAGTTAACGGAAAGAATAATATCTGCAATGGAAAACAAGTACGTCCATATGATTGCTCATCCACAAGGTCGACTTTTGGGGAAAAGGGAGGCGTATCCATTAAATATGGAAAAAGTTATGAGGACTGCTCAGAAAACACAGACTTTCTTGGAGATAAATGCCTATCCGGAAAGGCTTGACCTATTTGATGTCTATTGCAGGAAAGCAAAAGAGTTGAGTATCCTTATAGGAATTGGAACGGACGCACACACCCTGAATCAGATAGAGAATCTTTATTTGGGAGTTGCTGTTGCTCGGAGAGGCTGGCTTGAGAGAAGAGACCTTTTGAACACCCTTTCATATGGTGAACTGATTAGAATTCTCAGGAGAAAGAGATGTGCGCTGAGCTGAGAAGAGATATAATTTCAGGGTGCTGGATTATTACAAATACTAAAGGTAGAGAGGAATTCTTTGGTTCTTTGGAACCTGGAGTGAGAATTAAAGAGAAGCCCTGTCCTTTCTGCCCAGGAAATGAGAAGGATACACCGAATGAAATCTATGCGATAAGGACTCCCGGTACTCTCCCGAACCAACCCGGTTGGAGCGTAAGGGTTTTTCCGAGCAAAGAGAAAGTACTTGAGGTGGAGAAGGGATTGGAAAGGCGCGGCGTGGGGATATACGATGCGATGAATAATGTTGGAGCGCACGAGTTAATAGTTGAAAGTCCTGAACATATTAAGAACTTAAGTGATTTACCTAACGAGCAGATAAAGACGGCTCTTGTTGTTTATCAGAGTAGAATTTTGGATTTGAAAGGCGACAAGCGTTTGAGATATGCAATAGTTTTCAAGAATCAAAGACCGAGCTCTCCTTTCCGATACGGGCATGCTCATTCTCAGTTGGTTGCCTTGCCGCTCACTCCCCAGAGCGTAAAAGATGAATTGGAGAATGCCAAAGCTTACTACAGGGAGAAGGAGCGTTGCGTTTTTTGCGATGTGGTTAGAGAGGAGCTGAATGCGGGTCTAAGAATAGTTGAGGAAAACAAGTCTTTCATCTCCTATGTGCCATTTGCTCCTCGTCTTCCCTTTGAAACCTGGATACTCCCCAAGAGGCACAATGCGGATTTCACTCAGGAAGATGAGAGAAGTCTTTTCGACCTCGCATCTATTATGAAGGTGACCCTAGGCAAGATTTGTAAGCTGCTTGACGACCCCCCATTGAACTATATGATTCACACCATACCTTATATGCGGCCGAGGGCTGGTTACTGGAAGACGATCCATAAAGATTACCACTGGCATTTGGAGATACTTCCTCATATTGTAAGGGTCGAAGGTTTCTCCTGGAGTTCTGGTTTCTATATTGAGCCTCTCTCGTCAGAGATAACGGTAGAACTCCTACGGGAAACGAAATTGTAAGGTGAGCGGTAGAAAATTTTGATGATTGAGGAATTTTTGAACGGAAATCTCAAGATTTGTTCCTATGGCACCGAAACAGGGGGTGGTGAGTAATGGTAGGATTAGTCCTACTTCGCTTGGAGGCAGGAAAAGAAGAATCAGTCCTCGCCAAGGTCAAGAATGTGAAAGACGTAAAAAAGGTTCAGGCTGTCTTTGGCCGGTGGGACCTCGTAGCCACCGTGGAGGCTCCCGACCTAAAAGGCCTAACTTCATTGGTAATCAAAGAAATAAGAGCAATCG
>Ga0315308_1000621_pt1 | contig 20091 bp, 21 predicted proteins | sample TDP3_MG_FD_203078 | JGI IMG/M metagenome (GOLD analysis project Ga0315308, IMG submission 203078) | Freshwater sediment microbial communities from Lake Towuti, South Sulawesi, Indonesia - TDP3 | ecosystem: Environmental > Aquatic > Freshwater > Lake > Sediment | place: Indonesia: South Sulawesi... | reverse complement strand
TTGGCCACGGTCAGGCTAGCCTGGCTGAGCCAGCGCAGCCGAAGTGGAATGAGGGCCTGGAACAACTCTTTGGCCCGGCTGGGGTTGGCGGCGATGTTGTCATCCACGAAGAAGATGTTTCGGCTGATGATGGCCTTCACCTCCTCCACCACTTCCTCGACGGGCCGGAAGCGATAGGTGCCGCCAAAGAAGCTGGTCACGGCGCAAAAGTCGCAGTGGAAGGGGCACCCCCGCGTCGTCTGGACAGGGAAGAAGGAGGTGAGGTAGCGGTGCAATGGTAGAAGGGAAAGCCTGGGCCTGGGCAGGCCCTCCAGAGAAGGGTAGCCATTCGTCCGGTAGAGGGGTTCCAGTTTCCCTCGTTTAGCGTCCTCGATCACCGTGGGCCAGATACCCTCGGCCTCTCCGATCACCACAGCGTCGCAGTGTTGTAGGGCCTCTTCGGGCAAGGCCGATGCATGGTGGCCGCCCATGACCACCGGCACGCCCCGGCGTCGGAACTCATCAGCGATCTGATAGGCGCGGGTGGACTGGGTGATGACAGCCGTCAGGCCCACCAGGTCCACCGGTGCATTGAAATCAATCTCCTGGACGTATTCATCAACGATGGTCACTTCCACATCAGGGGGTGTCAAGGCGGCTATAGTGGGTATGGTCAGGTTGGGCAGCCAAGGCCAGCGGGGCTTGTAGACCTGGCCTCCATTGAGGAGATGTGAGGGTTGGATGAGAAGCAGTTTCATGGAGTCACCTCGCTTTGGTGGATTATAGCAACAAGACCCTTTGCTGTCAATTCCCAATTGCTATGAAAAATCGGCGGTGAGAGATCACCGCCGATTGCAGACGATAGGGGCGCGTTATGGCTATTATCAGGGGCCGGTAAGCGGCGAGTACGATGATGCCACCCGCGCCGCGTTACGCGCCCCAGTACACGCTGGCAGAAGTAAGCTGCCGGTTCCCTGCTCCCGCCGGGTCACGGACCCGCTTCGAGCAAGAGGGAGAGCAAGTAACCGGGTGGGGCATTTCTGCCAGGCTGTAGTAGTTGTATAAGACTTTGATCTACGGCTTTTGGAGCCGGCCGGTTCACCGGGCGAATTTCTCCCGGAGCACGTCCTATGTGGAATGAACGGCACACAGGGGACATCAATTCAATACCATCCTTTAGGGGCAACAGGGCGCGTCTCTGGGCCGAAGGCTCAATATGAACCACAAAAGCCTCATTCTCGCAGGCGTGGGTCTAGGGCGTCGCGCAACCCATCTCCAAGAAGGTTGAGAGCCAATACCACCAGAAAAATGGCTGCACCAGGCAGGATCGAGATATGTAGGGCGCTGCGAATAAACTGCCGCCCCTGGCTCAACATCACGCCCCATTCGGCGGTTGGCGGCTGAGCGCCTAAGCCTAAGAAGCTGAGACCAGCCGCGATCATGATCATCCAGCCAACATCCAGGGTGGCCGCCACAATCAGTGGTCCCAGACAGTTGGGCAGCACATGTCGCGTCAGGATGCGAAAGTCAGGCACCCCGATTATTCGGGCAGCATAAACGAATTCCTGTTCGCGTAGCGACAGGACGCTCCCACGAACGATGCGCGCGTAGTATGGGATGCCAACGATACTGATAGCGAGCATAGCGTTCTGAAGCCCTGGCCCCAAAGAAGCCACAATGGCAATGGCCAGCAGAATGGCAGGGAAGGCCAGCAAGATGTCAATCAAGCGCATGATCAGGGAATCCAGCCAGCCGCCGAAGTACCCCCCGACCAACCCCACCAGGACTCCCAAGATCATTGCGACCAGCACGGCACTGAAGCCAACCAACAAAGAGATACGACCACCCCATATCAACCGACTCAGGATGTCCCGCCCCAGGTCATCGGCACCCAAAGGGTAGCCTGGGGTAGCTGGCGGTGCTAACCGCTGACTGAGATTGGTCTCAGTAGGGTCCCGAGGGGCCAATACAGGTGCCAGAATGCTGATGATGACCATCAACAACAAGAAGATAGCGGAAGCGACAGCCATACGGTCCCGTCGCAATCGTCGCAGGGCTTGTTGAGTCGGGCTGCGCACCTGCACGCTAGGTTCAACTTCGGTGACGTGCTGCACCTTATACCGGGCATCGGCTGCTTTAGGATGTGTGCTTTTCACGCAATTGCTATCCATAGCGAATCCTCGGGTCAAGATAGGCATAGGTGATGTCCACGGCCAGATTGACCAGGACATACGATGTCGCGACCAGAAGAATAGCCCCCTGCACCAAAGGGAAATCTCTGGCCAGGATGCCGTTCACCATCGCCAAGCCAATGCCCGGATAGGAGAAAACGATTTCAGCAAAGACGTCTCCTCCTAGCAGATAGCCGACCTGCAAGCCCACGACGGTGATAACAGGGATGAGGGCGTTCTTCAAGGCGTGACGGCTGATGATCAGGCGTTCGCGCAGCCCTTTGCTGCGGGCAGTCCGTATATAGTCTTGTCGGATCACCTCCAGCATACTCGAGCGGGTCATGCGGGCGATGATAGCGGTAACCCCTGCAGCCAAAGTAAGCGAGGGCAGAATGAGGTGATTTATAAGGTCAACCAGGTCTGTACGTTCCGGCGAACGCATACCGGACACCGGTAAAATGCCGACCTTGAGACCAAGGACAATTTGCAAGATAATGCCTAACCAGAAGATAGGCATGGAGAAACCTACGAGCGCCAGAACCATGGCCATGTGGTCGCTCAGCGAATACTGCCGAACGGCGGAGAGGATGCCGGCCGGGACGCCCACCGAGCAAGCGAACAAGGCGGCAAGGATCGTCAGATAGGCCGTATTCCGGAAGCGCTCCAGGATGAAAGGCAACACCTCACGCTTCAGTTGAATGGACCGCCCCCAGTTGCCCTGCAGCACGCGGGTCAGCCAGCGGACATATTGGACGTGCAACGGTTGGTCCAGGCCCAATTCATGGCGCAGTTGAGCCAGTGAAGTCTCCGTAGCCTTCGGCCCCAGCATGATCTGAGCCGGGTCTCCAGGTGCCAACTGCATGACGAGAAATACGAGTAATGTGACACCGATGAGCACGGGAATCAGGCTGAATGTTCGTTGTGCAATATATCGTGTCATGGAACACCTCACGGACACCATGTTTTGAGTGTGTATTCGGGATCTCGAACAGTTGGTAAGGCTCTGGGCGACATAGTCGCCCAGAGCCCCTACCCAAATGATCTAGTCTCAGTAGATCACAAATTACTCTCGCTGGACCACAGTCCAGCGGCCTAAACGCGGACTGGTCCGCTTTGAGCCTTAAATCGTGATCTACTACGTACGCCCAGTAGACAGGGCGTGGGTCAAGCAAGTACCGCTCTATTCCTCGATCCACACCTTCTCGAAACGGAAGGGCCCTGTAGGATGGAGCTTAAAGTTCTTGATCTTCTTGTCCATCACCACAATCTGCGTCTCGTGGTCAACCATGATCCAGGGCGGGTCTTCTGCAATCAATTTCTGAGCTTTGATGTACAGTTCGGTGCGCTTGGCGCGGTCGAGGGTGGTACGAGCCTCCCGCAGGAGTGCATCAACCTCGTCGTTTTTGTAGAAGCCCATGTTGTACCCGTGAGGCGGCCACTGCTCGCCGCTCAGCAAGATATACAAGTGGTTGTCAGGGTCGCCGTTGTCCCCGATCCAGGACATCTCCATCAGATCGTACTCGGCATCTTCAGGCGGTACAATGACCTTGTCCAGGTACGTGCCCCACTCAAAGGTCTCAATCTTGCAATCAATGCCTACAGCTTTGAGGTCAGCCTGCATGGCTGTGCCCATGACCACCGGCTGCTGCATCCCCGAACCGGACTCAGGGATCCAGAACGAGCACGAGAACCCATCCGGATAGCCGGCTTCGGCCAACAATTGCTTGGCTTTCTCGGGGTTATAGTCGTAGCGCTGCAGATCGTCTGTATAGCTCCATACTACAGGCGGCAAGGGGTTGATGGCCAGGATGCCGGTTCCCTTCAGAATGTTGTCCACGATGGCTTGCTTGTTCACAGCATAGTTCATGGCTTGACGGACCCGCTTGTCATCGAAGGGGGCTTTCGTGTGGTTGAAGGCTACCCACCAGGTGTGCATGCCCGCTTGCTCGACAACGGTAAAGCGAGGATCTTGCTTCAATCTGGCCAACTCATCCGGTGGTATGTTCACGATAAAGTTGACGCCCCCGGCTTCCAATTCGGTCAGGCGAGACTGATCCTCAATGATGGGTCGGTAGATGACACGGTCAATCTTGGGAGGATCGCCCCAATAATCGGGGTTCTTTTCCAACACAACCTCCACACCTGGTGTCCAGCTCACAAACTTGAAGGGACCGGTGCCGACCGGGTTGATGGAGATGTCGCGGCCGTACTTTTCCACTGCAGCCGGGCTAACCATGGCCGCTGGATGCATGGCCAGATGGTTGAGGAAGGGCGCAAAAACCTCCTTCAGCGTGATATTGACCGTGTACTCGTCCGCCACTTCCACCTTATCTACCATTCCCCAGGTAAACTCGGCGTAAGGGAACTCGCCCGTGTCGTGGTATGGGTGGTTTGGATCAATTTGGCGCTCTATGTTGAACTTGACGGCCTCGGCGTTAAAGTCGGTGCCATCGTGGAATTTCACCCCTTTTCGCAAGTGGAGAGTATATACGAGCCCGTCGTCCGAAATCTCCCATGATTCAGCCAGTCCTGGTTCCACCTCTGTGCTTTCGTCCTTTAAAACGCAACAGATGGTCATACATACCGTATGCGGCTCGGTGTGAGTTGTAGTCACTGATTTGCGCCGAGTCCAATGTCGTGGGCTCTGCTTGTAGCCCAACGATGATCGTTCCACCCTCGCTTGGCCCTGTTGTCGCTGTAGGCACGGCTGCCGCTGTTGTCGCTGTAGCTTCGGGTGGAGGTGCAGTGGGAGCAGTAGTCGGGGCGGGCTTAGGGCCACAAGCTGCCAAGGCCAATAGCAGAAGAACCGCGATACTTGCAGGCACTACTTTTCTGAACATGTTTATTCCTCCTCCTTCTGTGTTATAGCGCGATCCAGACAGTTTGACAAAACATCGTATCGTTCAGTATCTTGGTGATATGTCCTCCTTTCCGTTGAGATCTCTCGTTGCAAATACCCCAGGGGCGTCAGGTATCCTAACGCCTGATGGGGCTTTACTATAACGAGCTCAAAATGAGCGAACGATAGGTAGAATAGCATAACTTACTACGAATGTCAATGTTTGTCGCGGGGATTCCGCAACAAGCCTGGAGAAGCTTTAAGGAAGGGCCGGTGGTGATGGGCGGAGTGCAGGAGTGGGGGATGTGCTCAAACTAGCGTGAGATATGGGCGCTTTGTTAACTCCGAACCTGCTATCACTTCATACTGGGTCAATCTTGGGATTTTTTCGGAAGCGCTGCATATAGCTGGTGTTCAAGACGCGCTGGAGAAAACAATCATCTCTGTGATTGATCTAGCCATCCAAAGTTATGCAATCAATGACGAGGGGCTGTTCATCCTGAATCTCTGCAGCCGGGGTTCAGGAATCGCTGATGAGTTACCCATACTTTGGGATTTCCAACACCCTTCCCTTCCTACTAGAACAGTAGCACCGTTGGCTGTGCAACGGCGCAGTGATGAGTAACCTGTGTGCCCAGCTAAGCCTAAGTCAGCTTGCCGATGCAAGTCCGCTCAGGGTAAGGACCAGGCTACCCTGTAGAGGCCACCCAGCGTCAAGAGTAATCCGAGCGCTGAAGCGGTATCACCTAAGCCCGGCAGTCTATAAGATGATCGGTTCTGTACTGTGGCCGGTATGGTCATTAACGTGGACTGTGGCCAGCCTGGCTTGGTCAATCGAGTGAGGGGGCCTTTCGGGACCAGCCATCAGGCCTATCGCTGTGCGTTGCATCTACAAAACCTACCAAGCCAGTGGACGCGGACCCTGTGACCATCACTGTGGTCAGGGTCGGCCCTTTTGGGTTTTCGAAGCAGTAGAGCGTGTAGAGGGGGGAAAAGGGGGCCAAGGTGGGGTTGATGCTAGGAATGAGAGAATGGACAGGCAGTTCAAACGAAGCAGAAGGGGCGCGTGGCGGGAGCCAGGGGCGCAGCATGGTCGAGGCAGGGGCAGGCGATAGCGTCAGGAAGGCACGGAAGTGGGTTCAGAAGGAGGAGGGAGGCGAAGAAACCGGGAGCCAGGCAGGGGGAAACGCGCCACGCGGTGGAGCATGGGCGAGGCGTGTAGCAGAGTATGGAAAGCTAAGCCAAGCGGAGTCAGGTGAAGCCAGCGGCCGTGGTGGCTTCCCGCACCAGGCGGGCCAGGGTGGTCAGGTTGGACCAGACGTCAGCCAGGAAGATGAGGGCTTTGCCCCGTGGTAGGCCATAAACGGGCAAACGTTTGAAGTCCCGGTCTTCGATGGTGGCATTGCGACTTTCGGCGGCATTGCGAGCCCGGTGGTAGAGACTTTTCCAGGTGGGCGTACCGATGGGGAGGTCACGCACGAGGCGGATAGAACCGTCGGCGAAACGTTCACCCACGTTGATGATCTTTCCGTGGGGGTGGTCAGCGGTTTGAAAGGGGCACTGGTCAGGTGGATAGAGGGCACCGTGACCGTGTCTGGTTGGAGGTCAGGGTAGAAGGCAGGGAGTTGAAGCAAGAGGGCCGTGGCCGGGTTTTCCTCTCGCTCGTTGGCGGGCCGGACATCATCCAGCAGGATGAGGTCGAAGCGACGGGCCGTGTCGGCCAACTGGAGGGGTAGGCTACGATAGCCATAGCGACCCTGGCCTGGCTTTTTCTGGGCTTGAGTGGGGTCGGCGGGTTGGTTCGGATGGTCGGGGGACTGGTTGGAGCCACTGTACCAGACGAAACGAGCCTCGGCATCGCGTGGGGTGGCGTAGCGACAGGTTTCAGCGCAGGCCAGGGTGTCACAGTCACAGCCTCGGCGTCCCTCCTCTTTGGCCGGGCAAGGGCGTGGGGTTTGGAGAGAGGTGGGCTGGTAGCAACTGGCCTGGACAGAGGCACAGCGCATGCGGGAAGCGGCGTCGTGGATCATGCCATCAGGACAGAGGAGGGCTTTTCGCCAGGCCTCTGGGCTGAGGAGGCCCGCCTCTCGGATCAAGGCCACGGATTGGGCGATGAGTTGATTGAGGTATTGCACGGCCACTTCAAGACAGCGCTGGTTGTCCCAGTCCACCACGATGGTCTCTCCCCCGGCCTCTGAGTTTCGACCGAGGGCGGTCAGGAAGTAGCGCATTCCGCCTTCCGTGGGGAAGACACCCTCCTTGAAGCCGAAGCGCCAGGCATAGTCGGCATAGCGGGGGGCGTGCAGATGGCCCAAGGTCTTGGCCCGGTTCCAAACGTTGGTGATCTGCCAGCCTGTGAGAAGGAACATGGAGACGGGGTCAAAGGGACACCAGCCCCGGCCAGAGGTCCAGCCCAAGCGCTGGGCCAGCACGGGACGGAGCCCAGCAAAATCGACCAGCCGCAGCAGCAAGTCAAAGTCGGACAGATGTTCCCAGGTGCGTGGGTCACGCAGGTCTTGCCAGCCGAGATAGACATAGTGGGAGCGGTAGGTGTGTTTGGGGGAAGGGGGCGTGCCCGGTGGGGTCGGCCAGCGGAGAGGCAATCGGGCCTCCAGGCCGGTCAGGCTGCATTGGCGGACAAAGTCGGCGTCTTGGGCGCGGGTTTCAACGGGAGTGAGTTCAACGGCCATGACGCCCTCCCCGCTGTCGCAACCAGCGTTGGGCCTGGGCGTCGGCCTCTTCGTAGTCGGCCAGGGTATGCCGGTCCAGCAGCGAGCGCAGGAACTGAGAATGAGCCGGATGGCGCAGCCAGACCAGGGCTTCGGTGTGCAACTGACGCGCCCGCTCCCCACTGAGACCCAGGGCCGCTCCGATCTCACCATAGGTTGCGGCCGGGTCCCCTGCCAGACCATAGCGAGCTACGATGATGTACCGCAGTCGCCTGGACAGCCGTCCCACCAGGTCGTGGAGGGCGGCGTGGGCAACGGACACTTCCCAGACTACTTCTGGATCCTGTTCCCGGATGACCGGAGAGGCAGGGATCCTAACAGGCTGTGGAGCCGTGCCGTCAGCCCTCTGGACCGCTTGCCAGACCTGGCGAGTAATACAGGGCCAGGCGTAGGTGGAGAAAGCGACTCCCCGCTGAGGGTCATAGCCCAGAATGGCGTGCCATAGACCGATGCGACCGGCTTGTAGGGCCTCGGCGAAAGGCAGATCGCCCAAGGCCTGCCGCCGCACAACGGCCTGTACTAACCCGTCGTGTTCCACCATCAGTCCGTTCAGGCTGTCACGGTCTCCCGCCTGCGCCTGTCGGAAGCGGGCGGCCCCGGTGGACTCGCCGGGGCCGCCTGTCAACAGCTTATGTACGTGCATAGGGCACCTCCTCCTCAAGTGAGATGCCCTATTGTCGCCCAAAAGACCCGAACAGGCTAGTTATGGAAAGCTTGGGGTTGATTTCTCAGCCCTGTATTGCTTCGAAATCCCATTTTACAGAGAAGTTGCACCAGTTGAGGATTAATGATAGAATATGGTTCCGGGGGCCCCCTGGGGCGGGGCTTTGAGCTGAGAGGAGAGCGCATTTTACTGATAGGCAGTGGTTGCGGCGTTGCTCCCCTGGCCTTCCTGGCCCAACGAGCAGTAGGGGTCGGACGGCGGGTTACAGCAGTCATCGGGGCACAGTCCAGAGCCGACCTTGTCTTTCCACAGCGCTTCGCCGAGTTGGGCTGTTCGGTGGTTCTGGCCACCGAAGATGGTTCGGCTGGATTTCGGGGCCTGGCCACTGAGGTGGCCGAACCGCTTCTCGAGCGAGGTGAGGCAGATGCTGTCTACGCCTGTGGGCCCGAGGCCATGCTGGACAGGGTATTGGAGCTCTGCCAGAGCCACGGCCTCTCCTGTCAACTGAGTTTGGAAAAGTACATGCGGTGTGGGCTGGGAGTCTGTGGGTCGTGCCAGAGAGGAGGGATGCTGATCTGTCGTGACGGTCCGGTATTCGCCTGTGGCGCCTGTACCGCAATAGTGGTGCAACAGTGCCGCCTTCTAACCATTTCCATCCCAGGGGGTGAGCCCGCATGAAGAAATTCGACTATGTCAAGCCGAAAACGTTGGCCGAAGCCAGTGCCTTTATGGTGGAGCACGATGGTGAGGCCAGGCTATATGCCGGCGGCACCGATGTGCTCATCCTTATGAGGGGTGGTTTTATCACGCCCCAGTATATTGTGGACATCAAAGAGATACCGGGCTTGCGGGACATCTCCTTTGATGAGACGGCGGGCCTGAACATCGGTGCAGCAACCGCTCTGAACGCTGTCGCCAGTTCGCCGATCATCAGAGAGAAATTCGGTCTGCTGGCCGAGGCGGCCGAGACCGTCGGCTCTTATCAGGTGCGCAATCGTGCTACCATAGGTGGCAACATCTGTAATGCCTCACCCTCGGCCGACACCGTTCCCGCCCTTCTGGTGCTAGGGGCCATGACCTGGGTCTTTGGAGGTGGAGGGGAGAAAGCCATCCCCCTGGATGCATTCCTCACCGGCCCTGGTGAGACTGTGTTGGGACCTGGGGATATCCTGACTTCGATCCAGGTTCCCCTTCCCCCTGCAGGCAATGCCTATCGCTATCTCAAGTTGGGCCGGGTGCGAGCCGCCGACCTGGCCCTGGTCGGGGTGGCCGTCCTTGGCTTCCCCCAGGTTCGCAATCCATCGGGCTATGGGTTCCGCATCGCTCTGGGGGCTGTGGCTCCCACTCCCATCCGAGCACCGGAGGCCGAAGCGGTTCTCGCTGAATCCGTGGACGACGAGGCCGTCGAGAGGGCAGCGCTCGCCGCCATGAGAACCGCTAAGCCCATCAGCGACGTGCGGGCCAGCGCCGATTATCGGTCGGCCATGGTGCGGGTGCTGACAAGGCGGGGAATCAAAGAAGTGCTGCAAGACTTGTATCAAATGTCCAATGCCCAATGAGCCAATGTCCAACTGGGTTTGGGATTTAGTCATTGGATTTATAGGAGGTTTTTGTGAGGGATCAAATTACATTGACGGTGAACGGCGAGACCGAGTTGCTGGAAGTCGAATCCCATCGGACACTGCTGCAAGTTCTGCGGGAAGACCTGGACCTGACCGGCACCAAGGACGGCTGCAACAGTGGCGAGTGCGGGGCCTGCACCGTGCTTTTTGATGGAGAGCCGGTCAACGCCTGTCTGGTTTTGGCCGTGGAAGCCGACGGCCACGAGGTGGTCACCATCGAGGGGCTGGCCCAGGGTGGGGCGCTGGACCCCTTGCAACGGGCCTTCATCAACCGCAACGCTGTGCAATGCGGTTTCTGTACGCCGGGCATGATCATCTCGGCCCGGGCCCTGCTGGGCCGCAATCCCCGGCCCAGCGAGATGGAAATCCGCCAGGCCATTGCCGGGAACCTGTGTCGGTGCACCGGGTACACGCGGATCGTGGAGGCGGTGGAAAGCGTCGTGGCGCAAGGGCATTAGGCACCAAGGAAGTTCGACGCTGGTGGAAGGTGGAACTGTACCCAACATAAGGAGGATAGAGATCCATGGACGTGGTAAAAGTGGAGTTGGTGTTACCTCAAGACAAATATGACTTACTGGCCGACCTTGCCCGACGTGAAGACAAATCCGCCGCAGAACTCTCTCTGGAAATGCTTGTGGCTTCCATCGAACAAGAAGCAAGGCGGCAGGAAGGCTATAGACTCCTGTTGTCTATGTCCGATACCGCTGGCGAGAGTGGTCTCACAGATCTGGCACGGCGACATGATCATTATCTGTACGACAAGGAGTGAGCGCTGTGACACAACGATTGTTGGTGGATACCTGGTTCTGGTTAGCGCTGAAGGATCGTAGTGATCAGGATCACGCTCTAGTCATGTCGACCAACGAAGAACTTGTCCACCGTAAAGTTACCTATGTCACGACCAACTTCATCCTGGCCGAGACGTATACACTGCTGCGCCGTCGAGTGAGGCCGCAAGTTGCCATCACCTCTGGGCAGGAGATTCAACGGGCCATTGACCTCAAGGTAATAGAATTGGTCCGCATCTCGCCGGAAATGGAACGCGAAGCCTGGGCTTCAGTTTGAAACCGTGACAGTAGACAAAGCGATGGACAATCATGAAGTGACACTAGCCCCTCATGAACTGCCTATAAGCATCGCTGGGCTATTCCCTGAATATCGTTTCGAGAGCATGGACGTCGAGACGCATGAGAGCGTGATCATTGAGCGCGTCCTCGAACGGGGAACGTGGCCAGAGTTGCACTGGCTGTTCGACCGCTATGGAGAGAATCGAATCGCCGACTGGGCGCGACGACACGGGTTCCGACTGTTGTCACGGCGCTCGTTCGCCCTGTGGCGGCTGGTATTAGAGATAGAGGAGTATGTCACTCCGAGCTGGGCTATGGAAGCAAAGGCGATGGAATGAAACGCTACTGTGAGGACGCAGCCGTCCGCCTGGTACGTCGCCATTTAGGGTAATAACTTTATAATGATATGAAGGATATGTATGATAAAATCATGAAGCACATGGCCTGGAGATACGTCATTTTTCTGAGTTTGGCATCACTGGCGCTTGCAGGTTGTGGCGGAGCTGCTGTCACGCCTACGGGCACCCCTGTTCCGACCAGGCCTCCTACCGAGATCGCGCCCGCCTCACGCCCAACGAGCACGCCTGTGCCCACCCCTTCGTCGCCAGAGCAGCGCGGCTCCTCCGCTGACAAGATGGAGTCACTGATCTATCAGGACCCAGCCACCGTTGATAACTCCAATCTGTCCATCACCCCGGTCGAGGAGCTACACACCACGGGTAGGCCCGTTGAATTGGACATCAGCACCTATCAGCTCATTGTGGAAGGACTGGTTGAGAATCCTCTCAGCCTGAGCCATGAAGAGATCATGGCTTATCCCAGTGTGACCGAGGTGGTGCTCCTCATCTGCCCGGGTGTTTTCTACGACAACGCTGAATGGACAGGTGTGCCGGTGGCTGATATCCTGCGCCAGGCGAAGGTGAAGCCGGAGGCAGAAAAGGTCTACTTTGAAGCGGCTGGGGGCTATCGTCAGGCGCTGACTATCGAAGAAGCCATGAGCGATGATGTCTTCCTGGCCTACGAGGTGAACGGTCAGATCCTGCCTGTGGAGCACGGGTACCCATTAAGACTCGTGGTCAGGGGGAAATACGGCAGTCGTTGGGTCAAATGGCTAACCCACATCGAGGTCGTTAGCAGCGACTCTCTCTGATTCTATATGTTCAATGGGAGGAATACATGACCACTCGCGCTAAAGTCGCCGTGCTGCGCACGCAGCCGGAGACGGTGTTGCAAGACTACGAACGGTTGCTGGAGCTGGCCGAGGTGCGCCAGGCCCTCAATCCGAAAGCGACCACCATTCTCAAAGATAACATCTCCTGGCATTACCCCATGCCCAGCGCCAACACCACCCCCTGGCAACTGGAGGGCACCATCTTGGCCCTGCGCAAGGCTGGCTACACCGATCTGTCTTGTGTCCAGAACAAGACGGTGGTCATCAACACCTTCAAGGGCGAAGACCTGAACCACTACGTGCCCATCTTCCGCCACTACGATATCCCTGTTCTCTACAACTTTAAGTACGGGGATATGACCTGGGTGTCCTACGAGCCCCAAGCCGAGATGCTGGTGCTGGACCGCATCTATCTCAAGGGCATCCGCATCCCCGACTACTTCTTCGGCAAGAACATTGTTCATCTGCCGACAGTTAAGAGTCACATCTACACAGTAACCACCGGGGCCATGAAGAACGCCTTCGGTGGACTGCTCAGCACCCACCGCCATTACACCCACACCTGGATCCACGAAACACTGGTAGACCTGTTGGCGATTCAAAAGGAGATCCACCCAGGCATCTTTGCCGTGATGGACGGCACCACCGCCGGCAACGGCCCCGGCCCGCGCACCATGAAACCAGAGGTCAAGAACGTCATCCTGGCCTCGGCCGACCAGGTGGCCATTGACGCTGTGTCTGCCAAACTGATGGGCTTTGACCCCCTGACCATTGACTATATCCGCCTAGCCCACGAGCGCGGCCTGGGCGTGGGCGACGCCAGAGAGATCGAGCTGGTGGGTGACGACGTGTCGGGCGAGAACTGGGGCTTTGAGGTGGGGCAGTCCTTCCATCGGTTCCTGGCCTGGCTGGGGTGGTACGGCCCGACCAGGGTGTTTCAGAAGCTTGTCTTCCGCACCCCACTGGTGATCATCCCCATCCTGGCCTCCGAGATCAATCACGACTACATCCACTGGCCACTGAAGGAACGCCACGTCTATGAGCGGTGGCGTAGGGAGACGCCCTGGGGACAGTTGTTCCAGCGCTACGAGGAGGCCGGGCACCTGGCAAATAGCGAATAGCGAATGGCGAATAACGGGGGTAAGGAGCAGGGAATGGACAACAAGTTGGTGCAGGAGAGATTGCGGGGGTGGGCCGAGTTTAACGAGTGGGAGCTACAAAAAGACAGAGAGAAACTATCGCGTCTGACTGTGGAGCAAAGCGTGCGGCAATTCGTGGACTTGTGTCGTCTGGCACGCTGCCTGGCGCCAGATGTGAGTGAGGTATTTCGTGAGGAAAACATAGCCCATCGCGTGGACATGCGCGCCAAGTTCAAGCGGATTGCGGAGAGGCTTGGCTGTGAACCCCTTGGTTGAAGCCATTGCTATTCTGAAGGACTTTCTGGAAAAGCACGCTATTCGATACATGATAATCGGGGGCGTGGCCAACTCGGTGCGGGGCAGACCACGAGCCACCACCGACACGGACCTGGTGTTGCTCTTGGGCGAGCGCAGCATCGCCGAGTTTGTGGAACTGGTGAGCACAGGTTTCCAGTTTCTCCGGCCTAATCCGGTCGAGTTTGCCAGGCGGACCTATGTGGTGCCGATTCAGGTCACGGACGATGTCTCGGCCGACCTCTCCCTGGCCATGCTGCCCTACGAAGAGCAGGCCATTGGCCGAGCGGTGCTGACCGACATCGAGGGCGTGAAGGTACCAGTGTGCACCGCCGAGGATCTCATCATCTACAAAGTCATTTCGGAGCGTGCCAAAGACTGGTCAGACATCGAAGGGATATTGTTGCGGCAAGGGGCAAAATTGGATCAGGACTATATCATCGGCTGGCTGGAGCAGTTTGCCCAGGCATTGGAGCGCCCGGAGATTGTCACCCGCTACGAGAGCCTGCGGGCACAGGTTGAGAGATAACTGAGGAGGGAATCATGTCCGAAGAACTAAAGGTCGTAGGTACCAACGTCCCCCGCCTTGACGCGCTGGACAAAGTGACTGGTGCGGCCAAGTTCGTGGACGACATCCAGTTCGGGCCAGGGCTGCTGTACGCCAAGCTGAAACGCAGCCCCTATCCCCACGCCAGGATCGTCAGCATGGATACCCACAGAGCGGAGGCCCTGCCCGGGGTGAAGGTGGTGGTCACCGGGCGAGATTATCCTGAGCATTACGTTGGGCTGTACCTGCTGGATCGGACGGTGTACGCCGTGGACCGGGTGCGCTTCGTAGGCGACCCGGTGGCAGCGGTGGCTGCCGTCAGCGAAGAGATTGCCGAGCAGGCTGTGGAGTTGATCGAGGTAGAATACCAAGAGCTACCGGGCCTCTTCGACCCCGAGGAGGCGCTGAAGCCCGATGCGCCCCTCATCCACCCCGACCTGGGCAAATACGAGTGCGCGCCTTTCATCCTGCCCGAGCCAGGCACCAATATCTCCAATCATTTCAAGCTGCGCAAGGGGGATGTGGAAGCAGGTTTCGCCCAGTCGGATGTCATCGTCGAGGGCACCTACCGCGTGCCCCACGTCCAGCACGTGGCCATCGAGACCCACGTGGTGGCCACCCAGCAGGATGCCAGCGGCAAAATCACCCTCTGGTCGTCCTCGCAATCGCCCTTCGCCCAGCGGGCCCTTATCGCCAAGGCCTTTGGCCTGCCATTGGACCGGTTGCGGGTCATCACCCCTTACGTAGGCGGTGGCTTCGGCTCCAAGGCCGGAGTAAGCATGGAGGCCTGCGTGATACCACTGGCCATGAAGGCCAAAGGCCACCCGGTCAAACTGCGCCTGACCCGCCAGGAGGAGTTCTACACCAGCTTTGTGCGCCAGGGACTGGTGGCCCACATCAAGATGGGCGTGACCAAAGAGGGCAAGATCCTAGCCCAGGAGAACAAGTTCTACTGGGACGCTGGCGGCTACACCGAATACGGCGTTAACGTGGTCCGGGCGGCGGGCTATTCCTCCAGCGGCCCCTACGAGGTACCCAATCTCAAGACGGATTCCTATGCTGTCTACACTAACCATCCGGTGGGTGGCCCTATGCGTGGCTTCGGCATGCCCGAAATGCACTTCTGCCTGGAGCAGCACATAGATGTGGTGGCCAGGCGCATTGGCATGGACCCCGTCGAGTTCCGCCTGAAGAACGCCATCCGCGAAGGCACACTTATCCCCACAGGCAGCCCCATGCACCCCACTGGCTTTTCCGATTGCATCAGAAAGGCGGCCAGAGCCATTGGCTGGGGCAAGAAGCGGCCGCCCTCGGCCCCTCACAGGCGCCGGGGGCTCGGCTTCGCTGGGATGTGGAAGGCCCCGGCCATGCCGCCAAACCCTGGCTCCTCGGCCACGGTTAAGCTCAACGAGGATGGGACGGTGAGCGTGAGCATCGGCGCGGTGGATCTGGGTCAGGGCGCGCTGACCGTCGCGGCCCAAATGGCTGCTGAGACCCTGGGCGTACCCATGGATACCATCCGCGTCAACCTGGTAGACACCGACTATAGCCCTTACGAGTGGCAGACGGTGGCCAGCCGCATCACCTGGTCCACGGGCAACGCCGTCGTCCAGGCGGCCGGGGTGGTGCGAGGACGCATCCTGGATCTGGTGGCCGAGGTCTGGGATGAATCACCGGAGGACCTGACCATCATGGATGGCAAGGTCATTTCCTTCAAGTCAGAGCGGGAGATCGAACTGAAAGACTTTGCCGTCACTGGCTTGCAGATGCCTGACGGCTCCTGGCGGGGTGGCCCCATCCTCGGCGAAGGTTCCTTCATGCCCACCTACGTCTCGGGGCTGGACGCGGAGACAGGCCAGGGGGAGCGGGCGGTGGTGCACTGGACCACGGGGGCTCAGGCTGTCGAGGTGGAGGTGAACACCGAGACCGGCGAGGTCGAGGTACTCAAGGTGTGCGCGGCTTATGACGTGGGCAAGGCCATCAACCCAGACCTGGTGTTGACCCAGATCGAGGGGGGAGCGGTGCAGGGGATGAGCACAGCCCTCTTTGAAGAGCTCAAGCTGGAGAAGGGCCAACCGACCAATGCCAGCCTGACCGACTACAAGATTGCCACCGCGGTGGATGCCCCGGCTGAGATCAAAGGGCACATCGTGGAGGTGCCCCAGGACGACGGGCCGTGGGGCGCTCGCGGCGTGGGTGAACATACCATGGTACCCACTGCCCCGGCCATCGCCAACGCTGTCTACGATGCCCTGGGGGTGCGCATCACCAGTCTGCCCCTGACGGCGGAGAAGGTCTACCTGGCTCTGCAAGAGAAGGCGTGATTCCCTCAGCCATGATTTGCGGATATCGCTTTCGGTCGAAAGAGCAGAGTAAGGGTTCAGTCGCCTTCAGTTTCGGCCTACTCAGGATGCTTCATAGTTACCCCGTGAACGCTTACTCCCCATCAATCTCTTTCCTCTACCCAGGTGCCGAAGTACTTGGCTTGTAGTTCCCGGCTCTTACGGACGCCTTCCTCGGTCAGTACCACTGATTTAGCCCGCCGGCTCTGGCTGAGGAGCCCCTTTTCCTCCAGGGTGTCCAATACCTCAAAGCGAAAGCCTTTCCAGGCGCGATGAATGGGGGGCCGGCTGGGGACGACCTGCTCTTCCCATGAGGTCAGGTAGAGCAAGAGCAGGGTGAGGTCTTCGATCGCTGCATCTACTTCGTTTGAGAGCTCCTGGTAGTTCCCCCATTCGTCGTGGTCCGTTCTGCGCTCGGAGAGCGAGCTTCCTTCGAGGGGGGCCAGCAATCCGTGCTCTACGTCTTCCGGTACCGGCACCCGGGCAATGATGTGGGGCCAGAGCGTGATGGGTGGCCGGGCGATCAGGGCTTTATCGAGGCGAATAGCGTTTAGATCATCGTGCAGGTAGGGACGCCGGCCGCAGTGCAGGGCATCGCATCTCAGGCGAATGCCGGGGGCGCAGCGTTTCCAGGGACAGGTACGCCCCAGGTAGTTGCCAGCCGGATCGGCCAGGAAGACGTCGGCACCCCAGTTGATCTGCTGCAGGTGGCCACGAAGCTGGCGGGCCAGTTTTGCCAGAGGGGCCAGGTCGGCCTCATTGGTTACGGTGACCAGGACATCGCCATCTTCAGGTTCAGGCTCATCGGTGGTCAGGGAACCGAGAAGGGCGATGCGCGTGACGCCTGGCAGCCGGCTGGCCCCACGCACAAAGGCCAACAACTCGGCGATGAACCTTTCCCGGACGGGCGGGGGCGCCGGAGGTGTTTCTTCCTCACTTTCTGATTCGGGCTCAATAGTCGGCTCGATGCCGATGGATTCCAGCCAGTTCAACACGCGCCACCGCACCTGCTCATTTTTAAAATCGAACCAGCGTTCCCGCTCCCTGGGATGGTCGGCCAGCACATCTTTGAAATATCGAAAGGCACCACGGCCTTCAATGGCCCGCCACAGTTGCTCGCGCAAGCAGTCATCTTGGACAGTGCTGATGAAACGCTCCATGTCCTGGTATCCTTGGCGAGAGTCGCCCTGTGGCACACTGACGTAGCGGCTGCCATAGCCATCTTCGACCCGCTTGGCCATCTCAACCCATTCCTGTTGCCAGTCCGGCAAAGGGTAGTCCGGAGGCTCTTCCCAGTACAAGCGCATCTCGTCTGTGACCGTGATCACCTCACCGGTCTCCAGATCGAGGTAGTAATTCATCTCCCACGAAGCATCCTCGAAAGCCGCCTCCAGTTCGGCCATGTCTACCTTCAGCTTTTTCATACTCGCTCTCCTCATTCGCCCCTGCCAACGCGTGGCTATTTCCACTTCAAAAACCCCGGTCCTGGGCACCAGAATTCCACCACTGCCTTTTGGGTAATATTACTGCTATTGTCTTCAATTGTCAATTCACAATTCTTTTCTCCTTGCGTTATTCCTCAATTTGATGTTATAATGGTACGGTACGGAACGTCACCTAAGCGCACTTACTTCATCACCCACCCCAACAGATTAAGCTCCCCTCCCTGATAGGGGGAGGCTGGGAGGGGTGGAATTTGCAACGTAAGAGCCGAGTGGACTCGAAGACACCGTAACTCTCAGCGCGGCTTCGACCCCCCCTAACTCCTCCCTGCTAGGGAGGGGAACTGGAAGAAGGAGGCACCTATCGCTAACGTGACCATACCCACAGAAGCTCCCGTTGAGCGGGGCTTCTTAGTGGGCATAGAAATGAAAAGCCGGAGCTCTCCCTCGTCGGATGGCCGCTGGCCAGTGGAGGATTCCCTGGCAGAACTGGCCCAACTGGCCCGCACAGCCGACGTCGAGGTAGTGGGCCAGACTTATCAGCGCCTGGAATCCATTAACCCGGCTACCCTCATCGGCAAGGGCAAAGTGGAGGAACTGGTCGAGTATCGAGACGAGATAGGCTACAACGTTCTCATCCTCGACGACGAGCTTTCGCCTCGCCAGCAACGCAACCTGGAGGAGGCCCTGGGTGAGGATGTCAAGGTCCTGGACCGCACGGCTCTCATTCTGGACATTTTTGCCCGCCACGCCCACACCCGCGAAGGAGCCCTCCAGGTGGAACTGGCCCAGTACGTGTACCGGCTTCCCCGCCTGACGCGCCAGTGGACCCACCTGGCCCGTCAGGCAGGCGGGGCCTCCGGTCGCGGCGGAACGACCGGGGTGGGGTTGCGCGGACCAGGCGAGACCCAGCTCGAAACCGACCGGCGGGAGATCAGCCGGCGCATCGCCCGCCTGAAGCGGGAGCTGGAGCAGGTGCGCACCCACCGCCGTGGCTATCGCCGCCGTCGCCGGAAGGCTGCCATCCCGGTGGTGGCCCTCGTCGGCTACACCAACGCTGGAAAATCAACCCTGCTCAATGCCATCTCCGACGCCAATGTGCTGGTCGAGGACAAGCTCTTCGCCACCCTCGACCCTACCACGCGGCGGGTGACCCTGCCGGAGGGCCGGGAAGCCCTCTTCACCGACACGGTGGGCTTCATTCAGAAGCTTCCCACAACCCTGGTGGCGGCCTTCAGAGCTACTTTGGAAGAAATTACCGAAGCCGATCTGCTTCTGCACGTGGTGGATATAACGCATCCAAACGCCCTGGAGCAGAGCCGGGCTGTGGAGGAGACCCTGGCTGAGATTGAAGCTACGGACAAGCCCGTGGTGGTGGCCCTCAACAAGATTGACAAACTGGGGAACCCGCCTCTGATACAGGAAATGGTAGCCGAATTCCCCAACAGCCTGGCTATCTCGGCCAGGGAAAGGTTGGGGCTCACGGAGCTTCTGGGCCGCGTGGAAACGGTGCTGAACCAGGAGTTGGTGTACGTTACCGTCTGTATTCCCTACCACGAGAGTGGCCTGGTCTCCCTTTTCCACCGACAGGGCACGGTAGAGAGAGAAGAGCACGGCAAGGAGGGTACGGTCCTGGCCGGGCGGTTGCCAGCCAGGTATCTGGAAGTCTTCCGCCATTACCTGGTTTGATCGCGCCGTCAGGCCGGGGGTGTAGGGGGTGTCCCCCTCTCTTCTAAACCAATCCAGGCAAACTATGTCGCTTCGGAGCGTGGCGCTTTATATTGGATTGACAGCTAGGCAGGCATGAACTATAATCTAGGCAACGATGCCCGGTCGCAACAAAGGAGGTGCTGGTACTTATGCAAAATTTGGCAGATTTCCTTGAGAGGGTGAAGGGCCTTCCCATTCTTATCGGCATCCTCCTGGTGATCCTCAATTTCATCGTGCAGTACATTCCCGGCCTGGCTTTTCTGGGTGACAGCAACCTTTTGCTCCACCTGGGCGTCGTGGTAGGACTCCTGGGGGTACTGACGGCGGAGGCGATCTAGTAGCTGGGAAGCGAGAAGGTTTGCTATGACTGTACAT
>Ga0315308_1000619_pt1 | contig 20111 bp, 26 predicted proteins | sample TDP3_MG_FD_203078 | JGI IMG/M metagenome (GOLD analysis project Ga0315308, IMG submission 203078) | Freshwater sediment microbial communities from Lake Towuti, South Sulawesi, Indonesia - TDP3 | ecosystem: Environmental > Aquatic > Freshwater > Lake > Sediment | place: Indonesia: South Sulawesi... | reverse complement strand
TGAGTGTTCAGTTTCTGCACAAGCCTTCAATAGTTGTGAGTGGAGCCAGCGGTGGCGAGCGTTCAGTTGCAGCGGTCGCCTTCATATTCGCCCTCAAGGAGTTTACCCCAGCCTCTTTCTACATCCTCGATGAGATAGATGCCCATTTAGACCCCTTCCACGTTTCGAAGCTCGCCGACGTTCTTCGGGAAGAGTCAGAGAAAACCCAGTTCACAGTTATCACTTTAAAACCTGAAATGTTGAATAAGGCGCAGAAAGTTTACGGAGTTTATGAGCGCAACGGGGTCTCAAACGTTATTTCAGCCAAATTCCTAGAGGTGCCAAGTTAGTGGCTTCTGCGACGGTCAAAAAGCCGTTTTATCTCCATCCTCCATGGAACATTCTCTTCGAATTCCACAAACTTGAAAGGCTCATACCTTGGAACATCAACATCGCCTATTTGCTTACAACTTTTCTTGAAGAAATGGAAAAGACTGGGCAGGTAGACTTTCGGGCTTCAGGCGTAGCCCTCGATTCCTCAGCCTTCATACACTTGATGAAGTCGAAGCTTTTGCTGAAGCTTGAAGAACCGCCGCCACCACCTAAACCTCCACAGGACTTCCTTCCTCCGCCCCTTTTTCTTCCGCTTAGGCATGAGTTGACTTCAACAACCATAAGGCATCTGCTAGAAGTTTTGGATGACGTTTTGAAAGGAGAGAAACTAACCCGTTTTGAAAAGACCGTTGCAGAACCGATTCTTCCAGCACCGTCAGAGATTTTGTCACAACTGGACCTATACCTTATGGAAATTGAGGTGCAGATGGAAAAGCTCTACGCCTCTCTAGCGGAGAGGGTGAAGGGCGCAGGAATAATAGAGTTTTCAACTTTAATACATGGTGTGGGGCGGCTGGAAGCCATCCGCACCTTCATTCTCCTACTATTTTTAGCGCAAGATGGAAGAGTAAACTTGTGGCAGAATGAGGAAACTGAAGAGATTTACATAACCATTGGTGATTTAAACATTGCAGAAGGCGGAAAAACAGCCGTTTAATTTGGATGTGACTCTTCAGGAGAAGCAAGCCGCAGAGAAAACGCAGCGTGACCTAGCCTTGTTAGAGGCTGCCCTATATGTTGCTGGTCGCCCCTTAGAATTAAACGAGTTATGTTCTGTTTTGAAGACTCGTTCCAAAAACAAAACGAGAAAACTTGCGAAGACACTCATGCGAGAATATGCAAGCAGAAACACAGCCCTTGAAATTTTGGAGCTGAAGGATGAAAGATATGTTTTGCAGTTGAAGGCTGAACTCACACCTCACGTTAGAAAACTTGTCAAAAGACCACTACTTTCCACGGGTCCGCTAAAAACGCTTTCCTACATAGCTTATAGACAGCCGATATCCCAAAAAAGAGTTGTTGAAGTGCGGGGGCATCACGTCTACGGTCATATAAAACTGCTGAGGGAAATGGGTTTAGTCGCCGCCGAAAGAAGCGGACGTTCAAGGGTCCTTAGAACAACCGAATATTTCGCAGACTACTTCGGTTTAAGCCACGATGTGGCAACCATGAAAAAAGAGTTGAAACACGTTTTTGAGGACTTCGCGAAAAAAGAAAAACCTGAGTCCTGAAATGGATAGGTTTATATGCAAAATAACGGTGATAGAGAACACTCAAGTTTAGAAAATAAAGGGAAATGAAAAATGTCGGTCTGGCACGGCCGTTTGCACAAGAAAAAGCCTTCAGGAGGCAGAAAGAGAGCCTACAGGGGAAAGAGGAAATTTGAGCAAGGCTCATTTCCAGCAGAAACAATCTTGGGCGAACCGAAGCGGAAGACCGCCAGAGGAAGAGGCGGAAACACAAAAATCAAAATTCTAAGCGACAAATACGCCTGTGTGACCGACCCGAAAAGCGGAAAAACAGAAAAGGCCGAGATTATGCGGGTTGTCAAAAATCCCGCCAACATCGATTATGACCGCAGAGGCGTAATAACCAAGGGTGCGGTAATAGAAACTTCTCTTGGTTTGGCACGTGTTAGTTCTCGTCCGGGGCAAGATGGAATAATAAACGCCGTTCTCATGAGCGAAGAAGAAAGGAGTTAATCTGCTCTTTATTTTGTTGTGGTTGCGCTTCGAATCTTTAACAGTTCTTTCGCAATCTTTTTTATCATTTTATCCTTCGGCTCATTTTTTTTCACAAGAAGCATGCCGGTTTTCAGCCAAGGGGTTTTTGGGTAACCAGCATCCTGCACAAGTTCATATTCCAAGCCAATTTTTTCCGCGGCGTCTTTTATCTCAAAAATCTTCGGGGAGGGCACAGCCGAACTTTTCGGAATTCGTCTCCCATCCTTTCTTGTTTTTGTCGAGTCGAAGTAGGCCGGCCACATAACTATTTTGTCTTGCTTACGCATTTTTCTCTCCTACCACTATTTGTGGGCGTAGTAAGCTGTCAATCTCATGTTAACTTTGTCGATTCTGACGAAGCCAAACCTCTCAAACTGTATCACGCTGTTTGGCTTTAACTGTTTACAGGAGTTTTCAGCTATTCCTTCCGCTATTGTTGCATCAGACATGACGACATGGGAGGGCATGTCCTCTCCAACTGGTATCCAATGAATCAGCTGCGCCTTAGCCTTTCTTGCCTCGTCGTAAGATTCGCTGATGAAAGATGCCTCAGCGGAATATTCGTTTACGCCTTCGATTTTTATGTTGAACAGTTCCATGAGGCGAATTGTATTCCCGATTTTTGAAGCATCCATATCCTTTTTTGAAACCCAGAAAGCTGCGGAATTGCCGTCTCCTTCAGGCTTTATTGTGTATTCTCTAAACCCTCTTTCGGGCTTTTCTGGGTGCAGATGAAGCCTCGCCACAAACGCTTTTGGAATATTTTTAACAGTCAATTCTATCGGGTTATGCACGAAAAAGTATCTGTCAGATATGGGGTCTAGGATTTTGCGGTTATAAGCGTACAGATTTTCCCAGCTTAAAATAACGTCTGAGGTTTTAGGTCCAACATCAACTATCATCTTCTTTATCGCTTCTGGCGTCATCCCCCTCCTTCTCAAGGCTGCAAAAGTTGCCAGACGTGGGTCATCCCAATCCTTGTACAGTCCTTCCCTTATTCCCTGAACGATTTTTGACTTGCTTAGGGAGGCACCAGTTATTTTAAGCCTGCCGTAGTGTATGGCTTCTGGATACTGCCAGCCCAGATACCTATACATGTACTCTTGCCGAACCATGTTTGTTAAGTGCTCTTTTCCCCGTATTATGTGGGTTACGCCCATATGGTGGTCGTCTATACCGCACGCGAAGTTGTATAGGGGCCAGACATGATATTTGCTTCCAACCCTTGGATGCGAATACCTTTCAGCGTCTATGACGCGGAGGGCAGGCCAGTCTCGAACCGCTGGGTTTGGGTGGTTCAAATCAGTTTTTACGCGGCACACCGCCTCGCCTTCCTTACAACCGCCTCCAAGCATACGTTGCCATCTTGCAAGATGCTCTTCTGGCGGCAAATTGCGGCACTCACATGGCTTGCTGGCTAATATCTGCTTTCGAAATAGTTCTGGCTCACATGTGCAAACATAGGCGTTGCCGTCCCTCAGCAGCCTTTCAGCGTACTCATAATATATGGGCATTCTGTCGCTTTGAATGTACTCTTCATCCGGCTTGCATCCGAGCCAAGCCAGATCCTCTCTGATGCGGTCGTAAAACTCTAAAACGGGCCTTTTCAGCTTGGGGTCTGTGTCCTCAAAACGCAGAATGAACTTGCCTCTATACATGCGTGCGTACTCATAGCACAATATTATAGCTCTTGCCGAGCCCAGATGCAGAACACAGTCCGGGTTCGGCGAAAACCGCGTAACAACCTGAGCATACTTGTCCACGTTTGGCAAAGGCGGGAGACGCTTTTCTTCCTCAACTTTCTCTTTTATGAGGGCTTCTGGCCACTTTTCCTCGATTATGCGGTTTTGCTCATCTAATGTTAGATTGTTGACTTCCCTAACAATATCATTAACGAGAGTGGATAGTTCCTTAACCTTGGTTCTGTACTCCGCTTTTTCACCCAAGATTTTTCCAATAACCGGACCTGCTTGCGATTTGCCACCATGCCTGATAGCGTTTAACAAAGCGATTTTCCGAACAGTTTCCCTAAGTTCAGCGTCTTCTTCACGTGTCAATTGCCTTCCGCTCCTTAGGCTTAAACTTTCCTTTCAATTAAGAATTTTGCAAAGGCGTTTAATTTTTCCTTCGCATCTGATTTGTGCAGAAGCTTTTCGACACCTCTCCAGCTTTCTTCGACAATTTTTCCTGCGAAATGCTTCACGTAATCTAGAGAGCCGTATTTTTCCATGATTGCTATGGCTTCGTCTCTTAGCTTCTGGTCTGAAGTGTGCGCATTAAGGATTTCAATAAGTCTCCTTTTATCCTCAGCCTTTGCGACTTTTAATGTGTGAATAACTATTAGGCTCCGTTTTCCCTCTGTTATGTCCTGTCCCCGTCCCCCCTTCTTTTCAGCAAACTTCTCACCGGTTAAATCTAGGATGTCGTCTTGCATTTGGAACGCCACGCCTATGCTTTCGGCGAAACGTCCAAGTTTTTCAGCAAGCTCTTCGTTTGCATCCGCCAAAACAGCGGCAATCTTAGCCGCCATCCTCGCCAACGTCCCAGTTTTGTAAGCACACATCTGCAAATAGTCCCTTTCGTCTATTTTATCGGCGTTCGCTAAGCCTCTGTGCCATGCAATGTCCATTGCTTGACCAAGGCTTAGGCTAATCATCTCCTGCACGTAAATCTCATAGACTTTGCAAAGTTTCTCAGAAGAAACTTTTTCTCTGTTTTTTATCAGCGGTAGGAGCGGTAGATAGTACATGGCGTTTCCGGCGTTTATGGCTATGTCTAAGCCATAGATTTTGTATGTGCATGGTTTCCCTCTTCGGAATTCTGACGCGTCTTCTATGTCGTCTACAATTAATGTTCCGTTGTGGATGACTTCTGGAATTATGGCAAAATCAACAAACTCCTCAGGATTCTTGCCTAAGGCTTCGCAGATTAACAAGAACAGGGCTGGGCGCCACCTTTTTCCGCCCCTGTCGAGAAACTCCCAGATGGGCTCGGCAACTGCCTTGTTCAAAGCGTCTAGGTTGTGTGCGTAGCGTGGCGGATTAATCCTAAAAAAAGCAGCCTTTTCTGAAAAAGCTCTTGGAACATACCTTTCGATAATCTTATCTATGAGAGCGGCTTTCTCTTCAAGAAATTTCTCGATGTCCAAGGGGCTTAATTCCTCCCTCTCCGTGCATAACCTTCTGTGTTGAACCCTCTTAACCTCAACCATTCCGCTGTTTTACCTGTTACGACAATGGGGTTCTTCCACAAGGCTTGAACAGAATTCGCCCCTACAAGAAACATGCTGTTCCTCAATTCCTCCATCAGAAGCGAAAGCACACTTTTTGTTTCCTTAACTCCTTTAACCGCTTCCTTCAGCACTGGCTGCGAAAGGCTCGTCAAGCTTGCGCCCAAAGCCAAAGCCTTAGCCATTTCCACTCCGTCGCGTATTCCTCCGGAAGCGATGATAGGAATGCTCACTGTTTGGGAAACTTCAACGATGCTTATTGCTGTTGGGATACCCCAGTCCCAGAAGACATGGCCCAATCTGCGTTGTCCTTTTGCGCGATAATATTCAACTGCTGCGAAGCTTGTGCCGCCTGCTCCGCTTACGTCTATGCCTCTCACACCCACAGTCTCAAGTTTTTTTGCCTCTTCAGCAGCTATTCCCGCGCCTGTTTCCTTCGCAATCACGGGTTTGTCCAGTTCTTTTGCTATTTCACCCATTTTTTCAAGCACTCCTTTGAAGCATGTTTGACCTTCTGTTTGAACAACTTCTTGTAGCGGGTTTAGGTGTATTGCTATGGCGTCTGCCTCAATCATTTCTACAGCTTTTTTCACTTCTTTTAGCCCGTATCCGCGGACGAGTTGCACTCCGCCGATGTTTGCGATTAGGAAAGCTGTTGGAGCCTTTTTCCTGGCTATCGAGAAGGTTTTTTCAAGTTTTCTGTCTTCGATGGCTGCTCGTTGACTCCCAACCCCCATTCCTAGCCCCAACTCTCCCACGGCTTCTGCTATTGTCGCGTTGATTTTGGTTGCCTCTGGTGTTCCGCCAGTTATCGCGCCTACAATTAACGGCGCGGCAAATTTGTGGTTGAAAACGGTTGTGGACAAATCTATTTTCTGCTTGTCAATTTCTGGCAAAGCCTTATGGACGAAGTGAATGTCTTCGAATCCCGTTGTAGCTTTTCGTGCTTGGACGTTCTGGTTTAAGGAGATTCTGATGTGCTCTGCTTTACGTTTTCTTGTTTCCGTTGCCAATTCTACTCCTTCTCTATCAGGGTGCCTTCCACTTTTTCTCCTTTTAGAGCCTTGTAAATATAGTTTGGCTTCGTGGCATTTACAATTTTTACTGGAATTCCCCTCTCTATGGCTGGTAGAAGCTCGGCTATCTTGCCGAACATGCCGCCTGTAACATCACACGCGGTTGGCTTGCCTAGGTTGCTATGGAGTTTTTTCACCTCTTCTAATGTCAAGTGCTTGAACATTTTTGCGGTTTTCTTAACTTTCGGGTCATCGTCGTACAATCCTTCAACATCAACGCCAATTATGATGCGACCTGCGTTGAACCTTGTGGCGATGTGTGAGACAAGCTGGTCGCCGGATAATATCGTGAAGCCTAATTTTGTGTCTAGGACCGTGTCTCCGTAGAGGACTGGCAAGAAACCCATTTTCAGCAGCGTTTTTAATGGTGCGTCTTCAAAGCATCTGATTCTGCCATTTTCGGTCATTATGCAGGAGGAAGGTGTGACGCTTACTGCTGGAATGTTGTGCCATACCAATGCGTCCATGAATAGACCGTTGAGCACGGTCATGACGTGATGGGTTTCTGCAAAACCGATTATCTGCTCTGCCTTTTTTAACCCCTCTTTGATGGCATATTCTTGAGCTACTGGGTGACCGAAGCTTCCCCCACCGTGGACAATTATCAAGTTTGGAACGTTTGCTTTCTGGAGCTCCTCTGCTAAACGGTTCATTTCTCGCGTTCTCGCCGCAAGCTCTCCACTTTTATCCGTAATTACTGAGCCGCCAATCTTCAAAATTGTAGGCTTAAGCTCCCTCAATCTTGACACCCTCATCCGTTTTCCTGGCTATGAAGGATCTACCACCCGCCCTTTGAATGGCTTCCAAAACTTGTTCAAGCCTTTCGCTTCTTGCCAGAGCTATCATACACCCGCCGCCTCCGGCACCAGTTAATTTTGCGCCTAGGGCTCCTGCTTTTCGCGCGGCACTTGCAAGCCACTCTAACGATTCGTCTGAAACTCCTATTCCATAAAGCAACGCGTGGTTTATGTTCATCAACTCTCCAAGGGTTTCCAGGTCGTTTTCCTTGAGGGCTTCCATGGCTCTCAAGACAGTTTCACGGGCTGCCAACATCATGGGCTCCACCACTTGCGGATACTTTTCCCGTATGGCCCTCACTTTTTCAACTTGAACACGTGTAGACCTCTCTATGCCTGTGTCTCCGATAACGAGCGGAATATCCATTCTAACGTCTAAAGGCTTGAATCCTGTATCCATTTGAAACAGAAGTGTGCCGCCAAAAGTTGAAATTGCTGGGTCTATCCCTGATGGAGTGCCGTGCACAATTTTTTCTGCTTCATAGGTTATGCGGAAAACGTCTTCCTTTGACACTTTTACATCTAGGAGAGCGCTCACCGCTGCTGTTACGGCTGCTGCTACGGCTGCTGAAGACCCTAACCCGGCAGCGACAGGAACTGTCGAGTTTATTTCAACGTCTAACCCGACATTCTTCCCGTGTTTTTCTAAAACTTTTTCCACAGCCAATCTTATTGGTTCAAATTTTAATCTTGCTTCCTTTGCGTCGCCTTGTTCAATTTTGAAGGCTCCGTTTTCGAAGTATCCCGCAAGGTTTAGGTTTGCAGAACGTACATAGAGGCGTTCGTCGTTGCGTTTTTCTGCCTTTGCAAAGGCTCTTTTGTCTATGGCTAAAACTATGGCTGGTTCGCCGTAGACTACGAAGTGTTCTCCGAAAAGTATTACTTTGGCGGGAGCTGAGGCAACGACCCCCATTCTACACCACTATTTTGTGAAACAGACGGCGGCATACCCAACGACACTCGAGTAGTCGCCAGTTACATCTCCACTGGTTTTATAACATAATAATTTTGCCTCTTTAGCCCCCAAAATCTTCGCTGCGGTGACTAGAGCTATTATCGGACCATATCCACATGCGCTAACACGCTGTGTCTCAATGATCGAACAAAATCGAGCTTCATCCATTGCTTCCACGGCTTCAAGAGCCAACCTGTCTTTTTTCGCTGCTCTCTCTTGTGGTTCGTAATGCGTCATGTCCGAAGAGGCTATAATGACCGCGTTTTTTCCAGCTAAAGCCTTAGCTACGGCTTCTCCCACTTCTATGGCTGAGGGTAAATCTTGCATTGAAAAGCAAATGGGTATCATCTTGAATTCTGAGCCATAAAGGTATTGGAGAAAGGGAAGCTGAACCTCAATTGAATGTTCAAAACGGTGGGCAGAATCATCGACATCAATCAAACGTGATTCATGCACGATTTGGTTGGCTGTCTCACCGTCTACTTCAACATCGCCTAAAGGCGTTCGCCAAACGCCCTCATTCATAACAGCCAAGGCACTACCATAACCAGTATGATTCGGACCGAAAATAACCACAAGATTCGGTTTACCGTCTAAAGCCAGTCTGTAATAGGCGTGGGCTGCCACGGGCCCAGAAAACATGTAACCCGCATGTGGACAAACTAAACCTATTACTCGTCTTGGACCAGCCTTCTCGACTTCTGGAATTTTACCGGGTCCAAGCTCGTGGAGAAAACAACCTTTTATCTGCCTCTTCAGTGATTCAGCGTTTCCCTCGTAGAAGACTCCTGCTTGAGTTGGACGCCGAACGTTCACCATTTCTTTAGACTTCCTCCTCTTCCTTTGAAATCTTAGCCTCAAAATCATCAATTGTTAAAGGCAAATCCTTGTCCGCCGGAAGTTCACCCCTCTCCCTCAGTACCTGCCTCGCCAAAAGCCAATAGATAACAGCCAAGGCTCGCCTACCCTTATTGTTTGTGGGAATAACCAGGTCTACTCCGGAGAATTCGTTGTCCGTGCTGCATAAAGCCACTACTGGTATACCCACTGAGGATGCCTCTTTAACTGCTTGAAAATCTACCCTTGGGTCAGACACTATTAGCACTTCTGGTTCAATACGGTTGGGATACAATGGATTTGATAAAAGCCCTGGAATGAAGCGCCCAACCACAGGATTTGCTCCGGTTACCTCGCAGAACTTCTTAGCTGGTTCCTGTGCATAGAGTCTGGCCGCTGCTGTCGCGATTTTTGCCGGTTCAAACCTTGCCAGAAACTTGGCAGTAGCTCTTATGCGGTCATCCGTCTTTTTAACGTCTAAGACAAATAGGCCGTCTGGTCTAACGCGGTATATGAATTGCTCCATGTCCCCTGTTTTCATCCTTGTTCCTATGTGGATTCCTGCTGATAAGAGAGTATCCCGCGGTAGTAGTAGCTCTTCCTCTGGAACTGCTGCTGCTGTTTCACTCTTGGATTTTTCCTCTTCTTTTGTTTCCTTAATTTCTTCATCTTCCGGCAAGCGTTCATTCTCCTTAAAGGATTTGAAGATCAGCCATTTTTGCTCTATCCCCCAAAAACTCTTCTATCCTTATTAACTCGTTTATCTTTGCTACTCGTGCTCCTTCCAAAACTCCCGTCTTTATTATTGGACATTTGAAAGCTACGGCCAAATGGGCTATGTGCCAGTCGCATGTATCGCCTGAACGGTGCGCCATCACTGGTACGTATCCGTTTCCTTTCGCCATTTCGATTGTTTCCCAGGCGTCTGTAAGTGTGCCGACCTGATTCACTTTGATTATAACCGCGTTGGCTGCACGCATTCTTATTCCAAGGCTTAACCTTTCGCTGTTTGTTGTGAAGAGGTCGTCGCCGCAGATCAAACAATTTTTAACTTTTTTGGTGAGCTCCGCAAAACTTTTGTAGTCTTCTTCATTGAAGGGGTCCTCGACATATGACAGATGGTATTTTCTGATGTTTTCTACAATGAATTCTAGTTGTTCGCCTGAGTCTAGTTTTTTCTTTTCTCTTTGGTAAATGTAAGCGTCCTCCTTGTCGCTCCATAGGGAAGAGGCTGCAGCGTCTATACCAAAACCGCATTCGAGCCCCAACTCGTTACCGACTTCTTCGCATGCATTAGCCAAAACCTCAAGAGCATCCGAATTTCCGATGTTTGCTACCCAAGCTCCTTCATCGCTTTTGCCCCCGCTAAAAAGCTTATCCTTCTTTTTCAGAATTAAACCGATTCTTCCATGAATCTGAGCGTTAGCTGTAGCAGCTTCAAAGAAGGATTCCGTCCCGTGGGGGAGAACAAGGAACTCCTGTATATCTGGTGACTTTCCATGTGCGTGGTTTCCACCACTCATCACGTTTCCAAGGGGGTATGGGAGCTCACGGGCAACGTGTCCTCCTAAATACTGGAAGAGAAGCGAACCATAAGAATTTGCGGCTGCCTCGGCGTTGGCCAAAGAAATGGCGAAGGCTGTGTTTCCACCTATCACTTTGAAGTTCTTTGAGCCATCGATTTCGCGGAGTGTATTATCGATTTCCTCTTGAAAATCAGCGTTTAATCCAACAATTTCTGGAGCTATGAGTTCTTCCACTTTTTTTATTGCTTGGTCCACTCCACCCTGTGGATAATAGACCACCTCAGCTTTTCCTCGGCTTTTTCCAGCAGGGGCGGAGACTCTTCCAAAACCTGAAGTTGTTACGACATCAACTTCTATTGTTTCTTCTCCTCGGCTGTTGAAGACTTTTCTCGCCATTATATCTTCAATAACTGCTGACATGATTTTCCCCTTTCACTTCTAATAATATTTTCTCACTTCTTTTCGTTTTTCCGCCTCTTCGTAAAAGCGTAGAACTTCGTCGATGATTTCTACATGCGACAGAAGCATGCGCCTGCAACAGTACCGTTTGATTCCTAAGCTGTCTAAGACTTCGCCTGCCTTCTCTCCAGATTTGACTCTTCTGGCGAATTCTTCCCACACGTCTCCAATTAGCTTGCCGCATGTGAAACATCTTACTGGTATGATCATTCAATGCGCCTTCTTACCTGTAGCTTTTCTGATCTCTAGCCCGCGCTCCTGGCCCTCCGAACTTTTTGGGTTCTTTTCTCCTAGAATCCCCTGCAAGCATTGTTCTGTCATATTCAACAAAAATTGTGTGTAGATGTGTGCTTTTCGTCCACTTTAACAAAGCGTTGGAAATAGCCATTCTTGCGGCTTCTGCTTGTCCCATGTAGCCTCCTCCTGAAACCTTTACGTCCATGTCCAACTGTTTCCAGACGTCATCTCCAGCTTGTAGGAGAGGCTCCATCATTTTCTCGCGGGCAATTCTTGGTTCAAAAATTTCCAGCGGGGTTCTGTTTATGCGTACTCTTCCGGTTCCAGGTTTAACAACTGCTCGTGCCATGGCTGTTTTCCTTTTTCCACTAACGACTAAGACTTTTTTAGCTGGCATAATTATTCACCGGGGTTCCATCCTATTTCTTTCGCGAAATCGCCAAGCGTGAAGTGTGGGGATGTTAACTTTTTGGCTTGGGCATCCACTAGGGTTTCCATTTTTCTGTCTTTAAGCTCTTCTGGTATTCCAATAAAGACCTTAAGCCGTTTGTACGCTTGCTTACCTTTTGGCTGTTTGTATGGGAGCATTCCCCTCACGGTTCTTCCTACTATTCTGTCTGGTCTTCTTTGATGGAATGGGCCAACTCTTGGGTATCCCACTTCCAGAAATTCTTTAGCTTCCATCACTTTGCTTTTCTTTTTTCCCGAGAGCACAGTCTTTTCAGCATTCACGATTACTATTTCTTCACCGTTTAGCAGTCGTTTGGCAACCACGCTTGCCATTCTACCCAGAATGAGTCCGTCGGCGTTTATTATGGCCGTTTTGCTTGTCCTCTGCATCATCTCACCCAATTATCTTGACATTCGAGCCTTTAGGATTCTTCTTGACTAGATCAAAAAATGACAGGCATTTGCCCCTAGCAGCCCGTATCTTGTCTTTTGCTTTTTCAGAGAAAGAGAAGGCCGCCACAGTTATTGGATGGCTTATTTCTCCTGTCCCTAACACCTTGCCGGGAACAACCACGGCTTCATTTTTTTGTGTGTATCTGTTTAAGCGGCTTAGGTTTACCGCTACGCTTTTTCTTCTAGGTTTGGCTAAGCGTTCAGCAGTGTCCCGCCAAATATTAGCATTGTTTTCTGTGCTTTGCTTCCTTAAGAAACGAATAAGCTTTACAAGCTCTGGATTTGGCTTTTTAGCTTTCTTCACCCTTTTTTCACCTTGATTTGGCTTTTAAATTCATCTAGCTGTTTATCTAAAATTTTAATGGCTTCCGTCATTATCCTTTCTGGTGGAAGCGCGTTCGTGGATTCAAGACTGAATATAAACGTGCTTTCATCCCAGCTTATTTCTATTACCGGAGGATTTTGTGGGCAGGCGTTAACGCAGTCTTGGCAAAGGGTGCAGGCCATCAAATCACGAACTTCTATTTTATTATTGGTCTTTGCTAAAACTTTTCTGGGGCAGATTTCTACACATTTTCCACAAGCATCGCAACTTTTATTGGAGATTTCTATTTTTGGGAAATACTTGTATGTACACATGGAAACTGGCTGCCACTTTGCGTGATTCTTTCCCTTTCCAAGTCTTGCATAAGCCTCAAGCCTTAATTTTTGTTCTTTAGCGAGTTTTATTATTGGGATCTTGTCGCTTGCTGGCACTATTTCCGGGTTTTCTGATTTTAACTCGCCCGAATAAACCATTCTTGTCTCCTCTTTTGCTTCCACGTCTAGTGTGAGTGTGACCCTGCAAAGGTTACATCCGAACTCGCTTTTACACGGGCACTCTTCGGGTAAGTTGTAACCTTTCAGGTCAGTTTTGAGGGGGATGAGTCCAAGCCTGTGGGCTATAATTTCGTCTTGTAGTATGGAAGAGTTCTCAATCATTACAACTTCGTCTACGGCCATGCATGGAACTTCAGCGATTATGGTCCTTCTTAAGGCGTTTAAAAACGGGACGTCAACTCCCCGAATGAGCAACCGCATATTCTTATCATTTTTCTCAAGCACTTCTATTTTCACTTGTTTTGACACTCCGTAGTGTCCTACGGTAACCACTGTGCCGTTCAATAGAATATTAGTGCATTATTTCAATTTTTCTATCAGCAAAAGAACAACGTGAATCTGCTAGACTCTTCTTCCTCTTCTGCCGCCGGGTCTTCGTGTACCGTCGTGCGGGATAGGTGTGACTTCTTCGATGCGTCCTATTTGGAAGCCCGCCCTCGCTAGGGCTCTTATTGCTGCCTGTGCGCCTGGACCCGGGGTTCTTGGACCCGACCCTCCTGGGGCTCTTACTTTTATGTGTATGGCTGTTATTCCTTTATCTTTAGCTATTTCTGCTGCTGCTGACGCTGACCGCATAGCCGCGTATGGTGAAGATTCCAGTCTGTCCGCCTTTACAAACATTCCGCCGGATGTTCTGGCTATTGTTTCTGCGCCTGAGATGTCTGTTATGTGAACTAACGTGTTGTTGTAGGAGCTGAAGATGTGGACGACAGCCCATTTTTCGGTTTTTTTGCTAGCGCTGCTCATTATTCTTCCTCGGTTTGTGTTTCCCTTGATCTTTTTCCTGCTGTGGCGACGACTGCTGTTGTTTGGCGTAGGGGGTGACCTGGATTCGCAAGCGGGCTTTGAGGCGCGTATGCTATTTGGTTTTCTTCTTCCCCAGTTACAAGATAGCTCGGCACCGTGACCCTTTGTTTTCGTATTGTTACGTGTCCATGAGTTATTAGTTGGCGAGCCTGATGGATTGTTTTGGCTAGACCTTTACGGAAGACGATTGTTTGAAGTCTCCGTTCAAGGAGATCTTCTATTGTCAGGTCCAAAACGTCATCTAAAACTGCCGTTTCAGGGAGAGCGCCGAGCTTTTTTAGGCGAGTTAGAAGTTCTTCTTCCATTTTTTTGCGTTCTTCAGATGTTTTGCCTATAAGTGAACGGGCTATCCCCCTGAACTTTGATAGCGTTGTTTCATGGCGCCATAATTCGTGTTTGTTTCGTAAACCGTATTGGCCCAAGAGTTTGAGTTCTTCTTGAAGGACGTCGGTTCGCCATGGGAAGCGTGGGGTTGCATATTTCTTTCTTTGTTTTTTTGGGTCGCCCAAGACTACCTACCTTCCGCCGGTCTCATAATTGCCTTCTTTTTTACTCCAAGGGCTTTTCCTGATCTTCCGGTGGTTTTGGTTCTTTGTCCACGGACTTTCAATCCGTAGGCGTGGCGGTATCCTCGCCATGATTTCATTTCTTTCATCTGTTCAATGTCCGTTTTCGTTCTTAAGGCTAGGTCTGCACCGATTAGGTGGGTGTCCTTTCCTGTTTCTAGGTCTTTTCTTCTGTTTAGAAGCCAACGTGGCAATCCAAACTTTGTTGGCTCTCCTATTATTTCCTCTATTTTTTCAACATCGGCCTCTGTCAGAAACCCCGCTCTTATGTCCGGATTTACTCCAGCTTTCTTCAAAATTGCGTTGGCTAGGCTCAGGCTTATCCCTTTAATTTTTGTTAGGGCATAAGTTGCTTTCAGAGTGCCATCTACATCCGTGTCTGTTATTCGGAGTATGTGGCGGAATTCCCCTGACATTTATTGCCATCCATTCCTGACTGAAGCTAACTAGAAATGAACCGTATTTTATTTAAAGCTTACTCGCTTCTTGAGGTAGAATAACGTCATTCAGCGTTAAACCATCCATCTCGCCGTTTTCGCTTATATGTAATATTGTTTTTCGTTGTTCAGTGAACCGTTTGAGGTCCCATTTCTCTAGCGGAAATCAATGAAATAGGACGGTGTATAGTCCTACCGCTTTGCGGTGTGTTTCTGAATTTTTTAGATAATTCCATAATACGAGTTACTTAGAATTAGCCCTATCTACATATAAAATTCCCAGAATTAACACCTATTTTCCCTTTCGTTCAAATCAAGTTCTTTATTTTTTCAAAGATGTCGTGAGCCAAAATCGTGTTTCCACAGTACTCACATGTTGTTTGATTACCAGATGGTGGCAGCTTTATAGGAGCTCCACATCCAGGGCATTTGATTTGCTGCAACACCAAGCCACCCTTTTCCATATATGTCTTCAGTGCTGAGAAATCTAAAACTATTTGAACTCTTTCTCTTTTCTTCTCAGCCTCCATGCTTTCTATTCTTGCTTTAAATGAGGACATTATGTTGTTTTGCCATTGAAGGGGGTCTTTAACGATGAATTCAAGATGTATTGGGAAACTGCTTACGAAACCTTTCTTAGCATGAACTACAAGTTTCTTCTGGAAAGTGCCTTCAACTGATACATTAGAAATGCCCTCTAGTGGTAGGTCAAGTGTTACATAGACTCTCTTTGAGAATAAACCAGAAGCATGTTCAAAAATCAGACGTTTGTTGGTAAGAAAAAGGTTTCCAAATGTGTCTTTATGCCTTGCAGTTTCGACTTGAATTATCTTTTCATCGTGCTCGAGCACAGGCACTGGAAAATCCTCGCTTATCCTCTAAGCTCTACCCCACAGTCAGGACATGCTGGTTTCTTGAATACAAACCCCACCTTTGGGCAACACGCTTCGCAAAAGACTTTTCTACAAGCGGGACATTGCCATGCTCTTGGTTTAAGAAAGCTACCGATTTCTCTTCCACATTTGGCACAAAAGCCTCTAACCATGTTTCCTTCCTCCGTACGTGTAGATTATATGACTGAAAATAAGTGTTATGGTACAACCGTGTGTGACCCGAGGATTAAACCATAGCCATCCTATTTGATGAGATAATTCGTATCGTTTTTTGTCTGTAAATGAATTTCTAACCCAAAAGCCACAAATACAATTAAAGAACTTTACCAAACATCACCCTACATATCGTTTTCTAAGTTCTTCCATTTGTTTTCTTGCTACGTTATATGCGAAATCCTCAAAATTTGAATTTTGGGTTCAATCTATATATAAGGGAGGGTCTAGACGCTCCAGAGAGACCTCTCAGGTGACAACCAGCCAAAGTCCCAACTCTTTCACAAAGAAGGAATCCAAGCACAGCAAAGAACACGAAAACAAAACAACAATCTTCCACAAACGCAAATAAGTCATCGCCATTAACTTATATTATACTGTAATAAGTCATAAATCGTAATATAGGTTAAATCTTTTAAAGACTTTAACCTATAATCAGAAAGCAGAAAATAGTGGGTTGATGTGAAATGGTGAGAAGTGGAGAAGAGGAGAAGATCAGGCGTATACTAACAGCCCCCAAATTGGCCGCCATAAAGGCTATGCTTGAAAAGGACCACGCCATAGACTGCATTTTCCTGCTTCACATGAACCGCGGTAAATGGAAGGAAGCGAAAGAGTTCATGCGGGAGAACGGTTTGACCCTCAGCGACGGCACCTTCAGGGCCAGAATGATCGAGATCGAGGACTTAGGCCTGGCTAAAAGCGAACGCATAGACCCCCTAAAGAAGTACTACATAAAAACCGAACTCGGCGAGAAAGTGGCCAGGCTCCTGCTGGAGCTTTTCGACAAGCTAGGCCTCTAAGCACACATCACACAGCGCTTGACTGTTGTTGTACAACTTCGCTTTTTAACGCTCCTAAGACATCAGGCTGAAGGCATGCTTTTGGTCACTTGTATTTTTGTTTTGCAAATGAATAATATGGTGTATTGAGTCGTAAGATTTAAATTCACTGTCTTCGTTAACATACACGTGAATCTCAAAAGGAGGGATGAAAAGAAAATGAAGATATTGAAGAGCAAGAAGGCCCTGAGCCCCGTGGTCGCGTCGATCATACTCATTGCTGTGACGGTGGCGGTCAGCATAGCCGTGGCGGCGTGGATGGGAGCTTTGGCAGGCTTGTTCATGGGAGGAGCAGAGAACCTAAGCGTCGGAAACCCCTGGGGATGGGGTACTAACACCGTCTACGTCAATGTTACAAACAACGGAGGCTCGTCAATTGTGCTGAGCACTGTTCGCATAGGAAGCAATGTGTCAAGCTTCATTGTAGATTGGCATTCTGACGCTAGCACTACTGGCGAGACCGTAACCACATTGAAACCAGGTGAAAAGGCAGGGTTAAAGATAACCTATCCAGGTACATTTACTCCAGGGATACCATACACTATCACGATAGTAACTGCTGCAAACCATGAATTCTCGACGCAAGGAACGCCGCCAGGTGCATAGCCATTGTATCTTTGATTTGTTGAGATTGGGGGTAGGGTGAGGTAAAGCCTCTCTTAATTTCCTCTGTTGTTTCCTCTTTGGAGGTGCGATAAGTGGTAGTTGAAATAAAAGAATACGCTTCAGCAGAAGAGATAGCTGAAACTCTTGATAAGGAAATATCTGAGACTAAAAGCACTTTGGGCGAGTATCTGCGCAGGTTAGATGATATCAGAGCCTTGGCCGAAAAATCCAAGAAGATCCGTGAGGTCGTCATGAAGTTGGCGGGCAAGAAGGCTGCGACTGAAAGCCTCGGAGAGATCACAATCGGCAACCTAAGCATAGTGTTGGATGCCAACCCGTTCCATGAACTAACAGCCATAGAAGAGGTTGTGCGAAGTCAGCAGGAAAGGCTTTTGGTGCTGCAGAAGACCCGTGAAGCGCTGAAATGGCTGGATCAGCTTGGAGATACTGAAGGTCTAAAGTATCTTGTCGTAGAAAGCGACGGTGTCCCGGAGCGGATACTCTTCAAACTATCCTAAAAGAGAAAGTAATAGGGAAGTGAAAGTTATGGATGACGAAGTCTACTCCTTTGCACTAAAAAACGCCTTAAATGAAATCCGAAACCTGTGCCCAGATATAACTAACACCTTCATGTTCAGGGAAGAGGGCGAAATAATAGCTGGAGACGAAAACACGCCTGAGAAGGCAATGGTGCCTGTCATAGACGCCTTTGACGGCATATTAGAAAAGGCCGAGGCCATAGGCGGTGTTGAAGGCGTAACAGTTGAGGGCAGTAATGGAAGGGTAAATGTTTCCCGTGCGAATGACATTTATTTGGTCACGGTTACCTCGAGAAAAGCGGATATGAACTATGTGAACACTGTAACCCGCGTCCTGATTCCAACAGTTCTAAAATTGCTCGACAAAATCTGCCCTACCCTCCTCAAAGACAAATCACCCTTAGCCGAAGTGGAACGTAAACCTGAAACTCCAAGAGTTAAGGAGTTCAAAAAGTCCGTGGCGGAGCTTACTGAGGAAACTGCGATAGAAGAGCCTAGAGAAGCTGTCAAGCCTGAAATTAAGCGTAAATTATTGGTTCCAGAGGCTCCTACAAACCAGCTTATAGTCGAGAACCTCGGTGGTTTGCTGGTTCCATCTGACACTGTTCGCGTTGACGGGGAAATACTGTCCCAGTGGGAGGAACTTTGTGAGGGTAAGGAAATCAAGGAGGTTGAGGTTGAGACTTTTGACGGAAAGTCGACACGATGCAAGGTCAAACCCATCAAGGGTTCGAAATTTAATGGGAAGGGTGTCATACAGATGCCTGATAAGATACAGCTTGCCCTTGAAATCAAGAAGGGTGAACTTGTAAGGGCTAAACCAGTGGTTGAGTAATGGAGGCTGTGTATTGTGGTAAAGAGAAAAAGAGGTTCTGAAGAAGTTGCAGCTGTGGCCGAGCCTGTGGCTGTTGAGGAGACGATGTCTGTGGGCAATTTACGGGGAAATCTCGAAGAAATTAAGGCGTACGATGGTGTTATAGGTTACATCCTCAGAAACTCCACTTCTGCGGCGATAGACCTTAAAGACCCGACAAAGATAATTGACTACGCCATCCTTTCGTCTTCGGCGCTTGACGCGAGCGAAGAGCTTTCCAAAATTTTCAAGTTAGGCAAGGTCAAGGACATTGTTGTTGAAGGCAGAGGCGTCAGGGTGCTTTCTTTGACTGTTGACGAGAATAAGATAAGCATTTTTGTGGAGAAAGGTGCTGACTGGGAGAAAATTTTAAGAAAACTGCGTTCTATTTAAGGAGAAATCGGCTGAGTATCTTTTTTTATTTTCCGATCTATTTTTCTGTGCATGATTAAATTCGTTTTCAGAACGTTTAAATCGGTGTTTCCATTAGTATTTTTGGGAGAGGGGGAGCTCTAGCAGCTTTTAAGGTTGAGTTGATAAGCTTGTTGGCTCAAGCCAGGAAACATAGTAGGGGTAGACATCGTGGAAGTTTAGAGGTCATTGCGGACATTCTGGAAGCGTCCCATGGAAGGGCTAGGAAAACTTATCTGATGTATCGTTGTAATCTGAGTTTTAAGCAGTTGGAACATTATTTGAGTTTTCTTCTTAAGAAAAAACTTTTGCGCGCGGTGGTTGAGGATGGCGGTCGTAATCCTGGCTTGTTTGAGATTACTGATAGGGGTAGGAAGTTTCTGAAGGTCTATAAGGGTTTGAAGGGTCTTATGAAGTAGCGGTTTGGGTTAAGAATTTTCGAACGTTTTCTTCTAGTTTTATTTCTTTGTTTGTTTCGTCTACTATTATGAAGTTGTATTCTTTTAGAAATCTCGTGATCTGGCGTATCTGATTTTTGTTGAGTTCTGTTTTTTGTTGTATTTCTTTTAGCGTGTGCCACTGTCCATCGTTGAGCACCTCTAGGATTTTTGCGATTCTTGACGTCGTTGTTGGGTCCTCCAGCGGGTAGTATTGGTTTATGAAGTTGTTTGTTTAAATGTCTTCTGAGGTTGTTTTTTAGAAATTTTTTCTAGAAGATTGTTTACAGTTAGTTTTATTAGTGATGATTGTTATTTATTATTGCTGGTCATTTTAGTTCCGATTTCGGTTTAGAGGGGATGAAATGGAGGAGGATAGACGTAGGAGAAGCCGTACTGAGGTTATTGTTGAGATTCTTAGTGAGGCTTTGGGGGGTGTGAATAAGACTAGGATTATGTATCGTTGTAATTTGAATTTTGTGCGGTTTAATCGTTATTTGCGGGAGTTGTTGG
>Ga0315308_1000618_pt1 | contig 20111 bp, 25 predicted proteins | sample TDP3_MG_FD_203078 | JGI IMG/M metagenome (GOLD analysis project Ga0315308, IMG submission 203078) | Freshwater sediment microbial communities from Lake Towuti, South Sulawesi, Indonesia - TDP3 | ecosystem: Environmental > Aquatic > Freshwater > Lake > Sediment | place: Indonesia: South Sulawesi... | reverse complement strand
CATCAGCATCACGTAACCCTTCGGATTCGCCAGTTCCTCAAGCAAAGTGACGAACTCAAGAACAGCATATATCCCGCCGACGACGATGTTCAACCAGCGATTCACCGAATCCCTCAAGGTCAAAGACAGAAAAGCCATAACCAACGGACCCAGTATGTCAATTACTGCGCTCATCAGCAACAATTCAACGCTCAATTCCTGGCCTTCTACCTCTCCAGCTATTATCTGCTCCACTACGCCTGGCTCCAGAAACATCAACACCACAGAAGCCAAGAAACCCATCAGCGGAAATAGCCACAGCACTGCAACCTTAATCCTCCAATTCCTCACCCCTTGCAGCAGTTTTTTCACATCTGAGATTTCAGAGCATATAAAACCTCACACCCAGCTCAACACTCTCAAACAGATGACCAAAAAATCGGTTACAATAAACAAAGAAGTCACAGTCCACTGCCTAGAAGGTCTTTTTCGCAAAGAATGAACAGTGCGCGCTAATTGTTGAGGTTAATCTTTCTCTTCAGAACTTCGATGATAATGATGATGGTTACGAGTCCTGAGAGACCTGCTATCATGTTTATGATCATGTTGTAGGAGTTGCTTCCGCTGAGAACCCAGATGACCATTAGAACTGCATATACTATAATGGCTAGGGCATACCATCTGACAATCATTCCTGCGAGTTGTTCCCATGCGGTCAAAACCAGCACGTCCCTGTAAAGTACTACAATAAGCCGGAGTCCGAAGTTGCGTAAAATGATTTATGAAGGGAAAATCAGTAGTGAAGACACATTTCTACGCGGTCATACTGATGAGAGCGCGCGCTGGGCTTACTGTGGAAATCTAATGCCGCAAACATCCATCTTCTGTCCAAACTGTAGGGCAAAAAAGAACCTAAAACATACTCAGAAGCCTCAGGCAAACCTGAATTAGCTACTGCACTAGTTGCGCACACTGGTCAGCCTATTAGGTCTTTTGTTTTTTTGGAACACGTCGTTGGCGTAGATGCTGGCTCCACAGTGACCACACACGCTCTGAGAACCCGCATCCAGAAACCTCAGAGAAACACCACACTCAAGAAACACTTCAAATTCTGCACAACCACACCACCATCCTCCATACACTTCCTGAGAAAAGAGAAATCCAGCATTACCTGCACCTTGTCCTGCCGCTTCTCACACTCAACCTCATTCTGCCTCAAAGCAACCGCTGCTTCAACCGCAGGCTTGAACAATTCCCAAAAAGCGTGATATTTGCTGTTTAAGAATCGCACAAAAAAAGGAAGAGAAAAGACAGCTCCGACTCACTGTGTGTCTATGACCCTAAGGGCAACTTCTGACTCCTATGGTGTCGTAGCCTTTAAATGGTGTTCCGTCGTTTAGACTGAACGTCACGACCAGTGTAACATAGACCGTGGTCTGTGGGGGTGGGGGTGTTCCTCCTAACAGGTCAGTGACGATATGCTCCTTTACGTCAGGCATGTCAAACTTAACCATCAGACCGCCATCAGTGGGTGTATCAAACCATATTGGTGAGATGGTATAGTCTAACATGACAGTGGATTGGTCAATGTCAGATGCACTGAAGCCCGAGGGAAGCTGGATATTGCAAATCATAAACGGCGCATGAGACGCGAGCTTTACAGTGTCGGGTTCAATATCTATGGTGGCTTCTATCGCCCACGCCACTTCAAACTGATAGACATCTCCGTTTTGAGACCCTGCAACTATTTCCACAGCAACGTCTGCATCAACATTCCCAACGTCCATTCCATTCAAGTAACCCGTCATATACTGCAGATATTCGCTCTTCCACTCTTGGACCTTGCTGGTGCCATCGAACACGATCAAGTAACCCATCCACACATCTACATCGTTGGTGACTCCCGCGACGATCTCCACAAAACCATCCAAATCCACGTCCTCAATGGCGATCGAAGACACGTACGATCCGAGGTCACAGCTTTTCCACTCTGTCACTTGGGTTTTTCCATCTATCACATGAATATAACCGGGACCTGTTCCAGCAACAACTTCTACATCCCCGTCGCCATCAACATCGCCAACATCTAAGCCCCAAGCGGTTGCCGCAGTAATGCCCTCACCTAAATCAACACCCCACTCATGACTATAAGTTGAGCCGTCAAAAACGTCAACACCATTCCCATCACCCACGGCTATCTCATTAGTGCCATCATCGTCAACATCTCCTACAACTAGTCCAAAGTTTTCACCTGGTTTAGCCCCATGCCAAAGCATGTTGTAATCCTTCGGGCTGCCACTGTCTCCCATATCGGGTCCAACGTATTGGAATACATAAACTCCATCCATAGCTGTTCCGGCAATTATCTCCTTCGTTCCGTCTCCGTTAGCGTCATCAACTGCTAACCCATAAAACCAAGTTCCAAGGCAATCACTTTTCCATTCCAAGGTCATTGACGTCCCGTCATATTCGTATACCCGAATGAAGCCCCTTAGCCAATAATCCACCATTTCGTTTCCAGTAATGATCTCTTTAGTTCCGTCATTATCCACATCCGCTACTTCTAAGGCATGAGGAGAGGATCCGATAACGCCACTCCACTCAATGAGATGCGTTTCTCCATCAAGAATGAAAAAGTTACCGTAGCACTCCCCAACAAGTATTTCCATGCTCCCATCAGCATCTGGATCACCAATTTCTATTCCAAACGTGTTCCAACCCAAGTCTTGTTGCCATTCAAGCGTAGCATAACCACTAGAGCCTGCGATAATAGGTGTTGCCAACGCCGATAACAACATCATCACTACTGTCGTTGAAATGATCAAGCAGTTTGGCATCCGCATCATTTCTCTCGACCTCCTTTCTCTTGGGTATGTTTAAAGTGCCCCTCACTCGGCACCGAGAAAGGGCACTGGTCCACAGTGCCCTGACAATGCAATAACCGACGTCTACAATAATAAAACTTGTCCAAACAACCTTATCTTCTTAGCGTGCGCTACAGCTAGCCAAAATCCAAACATTAACAATAATCACAGAAACTACACTTAAATCATTAATGCAACCTCAACCCAACACAAAAAAGACGGAACACCAATTGGCCACCTACCTCAAAGAACTAGGCCTCTACTGTCGTTGGCGTAGATGCTGGGTCCACAGTGACCACACACGCTCTGAGAACCCGCATCCAGAAACCTCACCAAAAGCACCACACTCAAAAGACACTTAAGATTCTGCACAACCATCGCCACCATCCTCCATAATGCTTCCTCAGAAAGGGAAAATCCAACATCACCTGCACCCTATCCTGCCTAAGAAACAACAGCCGACTCAACCGCAGGCTTGACGGCTTATTTTTCAAAGTCCTTTAGAATCTTTTCAAACATGGGCTTCAACTTGGGGATGTCCTTTTTGACCGTGTTCCAAACCCGTTTCAAGTCAACTCCAAAATACTCATGAATCAACTTGTCTCTCATTCCCGCCATCCTCCTCCAAGGTATCTTTGAATAACGTTTCTTAACCCTGTCCGGAATCTTCTTCACGGCTTCTCCAATAATCTCAATAGCCCTCGTAACAGCATACGCAGTCTTCTTATCGTTCACAAAATCATCATAATCCAGGCCTCCAACAAAACTCATCACATCATCCATAGCCTCAACAATGTCCTCAACATAATCCAAAAACTCCTCCTTCATACGTTCACAACTTCCTCCAAAATCCGCTTCCCAATCCTAGGCTTCAAAGCACTTTTCTCAACCAAATCAACCTTAACCCCCAACTCTTCACTCAAATAATCCTCCAACCCAACAAAATCCAAAAGGCTCAAACCCGCCGACTCCTCAAACTCAACCAAAACATCAAGGTCACTTCCCCTCTTCTCTTCACCCTTCAGATAAGAACCAAAGACACCAATAGCCGTCACCTTGAACTGCTCCTTCAACGAAGGCTTCAACTCCGCCAGCTTCCTTTTTATCTCATCGATTCTCTTCATCGCAAGCCCCAACATTCACATTATGCTATAAATCCTTTAAACTCAAATCCTTTTGCCCTCAACGCAACGCCCAAAGCATGAAACATGACTACGAATACAGAGACCGCACAAACAAGAACAACGGATACCACGTCATTTTCGTCCACGCCTACAAACACCAAAAAGAATGGAAAAGATTCCTAATAAAAAGAATAATGGAGATCGAGGAGCAGAGACACTCTGAAGTGATGAAAATGATAAGGAATAGAATCACATAGAAGATGTGCTATTATGTTGACTGTGTAACGGTTGTTAGCCTGTTGGAAAAAGAAAAAAGGCTGTTGTTTCTTAGATTCACGTCAGTCTACAGGACCACGAGTGATCTTTGTGGGTTCAGGCAATACGTCGAAAACTCTCACTTCGAAATCACTAAAGGCTGGATTGCTCTTCATCCCTGCAATGATCTCTCCCCTCAAGTACGCCTGCACCGAGGCATCGTCTTCAAACAGGTATATTCCACCCACTGATTTTTCAGCCTCATTCATAATCCATATCTTCCACAGAAGCCCCTTGACATTTGCGATTGGTTGGGCACCTTGTAGAAGGGCTTTCTCAATCATGGTGCGTTGGACCTGCGAAATTGGTGCAGCAGACTTGACCTTAAAGTTTATATGCAGAATCTTCTTCATTTTCTCGCCCTCCTCTCTGATTTATTAGTGACTAAATCATCCTATGCAACAACTATTTACAACTTGCGAAAGTACTTTCTGGCTGAGGATCTATCCCTTAAATTATTAATGCAAGTTGAAATGAAGATTCGCTGTAAAAAAGAAGGATATGGTTTAAAGATGTGACGATTTAGGCTATTTCTTTCTTTTGAGACTTTTGCGCGCAACTATGCATGTCATAAAGCCTTAAACAGGATATACGTTACATCAATGGTGACGATGGGGATGTCCAAAAAGGCCACGCGTCTTAGCCACGACAAAACCATATACAATCGCCCACACGAATTGCTACAAAACCTAATTCGTTTTGACACAACAAACCCGCCTGGAAGCGAGGCCGAATGTATCAAATACATAGACACTTTACTAACCGACGCAGGTTTTGAAACAGCAGTTCTTTTCAAAGATGAGAACCGTCCTAACTTGATTGCTCGCTTGAAGGGAAAAGGCACCACTGCACCACTGTTGCTCTACGGTCACGTCGATGTCGTAACAACCGCCAACCAAAAATGGACCCATCCACCGTTCGAAGCGGAAATTGAAGATGGATACATCTGGGGTCGCGGCGCCTTAGACATGAAAAGCGGCGTCGCAATGATGTTGGCGGCTCTCCTACGCGCCAAAGCCGAACACCTAAACCCACCTGGAGATGTTGTACTTGCGATAGTGAGTGACGAAGAAGCCTTGGGTGACTATGGAGCCAAATTCCTCGTGGAAAATCACGCAGAATATTTTAAAGGAGTCAGGTATGCGCTTGGCGAATTCGGTGGCTTCTCATATTACATAGGCAAGAAAAGATTCTATCCCGTAGGTGTCGCTGAAAAACAGATTTGTCATATGAAGGCGGTGGTTCGAGGCCCTGGCGGACACGGCTCGCAAATCATGCACGGAGGTGCGATGGCAAAGTTAAGTCAGTTGCTTCAGCAATTGGATACACAAAGTCTACCTGTTCATATAACGCCTATTGTCAAACAAATGATTGAGGAAGTCTCATCGTCAACAGGATTTCCATCAGGTTTCGTACTGCGTCAACTTCTAAAGCCAACCTTTACGAATCGTGTGTTGAAGCTACTTGGAAAAAGAGGCCAAAGCTTCGGGCCTTTGTTTCACAACACAGTAAACGCAACCGTTGTTCATGGCGGCGAAAAATTCAATGTCATACCGAGCGAGATAACGATTGAATTAGATGGGCGTCTTCTGCCAGGCATTGGTCCCAAGGACATGATCGCTGAGTTGCGCCAGATCATTGGCGACGAAGTTGAGCTGGAGGTTATTAGACATGACCCGGGTCCAGCTGAGCCAAATATGGGCTTGTTTGGCTTGCTTTCAGAAATCTTGCATGAAGCCGACCCAGATGGGAAGACGTTGCCATTGTTACTGACTGCAGTTTCGGACGCCCGTTTCTTTTCTCGGCTGGGCATTCAGACCTATGGTTTTCTGCCGATGAAACTGCCACCAGACTTCAACTTCCTACAAACCATCCATGCTGAAGATGAGCGTATTCCAGTAGAATCTGTGGCTTTCGGCGCTGAGGCAATTTATAAAGTCTTACAACGTTTTCAAGAACAGAAGTAAGCGCGCGCTACGCTAAGATTATCTCTGATAAGTTGTTAGCCTGTTAGGTCTTTTGTTTTTGAACACGTCGTTGGCGTAGATGCTGGCTCCACAGCGACCACAAACGCTCTGAGAACCCACATCCAGAAACCTCACAGAAGCACCACACTCAGGACACTTCAGATTCTGCACAACCATTCCACCGTCCTCCATATACTTCCGTAGAAACGAAAAATCCAGCATCACCTGCACCTTGTCCTGCCGCTTCTCACGCTCAACCTCATCCTGCCTCAAGGCAACAGCCGCTTCAACCGCCGGCTTGAACAACTCCCAAAAAGCATAATACAACTTAAACCTGTGCTCACCCCTCTCATCAACAACGTGAACCTCCGTCAGCGAAGTCCAACTTCGACTGTCACCACTCGAACCCGTAACACCCTTAACCCCATCTAAAGAAATCTCAAACTTCACAAGCCACGAAGTCTCACTAATCGTGGACAGGAACCCCCGAGTAGAAACATGCGCCTCAACCCAAAGCAAGCGACGACTCGTCAACAACAGATACCCACCGTAATCCACGTCTCTGTAAACTGTCTGTCCACCAACCATCGCCGGCTGCGAAACCACCCTAGAACCACTCCAACAAGCCAGCGGCCTCTCACCCCTACCCATAATAGCAGCAGAAGCCACAGCACCAGGCACACGCTGACTCATATACTCCCAATCAACACCCGCAACCAAACCCAGCCTCAACCAAAAATCAACAGGATACTCCCTACCCAAAATCACATACAAAGGAGCCTTAAGACTCGGAACCCTCCACAAACCCTGACCATCCTTAGGCAACTCGTGAAGCATCAGACCCACAACCCGACCCTGAACAAAAGACACACGCCACTTAGCAGCGCAATACCGACACTGAACATAATTCCGAGCAAAACCAGAAACCGCATAGCCCCGGCTCTGACCACAAACAGGACACTTCGGAAAAGACCTCTCCAATGCTCTACCATCCCCACGGCTTTAGTGACGACGTTAAAGAGTGATTAGAGCAAGTTCAGATTTATCTGTTGTACATCCAAGTAATATACTCACTTGTTGAAGAGAACGATTGATCCACGTAACTTGAGAACACTCTATCCACGTAAACATCGCTACCCATATTAGGCCTCCAATGGTTCAGCCAATTGTTGATTTCTGTTGAAATATCCTCGCTGTCAAGGTCGCCGTACAAATCCTTAGTGTAGTAATGCCCCGCAGGATCAAGTATGGTCAACTCATCGCTTCCGACAGGAAACTGCACAGCCGCGTGACCGCCTAATGAACCTGAAATCAAAATACATTCGACCGCGTACTGCTCATCATTGTATGAACGTATCATTGAAGCCAGCAAAATCGCCATGTCCTCGCAATCGCCCTGCTTCAGATCTAGAGTTTCACTCGAAAACTGCCACATCTCATCACCATACTGAACACTCCCAGAAGGCACAGATGGCAAAATCGGAAAGAGCCCATCAGACCTGTAAACAATATTGTTCACGACCCAATCATACATCTTCTTCAGATCGCTACAATATTCACCCCAATCAGAAGAATCGCTCCAACCACCAGTAATTGAGAGAACAACACTCTCAACCGACGGATCATTCGGCGTAATGAAATCGCCGACATCAAGACATAATATGCGCTGGTTAATCTGGTCCCTCAAATTGGCGTAATCAGAGTAGGCCGAGTCAAAGCTTGACTGAAGATTCTCATAATCCGCCAGGAGCGAACTGTAACTCGACTGAAGAGCGCTATAACTGCTCTGAAGCGAACTGTAGCTCGATTGCAGAGAGCTATAACTGGCTTGTAGAGAACTGTAACTCGACTCCAAAGAACTGTGGCTCGCCTGCAGAGTGCCGTAACTAGCCTGCAGAGAACTGTAACTCGCCAGTAACGAACTGTAGCTACTCTGCAAAGAATCATAATCTGACCGCAGAGCACTGTAATCACTCTCTAACTTGGCGTACTCAGACAACAGCGATTGATGCTGCGAATCTAACACTCTGTAACGCTCTGTTAAAGACACATACAGAAACGCCTGAGCAACAATAATCACCACCAAAACGATTGACAAAACATGCCACTTCCTCAGACGAAAACGCTTCTTCTCAGACTGAGAAACCGCATCACCCACAGAAGTCGCCTTTGGAACTTCGTTCTCCATCTAGCCACATCCTTTGAAATTTCAGACTCTGAATACGACAAGGTCTCCCCTTAGATAACTGACGCCTCGTGATTAAGGTAGCGGTCTACTGTCTCAAGGGCTATTCAAACAAGAATGTGCACGCATAGGACCCTAATGGAAAAGAATTAAGTCTCTTAACATTGAAGTTTCTAGTTGATATTAGAATGTGACCAAAGATGAAACGATCTGTCATTGGCTTTGTAAGCGGCTTGATCTTGGGCTTGTTTGTTGGCTTCCTCCTTGGTGGCATCTATTCTCCGAAGGTCTATACAGAGCAGCCCCAGATTGTAGGGGTCTACTTCTCTCCAAACGGTGGATGCGAAAGCGCAGTCCTAACATGGATAAGCAAGGCGAACTCCTCCATTCACGTGCTGATATACAGTTTCACGCTAGACAGCATCGGCAACGCCCTAGTAGAGGCTCACCAAAGAGGCATCGAAGTCAAAGCAGTCTTTGAAAAAAGCCAAATCAGCCAATACAGCGAATACAACAGACTCCGCAACGCGGGAATAAGCGTCCGCAACGACACAAATCCAGACCTGATGCATGACAAAGTCATGATCGTTGACAGCAACATAGTCCTCACTGGAAGCTTCAACTGGTCAGCCAACGCACAAGAAAACAACAACGAAAACCTCATAGTGATAAGCAGCAGACCAGTGGCAAACGCATTTGAGATCAATTTCCAAAAGATATGGACCCAAGGAACATAGAAGTCACACACAGCGAAGTCACTGGGAAATGATGGGCAACAGAATCACATAGAACATTAGTAATTGTTTCTCCGAGTCTCCTAGGGCGCTAGAAGAAGGGGCAACACAGCTTAGTTATATTCCTCAAACCACAGACCTCTTGCTCATACCTGCGCAAAAATGGAAACGCACCCATAACACAAACAACAACTAACACAAAATGAACTTACGTCTTTTTCTTCAGCAGGGCTTCCACGATTGCCCTCCTCTCGTCGGCATCCATCTACCAACCTTCCTTCTACTACTCACAATACCTTTAAACTTGCTGCAACACATATCACAATACAACGCGAGGTCATCGGGGTGCAGCTGTGACGAGGAAGTTCATCGAAGAAGTCGAGCGTGTTGTAGAAAAGCTAAGTGAGAAAGACGTGGAAAATCTAATGCACAATTTAGACCACTGCCTGTTGATGGCAAATAAGTTCTACGAGACAAGGAAACCCGAATATTATGCAAGAATGGAAGCCACCTGCGAGAGGTTCATGGAAACGCTAAAGAAAGCAAGAAAGAAAGAGTGAATAGAAATCTGGAACGCCCAAAAAAGCGGACTAATAAAACAAGTACCCAAAGCCCTAGCGAAAACCGCCTCATGAAATGATAAGCAACAGAATCACATAGAAGACCATCTCTCTGAGTCTAAATCTTGTTTACGATGCTTGCTTGGCTAAGTGTTGGACTGTAGGACACTGTTGAGGGACTGAAAGTGTTTGTATTTGTGTTGTTTGAGTTAGCGAGAATATTTATTAAGACTCAAGATAACTGATAACGACTGGGGCAAACCCTTATGAAAACCAGACTCACCACAGCAGTAATAGTGACACTGCTCGCCATAGGACTATTCTACGGAATACAAACGCAGGCAGCATCAAACAGACTCAAACCCGGCATAGACTTCAACGGACCACACTTCAACCTGAACGTCCACGGCGTACCAGACGGCACAGACATAGACAAATTCAAAGACGACACGGTAGGACCAGGCCGCCACACCATATTCGTCCCCTTGAGCACAGTTGACCCAGAAACCGGCTTACCCTACAATATAACCATCTACTTCGGCTTCTCTCTAATCATGAACTGGACCGTACTCGACTGTGACGCCACAGGCGAAGGCCACGACGCAAGCATAGTCCTACCCGCCTACATTTACGTAGACACCGACGGCGACGGCACAGAAGAAACAGCCCAGAGAGTAAGCTACTACCTCGTCTACGTCGTCGGACTCGGCAAGCCCTCAGACACCGCACTGACAATAATATATCCACAAGTCGCACACAACGGATCCTGGACCGCCTACGAATTCACAGAAGACAAGCTAACCGTGCCAAGCCGCATGAAAGGCGGAAAGGGAGGAACCGGCCAACTAGTCTGGTACAACGCAACCAACCTGTTCTTCGTAGACGTCACATTCTACAACGGCACAACCAACATCTACTACTACGACACATGGGTCTTCGACGTACCAGGACTCGAAGACTACTGGTGGAACGTGCAAAACGACGGAACACGACTAATGCAAATACGATTCTACCCAGTGCTCAGATAAACCAACAGGCCAAACAAAAAAATCCCTCTTTTTCTTCTGCAACAGCACCTGTACACATGTCGAGCAGATAGGAAGAAACGGATAATATCGCATCACACCATATAACATAATGGGCATCGGATTTGCAACGTGCACTGAGAAGCAAGAGAAACGACGAGGAACAGATCGAAGAAAAGGCATATGCTTACTTTTCACACTGCCCCTCTTGCGGCACAGACTATTTCATGAGTTATGAAGAAAATTTCAATGAGAGGTGCATGTTCTGCAAAAACTGTAAACGAAAGTGGAGTATCAGCTACACCCGGGGAACCATCTGGTTCCTAAGAAGATGTGATCCACAACAAAAGAAGAAGTACACCAGCTCGTGGATAATACAACGCGGTGACAGGTCGCTTGAAGGAATCCGCCCATACGTACTGCTCGAAACAAACTACTCCAAAAGCGGAAAACAGAAAGTTGTAGAGCAAGGCCTGGACAGATTCGTGTGGAGGGCTGAACCGTTGCTTGAGTATTTCGACAGATGTGACAGGCTCATCAAGGGACACTCGTGTGAAAGGGTCAAGGTCGCCTTCGCGTGTGCGCGCACGAAGGCAAAAGATGAGAAAGAGGCAACATCTGAGCCCGGATTGAGCGTCAAACAAGTCGCTGCAGTAACTAACATATCTGAACATGAGGCGTCGAACTGCACGCAAAGACTGTTGGACGAGGGTTCAATCTCTTATGAAGTAAGAGCAGAAAAAGGTTTGACAGGCGTAGAAGCCGTCGTCGTGGGCTTTCTAGGCGAACCTCTATACCTGATGAACGAGTACAAGGCAGAGAAGATAATCAAACAACTCACCAGATGATGCGCTGACTCAAGAAATGGTATCTGCGTAGAAAAGCAAATCCATCAACTTCAACCCCAACATCCACGGCGTTCTAACCACCACGACATCTTGAGACGTAAGCCATTTGTTAATCGGTCTGAAAACCTGAATTTGACCCGCAATTAGGAAAATCTTATAAGCGTGGATTTAAAAATAACAACTTTTTAGGTGACAGAATTGAATAAAAACAAACACCTCATTCTGTACCTCTCCATAATCACAGCGCTTGCAGCAACACTGGCACCCCCACTAGCCCTCGCCTCTTCGGCTCCAATAAGCACAACCAGATTCATGGATGCCAACAGAGACAAGATCTTCGACGAACTAGAAACAATCATGTGCAAAAACCCAGACCAGGCCACAAACGTCATAATCACTTTCACTTCGCAGCCAACCGACTCCTTAATCGCTTCACTGCAGACCTTAGCAGGCAAGTTCGAAGTCAAGTCACAATGGTCCATAATCCCTGGAATCGCAACCACACTTACGCCGAAACAAATACGCATCCTATCCAAAATGCCGGAAGTAGCCCAAATAGAATGCGACGCCCCCGTTTACGCGTCTCTAAGCACAGCCACAGAATGGTTCGGAGTCAAAAAAGCCAGAACCGACTGGAACCTGGACGGCGACCGCGATGGAGCGCCCACCACCTACACCACAAACGACATAGTAGTAGCCATCATCGACACAGGGATTGACCCCAACCACATGGACCTAGACGGCGGAAAAATAATAGGCTGGAAAGACTACGTCAACAGCCGCACAACACCTTACGACGACCACGGACACGGAACCCACTGCGCCTCAATCGCAACCGGCACAGGCGACGCCAACTCAGCCTACAAAGGCGTGGTCCCCGGAGCAGCATTGGTAGGCATAAAAGTACTCAACTCAGCCGGCTCAGGATCAATGTCCACGGTGACCAACGGAATAAACTGGGCGGTGACCAACAAAGCCACATACGGAATCGAAATCCTGTCACTAAGCCTAGGCACAACCGGAAGCTCAGACGGAACAGACTCCACTTCAGTCGCATGCAACAACGCCGTTGACCAGGGCATAGTAGTATGCGTGGCAGCAGGCAACAGCGGACCCAAGAAATACTCCATCGGCTCACCAGGCGCAGCTGAAAAAGTAATCACAGTAGGCGCCTTCGCCGACGTAGGACACAATGGCTTCTACATAACCTCTTTCTCAAGCCGCGGTCCCACAGCAGACGGACGCACAAAACCAGACGTTTGCGCGCCGGGCTACAAAATCATGGCTGCCAGAGCTGGAACCACAAACTCATACGTCGAATACAGTGGCACAAGCATGGCAACACCCTTCACCGCAGGCACAACCGCCCTGATGCTCGACGCCAACCCGTCCGCAACACCCACACAAATCAAAAACATTCTCTCCACAACATCCATAGACTTCGGTCCAGCGGGAAAAGACATAGACTTCGGCTGGGGACGCCTGGACGCATACGCCGCCATAAAATCCGCAGGCGGCTATACCGGAACCGGCCCAGCTGTGCCCAACCACTTCTACACCTCTGAAGACCTTGCAAGAACAGGCGCCTATGACAACTGGCAAATAACCGTGACGTCCACAACGTATCCAATTGCCGTTACCACGATCATGCCCAACTGGGTCTCATCATCATCGCCGGACTTCGACATCTCCCTCTACAACCCAAGCGGAACCCAGATCGCTTCCTCTACAGGAACCACGCGTCAAGAGACAATCGGCAAAGCTCTCACAGTCACTGGCACGTACACGTTAAAAGTATATTCCTACACTGGCTCAGGCAGCTACTTCATCGACATCAGCGTAGGCGGATCAGGCATAACGCTTTCCAATGACGGATAAAGACCCGAACCAACTCAGGCCTCACCGACACCAGTCTCATCCCCTTTTTTTCTCCTCGTCTTCACTCAGAGAACATGCAAAAACATGAGACCGGAGAAAGACGCACTGCTTGTCTGGTCCTCCTTGGCGGCGTTCTTGAAGAATACTACTGGGTAGATAGGTTCGTCGCCTCCTGTGTAGCGTTGAAGAATCCTGCTCCGCACTGCGGGCATTTCTCAGTGTACCAGTGCAGCTTCTTTCCACAAGACTGGCAGGTCCATCGCTTCTCCTGCTCCAGCAGCCACTCCTCAATTGGCTTCTCCTTCAACTCAACAAGATTTCTGAGACCCAGCACTCTGTGAGGACGCGTCTTGCTGAAGTCAACCAACATTTTGCACGGGAACTCCTCGCACTGAAAGCAGTTCTCCACCTTTCTCTTACTAATGCACTTCCGGAACTTGCACTTTGAACACCACTCGTTGACAAGTCCAGAACGACAACCCATACAGATTATCTCGTCGCGAGGCATTCCGTGCCTGGCTTCCCAGTCAATCAAACTCTGATCATTGTCATTGTAAGCACGGTACGTGGTGCAAGCTCCACAGTAAACGCCACAGATTCCGAGCATCGTTAATTGACTCTTCGCAGACATCAGATCCAACTCACATAACAATTAACGCCGAACTATTAATTTTGTTTGAAGCGCCTGCAAAATACCTAAACTTAGCACGTTACACGAGTAAACGGCGCATGCCACTCAAAAATCATAAATGCCCATAAATGTAGAAGCAGCAGCAAATAAGAAGAAAGAGGTGTCAGAATGCCCGTTTTCATAATAGAAACATACGTAGTCAACCCAGAAAAACAAAGAGAATTCATGTCAGCGCTGAAAAAAATCCTTGAATACAAAAAAGCGAATCCCGAGAGATTTAAAGAAATGAAATCAAAGAAAATCTACTCACAAATGTTCGGCGACATCTCCGGCCGCCACATCGAGATGAATGAATTCGACAGCCTAGCAGACGCAGAAAAATACCTAACGAGGACGTCAAAAGACAAAGGATTCATGAAACTCTATCAAGAGGCAGAGCTGCTCCTTGTCCCGGCCACATACTCCATGACCGTGTGGACATCCGTCATGTAAGACAACAATGTCCGAGATACGACTTAACAGCCAAATGCCCAGAAAAAGCAAAATTAACAACCACTACCTTGAAGGCATGGTGCGTATGAAGTAAGCACACGCGAATATGATGAGATAATGATTATATTTGACTCTATTCTAACTCTAAATTGGATAAGTTTGAAACGAAAGATCGCGTTGGTGATTTCACTCGTTATCGTAATCTTCATTGTAATCTCCATACCAATTTCTTACCTCATATGGTTCCGACACTTACGTCCTGCTCCCGGCCCCAGTTATGAAAGAGGAATCTCTCGAAAAACCTCCAACCTTCAGGAGCTCTATGCACTCGCCATCGCCGAAACTTCCAACTACTCACACATCTTCAACGTGGAAAGATTTTCTACCTATAATCATAACGAAACCTGGCCATATACCTGGGCGAACTTCATCGACACTCAAGTAATCAAATACTATGATAACAGGTATGAAAACCTCAAAGCAAGAACCGACTTCACCAGACCAGAATACATTAGATTTCACTATGAAGCAAACGTTCACGCTTGGGACCAGATCCATGTCGTCTATGTTCCCGCGCCTGAAGGCGCAAGCACGAGCGCCGGTTCCATACAAATCTTGAGCCAAAACGATTCTGTTCTGCTAAAACCTCCCCAGTATGCGGGGCTATCATCGGGTATGAAATTGGCCTATGGCAATGACAGCGAACATCAAGTGATAGCGGGTGAAGAAATCGACTTCTCCCTTACGAAAAGCTATGTTGTAGAGATGACGCTAACGTACGATGAATTCTATAATGGATTAGCAGCGTTTTTTGTAGAAGTCTATCAAATAGTAGTTGTGAACCAAAGCTTGATGCCTTTACTTTTCTGCGTTGAATCAGTGGGGGTTATCGCTTAGTGTTAGGACAACATAAAAAACACTTTCTCTACTAAGAAAACAATGGAAAAAATTATCCATTGAAGAGAATAATGGAAATAGAAGAGCAAAGACGCGACGACGTTATGAAAATGATAGGCAACAGAATCCCACAGCACGCTCTGTCCCTCACCAGCGTCTTCGCCGATCCCCGCTAAGCTCTCTGGTTGACACACCAACTAGATCACTGTGTCTCTTCAATATTTCATGACCATCGTAGTCCAAGACACATGGGTGGTCAAGCCTGAGAAACAAGCAGAATTCAACAAACTGTGGAAACGATACCGGAAATACGCCAAAGACAACCCCAAACTCTTCAAAGAAATGAAATCCAACAAAACCTACACGCAAATGCTTGGCGGAACTTGCGGCGCTTACATCAGCCTAAACGAGTACAACAGCCTAGCAGACATGGAAAAACTAAACAACAGAACCATGAAAGACCCAGGACTCATGAAACTCTACCAAGAAATGATGTTGCTCGTAGACCCCGTCACATTCACTAGCAACGTGTGGACCACCCTCGAGTAAGCCAACAACCTCCCACAAGCCATAGAAAGGAACCAACAAACACACAGGCATTCCCATTTCATTACGAGAGGAGATGATCTCCCCTGAAGTTCAGCGATGTAATCACGGCAGTAGCGTGGCTAACCGTATTCCTTGTGGCCATCTCCTTTCTTCTCACTCTAGGGTTAGCTCCAGTTATAGGCGCCTACAACGCATTCGAACTCAGCGCATTTGTCTCCCTATTCGCCGGCCCCATCATCGCCGGCTACCTGTACGCCCAAAAGATCCGAGAAGAAAACAGAACAAGAACCATAGCGAACATAGATGTTATATTTGCTGTTCTCGCCATGTTCATGGTCCTCATTGAAGACGCCGTCGTAGAATGGGCTCCCTACTACAGAGCAGAATACCCAAAAGTCAACTCCACCGCCACGCCAACAGCATTCGACTGGTACAACATCCAACTATCAGTACTAAGCCAAGAAGTCTTCCTCGCCGTCGTCCTAACGCTTGCTTTCACCTTCATCGGACTCTACATCGGCTCAGTGCTAAAGAAACCAAAAAGAACCTAAAAACTGCAACGACGCGAAATCCCAGAATGCTCTGCAACTAGAAACCCACTGTTGTGCCTCGGACAGACATTTCAATGAAAGTCAAGGCTATGAAAACCACAAACACAACTATCGCTCTGCTCTGCTTCACGTTGTAGAGAGTCATGGGACCAAGATAGAACTGCATCGCAAACGAATAGAAGGCTGCAAACAACGAAACATAAGGCAGGAAACCGCCAAGCAGACACGGTCCCAAACCATAACAAGCAGCCTTCCAAGCATTCAAAACAGAACCCTGCCCACCTATCAACCTGTAAACCACATGCAACAACACCGTTAAAAAAAGCAGCATAGGAACAGCAAACGCAAAAATCAAAACCGGCTCAACCAGAAACGCAAACGACCCATACGAATCCAACAAATAATTCTTCACCACACCATACGCAAGAATCTGCGCCTGATAAGACGAAGACAAATCAGTGCTCTCAACGCCAAGAAAATTCACAGCAGGCGTAACCAGAGCAACAGCCAAAGTCACCCAAAAAAAGAAAACAAAAGCAGGCTTCCAACTCTCAGATCGCGCACCACTGAAAAAACCATCAGCATCCCTCAACTCCACAACGAACTTCCTCAAAACCCGCAACATTCACACCCACGCAGACAGCACATTCTCACACACTAATCGACTAACGCAACATAGCCTTAAGAAACATTCCCAGAATGCACGCACAAGTTCCACCAGTTGAAAGACGAACCAGCAACCTTATAAGATTGCATGAAGTGTTTTCATATGAAGACCTTTTCATGTGAGGTTGTTGCAATGAAACTTGACCTAAGTGAAACCTGCCACGTATTTTTCTCAACACTAGCCAATCCCACGAGACTAGCAATTCTAGAACTTCTCCGAGACAGCCCCAAAAACGTCAGCACCATCGCAGAAGAACTAAAACTAGAACAGAGCCTAGTCTCACACAACCTCAAAAAACTAGAAGAATGCAATTTCGTTTTCGCAGAGAGAAAAATTAAAGAAAAAATCTACACGCTCAACAAAGAAACCATGGAACCCGTGTTCAAAACATTCGACTTCCACGCAAGAAAATACTGCCCGACAAAAGGGAAATGCCTAACAAAGAGAGGGCTCAGGGAACAGAGGAAGAAAGATGCTTCCAACCGCAGCTACGTAACCCACGAGTAGCTCATCAGAAAACGCATGCCTATCCCGCCTCTCTCTTCTCGGGTTCATGAACCAGAAGCAATATTATCAGAAACGAAGGAGCCAAAGCCGTCAACATCAAGAGAAAAGGAAGCTGCGGAGAAATCGCATAAATCACGCCACCCACAAGCATGCCAAACCCCATAAAAACATACCCAACAAACTGAGAAAAACCAATCACCTTAGCCCTGTTCTCCCTGGGAACAAGATCGGTCTGAAGAGAAGCAAACGAAGAAAAGAACAGCAGCTGCCCAAGACCCAGCAAAGGCATGGCTAAGAACAATCTTCCCAGGTCGCCGTACACGAAGAGCAGTATAGCGGGAGCAAGGGTCACGTGCGAAAGCAGCAACGGAGCCTTCCGACCGATCTTATCAATCCCCTTACCAATCGGAACCGCGGCGAGAATCATCGTCAAAAACAAAGCAGTAGTAGCCAAAGCCCAATCAAGCTCGCTTATGGACAGAACACTCTTCTCACCCACAACGGCATAGACCGCGAAGAAAACCTGACCCAGCGAAAAAGCAAAAGTCGTTATGAGATTGGCTATGAAGAGGAAAAACACCGAGCGGGGCACAGTCTTCCACACAGCCACGCTTTCCCGTATCGCCTGCGGATACGAAGCCACCAGATCCCGAGGTCTAATCCTCTCCGCAGTCTTAATCGTTTCCGTCAACCGGCTTCTGAGAATTGCCGCTGCCAAATAAAGCAACACAACTATACCGTAGGCTATGCGCATGCCGCGCTCCCGCTTGAACGCGGTCACAATTATGCCTGCAACTATAGGCGCCGGAGTCGTAGCCACATTGCCAATCAGAGTGGTCAAAGAAAATGCCATGCCTCGCCTCTCCGCGGGGGTCGAATCCGAAATCATAGCCATAAGCGCAGGCTGATAGAGCAGACACAAATTTCCAATAATGGCACCTATCAGTATCCATTCCCAACTGGGCGCAAAAGCGTAGAAGACAAAGGAAAAAGCGACGCCGAAGGTCAGCGTCGAAATCAACCACCTCCTCCCGTACCGGTCAGCAAGGTAACCGCCGGGAAACTGAACAGCAGCGAGAGCTATGATAGAAGCGAAGCCTATGAACCCAAGAATGGACTCTGTTGCTCGAAGATCATAAATCACGAAAGGCCCGTAGTACAGAGAAGGCATCTCACCGGCAAAATCCATCAGAATCCAGCTAACGACCAGAATCAGATAGTTACCCCTAATGAAAGAGAACTCCTCACGAAGCCTGTCACTGAATTTCAAAGCGCTGTCTCCGGAGGGGTCTAACAGCATAAGGAAAAGTGGTTTAAATACCTTTCAAAACAGAAAAGCCGAGCCTAGCCACAGCCAAAAGCCTTAAGAACAAAAAAGAATCGAATGAAGAAAAGAAGAGGAAACACAAAATGGTCTACTGCACAAAATGCGGCACCAAAAATGAAGACACAGCTGTAACCTGCGTCAAATGCGGCGCCACCCTGCAAACAGGAACCATAGAGTCACGAAGATACGAGAGAAGACGGGCAGAAGACGAATGTTTTGGGCTTCCCCACGGCGGCATCATAGCTGGCATATTCTTCGGCGTCCTGATACTCCTCTGGGGCATCTTCGCAATTGCTCAGCAAACAGGGTGGATCACAGAAGCCACTCAGTTCTGGCCTATAGTCATCATAATCCTAGGCATACTCATCATAGCAGGCGCAGTCTACCAGATGGGCCGCAGGCGCTAGAAATCTTTCTTCCACAACTCCCTCTTAAACCCACAAGATTCAGAGCTGCATCTGAAACAGATCCGTTCATGATCCCAATTGGAGAACGAGATTCTCGTCACGAGCCAAAAAACGCTCAGGGCAACGACGAAGAAGTCAAGCGAAACGTTGTGAGCCAACTCCTCGACGCCTAAAAGGATCAGAAAAGCTCCCACCACAAAGAAGACGCTTGTAAACAAACGCACAGCACTACGTCCTTGAAGCACAGGCAGCGGAGACTGAACCAGTCCCAACGCAACGCCGACCACACCAACCACGACAGCCGCCACACCGTTCTGCGCCTTCTCCCAGCCTCCGAAGAAAAAGAGACTTACGCCCACAAGCGCAAGAACTGCACCTAAGAACAGTCCAGAGCAAGTCGCACAAAACACCTTTCGACCCAACGTAAAAACATGCCCAGAATAGCCGCTGCACTGAGGATGATGCCCGAGCAGGGTTGACGCAGTTCCATGAAAAGCCTGTGAGTGCGCCTGCCTCTCTTGCCTGCGTGAAACAAAAAACCGTGAACACACATTAGGGAAAAGCACAGCCAGAATCCCCAGCAGGCACACAGCCGCGAAGACTG
>Ga0315308_1000617_pt1 | contig 20114 bp, 19 predicted proteins | sample TDP3_MG_FD_203078 | JGI IMG/M metagenome (GOLD analysis project Ga0315308, IMG submission 203078) | Freshwater sediment microbial communities from Lake Towuti, South Sulawesi, Indonesia - TDP3 | ecosystem: Environmental > Aquatic > Freshwater > Lake > Sediment | place: Indonesia: South Sulawesi... | reverse complement strand
GAGGTACTCGCGGCAGGCTTGCTCTGATGAAAACCACCCCCCGAACTCCAGTACGGTTTTCGGATAGTCCTCCATGAAGAAAGAGGGTACATAATGTGCTAACAAGAGTCAAGTGCATAGCCCTTTTTTATAATTATGTCAATAGGGAGTTTATATACCCCTCACCCCGCCCTCTCCCCATTGGGGAGAGGGGATTGATATTATCTGGCCGAGAAGGATTACAAATAATGAAAACGATATTGACGAAATCCTTTAAAAATGGTAGTATTTTCAATTAAATACAAGGAGGAAACCATGGCATTGAGTAAGGAGCTGCTTGATATACTTGCGTGTCCGAAGTGCAAAGGGGAGATAAAACTGAAGAAGGATGGGACCGGTCTTGTCTGTGAGGCTTGCAAGCTAATCTATCCTATCAAGGATGATATTCCAATAATGCTCATTGACGAAGCGATTAAACTTGAGAAATAGAGGAAATCCTTCCTGAAGAGGCACAATTAAGATTTCAGGGATTAGAGAAGTGAAGAGTTTCATTGTTATCCAGACAGCCTTTGTTGGTGATGTTGTCCTGACTACGCCACTTATCCGGACTTTGAAAAGGGCATTTCCTGATTCAAAAATTGATCTCCTTGTCACACCTTCCAGTGCCGAGCTCCTCAATGGGATGAAAGAGGTCAGGGAGGTCATCTCATATGACAAAAGGGGAGGTGAGAAGGGGCTTTTTGGGTTTATTTCAAAGGTGAGGATGCTCAGGACGAGAAGGTATGATGTCTGCATTGCCCCGCATCGTTCTGCAAGGACAGCCTTGCTTGCCTTTCTTTCAGGGATTCCTGTCAGGATTGGATTTGAGAGCGCTCAGATGAGGTTTCTTTACACCCGCAGGGTTCCCCGTCCCAAATCAGCGCATGAGGTTGACAGGAATCTGGGGCTCCTTTCAGCCCTTGGAATAACATATGAAGAGTCTGATCGGGTTCCTGTCCTCCCGCTCGATCAACGCACTGAGCAGGAATCAAGAAGAATCCTTTCGGATGTCGGGATCTCGGATAAGGATCTTCTAATAGGGATCGGTCCTGGCTCGGTCTGGGGGACAAAGAGGTGGCTGCCATCAGGTTATGCCGAGGTATGCGATGCCCTTGTAAAAAACTTCAATGCCAGGATTGTCCTCCTGGGAGGGAACGGCGATTCACAGGCAGCAGAGGAGGTAATGGCTTTATCAGGCAAGGGAGTGGAGAACCTTGTCGGCAAGACCACGCTGAAACAAGCGCTTGGTATCATCAGCCGCTGCAAGCTCTATATTGGCAATGACAGCGCCCTTCTGCATTTTGCATCAGCCCTTCAAGTTCCATGCGTGGGTATCTTCGGCCCAACTGTGCCGGCTCAGGGATTTTCCCCGATTGAATCAAGCTCTGCGATCGTTGAGAAAAAGGGTCTGAGCTGCAGGCCGTGCGGCGCACATGGCCCGATGAAGTGTCCGGAAGGACATTTTAAATGTATGGTTGATATCCCTCCTCTGGAGGTCATTAAGGCTGCAGAAAGGTTCCTTTCGGAAAAGAAACAATGAAGGTTCTTGTTACCCGGACAGACCATATGGGAGATGTGATCCTTTCAACCCCGGTGGCAAAGGCATTGAAGGATGATATCTCTGGATGCAGCGTTGCTTTTCTTGTGAACCCTTCCTTAAAGGAGCTGCTCATTGGGAATCCATATATTGACGAGGTCCTTGTTGACGACAGGGATGGTCGTCACAGGGGAATTAATGGTTTTTTTTCGCTTGCGTCCGAGACGAAGGCCAAAGGATTTGATGCATCTGTGGTCCTTTTCGCAGAGCCCAGGGCATCGTTTCTCCCTTTTTTCAGCAAGATACCAGTCAGGATCGGCCCTTTATCGCGGGTGTATTCAGTTATGTGTTTCAATCGTCCAATAAGGCAGAGCCGTTCTCTGTCGGTAAAGAACGAAGCCGAATACAATCTTGACCTCCTCAGGGCACTGGGCTGCAAGCCGGCTGCACAGAAAGCCCTTATTTCTCTTAATTCTGAGGCAGTTGCGAGGGTCAAGAAGAAGTTGGACAAAATAGGAATTAGCAGCTATAAGAAGAAGATCGTGATTCATCCCGGCTCCAGGGGGTCTGGGAAAAACTGGAAGGAGGATTGCTACGCACGGCTCGCCGACCTCCTTATAGAGGAGCTTGGCAGCGCAGTCCTTTTCACCGGCAGCGCAAACGAAACAGGGCTGATTGAAAGGATTATGCAAAGTATGAGTAAAAAGGCATTTTCTCTTTGCGGGCAAATGTCATTATCAGAGCTGGCGGCATGCATGAGTCTTATGGATCTTTTCATAGGCCCAAGCACAGGGCCCCTTCACCTTGCTTCTGCGGTGGGAACTTCTGTGATCGGACTTTATTCTCCTGTCCGAGTCCAGGGGCCAACCAGGTGGGCTCCATTTGGGAATGGAAGGAAGGAGATTATTGTTCCACAAGTAGAATGTCCGGAGAGGTATTCATGCGATCCTTCATGTCCCCTGTTTGATTGCTTTGATCTGATCAAGCCAGAGGATGTAGTTAAGGCAGCGAGTAAACTTTTATGAAGCTTCATAAACTCATTTCTAAAGTTGACGGCTTCAGGCCGATCATTCAGAGATGGGTTCTTTCGCAGAGAATGAAATTTCCCAAACTTGTGTCGCTTGAGCTTACAAATGCATGCAATGCCAAGTGCACCATGTGCCCACGGGACAAGATGACCAGGCCGGTTAAGCTAATGGATTTTTCTCTCATAAAGGAGATCGCCGTTGAGTTGAGGGAAAATAATGTCCATAAGGTGAACCTTTTCTGGTTCGGTGAGTCCCTTCTTCATCCCAAATGTTTTGAGGTCATGAGGTTTCTCCGCAAGAGCCTTCCCAGGACAAAGCTCAATCTCTCAACGAACGGTCAGCTTCTCGACGGAGATATTGCAATGGGTGTTCTCACATCAGGCATTGACAACCTGAATATTGACATTGATGGATATGAAAAGGATACCTATGAGAGCGTTAGGAAGAAATTGAGTTTTGAGAGGGTCACGAGGAATATAGTTGAGTTCATGAAACTGAGAGAGGTGATGAAGCTTCAACGGCCGAGGGTCAGTGTGACCATGATAGAGATGGAGTCAACCGAAAACGAAATCGTGCCTTTCAGGAAAAGGTGGAGAAGGGTTGTGGACGATGTCCTCGTGACAAAGTTTAACACATGGTGTCAGAATGTTAAGGATAGGAATATATCAAGCGTGAAAGAGAAAGTAGATGGAATGGGTTTCACATTCCCATGCGAGAATCCCTGGAAGGAGCTTGTGATCTCTGCCGAAGGGAAGGCGCTGGCCTGCTGCCTTGATTTTAACTGCACAATGCCGGTCGGGGACGCAAAGGTTCAGACTATCAAAGAGATCTGGAAAGGGCGCGAGCTGACCAAGCTCCGCAATGCGCTCCTCGCCGGAGAACAGCATGAGATCCCCCTTTGCAGGGTGTGTAATGCCTTTATATTTCAGGAAGAAGGTTTCTGGGCCAACCTCTGGCGCAGGGACGGAATTTCCACTAACAGACATGGTAGATGGGCTTGAGAAGATACTCATTATCCGTCTCAGCTCTCTTGGCGATGTTATTTTGACAACGCCTGTTCTTTCCCTTCTTCACGCCCATTTTCCAAATGCCTTGATTGATTTAGCCGTGAAAAAAGAATATGCAGAACTTTTTTCTTCAGATCCAAGGATTCGTGCACTCAGGATATATGATTCCCGCGGAGCACACAGGGGGGGCTCTGGACTGTTCGCTTTTATATCTACCCTTAGGAACATGAATTATGACCTTGTGATTGACCTTCATAATAACCTCAGAAGTTTTGCAATTAGAAATGGGCTGCCTGGGGTGCGGAAGATCATATATCGCAAGGATATTTTGAGAAGGAGGCTTCTTGTGTGGGGGGTTTTAAATAAAGGTGGAGAATTCAAGCACACTGTTCAGAAGTATCTTGATGCCTTGAAAGCTCTTGGCTTGCATGATGGAATTGCTCCACCGAACATCTTTTTATCCCCTGAGAATATCCAGTATGCAATGCAATATCTTGCGGAAACTGGGGATGGAAGGGCAATTCTCGGCATTGCCCCAATGGCTGCATGGTTCACAAAGAAGTGGTTCGGAGAGAGGTTCAGGGCTGTTGCAGAGAGAGTCCAGGATGAGCTTTCTGTCCGTGTTATCTATTTTGGGTCTGCAGAGGAAAGGGGCTCCATGGAGGAGTTGGCCGGAAAGTCTGCCTCGATCGTCACAGGGGATATGGGCATAAGAAACCTCGCTGCATTGATCGGCAGGTGCTCGGTGCTAATTACAAACGATTCCGGACTCATGCACCTTGCGACAGCAGTAGGGACTCCTGTTGTAGCGATCTTCGGGCCGACGACAAGAGAGCTGGGATTCTTTCCTCTCGGGCCCAATGATGTGGTTGTTGAAAAGGAGGTATCCTGCAGGCCTTGCACGCTCCACGGAGACGAAGCTTGTCCCAAGAGGCATTTTAAATGCATGGATTTTATATCCGTTAGCGAAGTCTATAATATCGTCCGTAAAAAACTTTCCGGGTGAGGGGAGAGGGTAATCCTCCTGAGGCGGATCAGCCTCTGGCTGAGGATGCGCCTCTGGCACAAGTGAGTGTGGTGAGGATTGTTGTGAGAGGTGTGATGGGAACAAAGATATGAAGGGAATCTCTGTCTGCATAATATGCGGTAACGAAGAGGCAAGGATTGAGGACTGCCTGAAAAGTGCAACCTGGGCAGATGAGATCGTTGTCGTGGATTCCCTGAGCACGGATAAAACAGTTGAGATCTGCAAAAAATATTCAAAGAATGTCATTTCCAATCCATGGCCCGGATATGTGGCACAGAAGAATTTCGTCCTGGGAAAAGCCAGTAATCAATGGGTCCTGAGCCTGGATTCAGATGAAAGGGTTTCAGACCAGCTCAGGGACGAGATCATCGCACTCAGAAAGGCCGGGCTTGGGAAGGACGGCTGCGATGGCTATTATATGCCCAGGAAGACCTTCTATCTGAACAGATGGATGACTCACAGCGGCTGGTATCCGGATTACAAGCTGAGGTTGTTCAACAAAAACAAAGGAACATGGGGAGGGCTTGAGCCCCATGACAAGGTGAGCTTAAAAGGCAAGGCAGGATATTTGAAAGGAGATCTTCTGCACTATTCTTTTAAGGGGATCTCTCATCACCTGGAGAAGATAGACCATTTTACGACCATCGCTGCGAAAGAGGCATTCTTGCAGGGGAAGCGCTCTGGACCGGGCTCCCTTGCAGTACGACCTCTATTTACCTTTTTCAAGATGTTCATCCTCAAGATGGGATTCCTTGATGGGCTTCCAGGCTTGATTGCAGCAGGAATGTCGGCATTCCATGTGTTTTCAAAGTATGCCAAGCTCTGGGAGCTTCAAAAAAGATCGAAATGAGAATCGTTTTCATCAACGACTCTCCCTACTGGAATGCCCAGAGCGAATACTGTGTCTCCCTGGCACGCCAGCTTAATAAAAAGGGTCACAGGGTTTTATATCTCGGAAGAGCCAAAAGCAAGAGCCTTCCATACACTGAGAAATATGGCATTGAAACCGTCACTATCAAATGTGAAACAATGTCGGGTTTCAGAGACCTTAGCCTCGTTAAGCAGTTCTTCAAGAACGGAGCGGAGATCGCCAACGTATTCGGTGCCTGGAGCCAAAACCTTGCCATGCTGGCAAATTGGTCCCGAGCAAAGGGGGCTTCGACTGTTCCCCTTGTCAGGACACGGGTGTTCATCCATCCCGTCCGGGGAGATTGGTTACAGAGAAAGGTTTATCAAAAATATGTGAGCCTTGTTATTGTGCCGAATGAGTCCTCCAGAAGAGACATTATCGCAAGGCTCCATCTTCCCGAGCGTAAGGTTCTGTGCATTTACGGCGGCGTTGACCTCAATCAGTTCCATCCGGGCATATCCGGTGTTCCCTTGAGGAAGAGATTGGGCCTTGGCCAAGCTCCTGTTGTGGGGCTGATTGCAAGACGGTCCCCGGTGAAGGGACACAGGTATTTCCTCGAGGCCGCAGGCATTATTAAAGCGCGATTCCCTGGGGCAAGATTCCTTGCTGTTGGTATTGATGACACAATTTCTCTTAAAGAGCTGACTGATATGGCACACAAATTGGGTGTCCAGCAAGAGACCGTTTTTAAAGGCTTCCAGGAGAATATCCAGGAGGCAATGGCAGCCCTTGATATTGGCATCATTTCATCGATCGGATCCGAGGAGCACTGCCGGGTGGGATTGGAGTTGATGGGGATGGGGAAGCCCGTTGTTGGAACCCGAGTAGGAGCCGTTCCCGAGATCATCAAGGAGGGGGTCAATGGGTATCTGGTTGAACCCGGCGATCCCCAGGGGCTCGCCAGGGGCGTCATAGCCCTATTATCCGATATGGAGAAGGCTCGGACTATGGGTGTTGCGGGCAGAAAGATCGCTGAAGAGAATTTTTCCCTTGAGGCTTTTGCTGAAAAAACCGAGCAGGCATACCTGATGTTGAGGCAGTGAAGATCCTGGTCGTCAATACCGGGCAGATTGGCGACAATCTGCTTCTTACACCAATCTTCCGGGCCTTGAGAAAGGCACATCCAGAGGCGCACATTGCGCACCTTACGAGTTCAACCACAGCTCCCATACTTGCCGGCAATCCTGACCTCGATGAATTAATTTCCCTTGATAAAAAAATGGGCATCCGCAGGTATGTTTCCTTTCTCATGAATTTGAGGAGAAGGAACTATGATATTGTCCTTGATTATCTCGGCAATCCCAGGACAGCCCTGATATCCCTGATAACTGGAGCACCGCATAGATTGGGATATGACTACAGGATAAGAAAGTATTGTTATACCCAGGTAGTAAAAAGAAACAGAGAGCCTGTCTACGCTGTGGATTTCAAGATGGACCTTGTCAAACCCTTGCAAATCAAGAGCCAGGGAATGGAGCTGACGCTCGTTATTCCATCCGAAGCATGGAAACGGCCCAGGGAATTCATAGAGGGCCTCCCTCACGAAGGCCCACTGATCGTCTTTTCTCCTGTTAGCAGGCGTCAATATAAGCGCTGGCCATTGGAGAGGTATTCCCGCCTTGCTGACTCACTTGTGGAAAAATATAAGGCGCGCATCGTCTTGATATGGGGTCCGGGAGAGGAGGAGATTGTCGGCACATTTACTGCAAACATGAAGAATCAGTGCTTTGTGGCGCCGCGCACAACGATTATGGAGATGGCAGGGATCATCGCCCTCTCAGATCTCTTCATCGGAAATGATAACGGGCCAAAGCACATGGCAGTCGCAGTGGGAACCCCCACAGTGACGATATTCGGTCCTACCGACCCCCGGGCGTGGACACCTCCCAACAACCCCCAGCATGTTGCGGTAAAGAAGGATCCGGGGTGTATCAAGTGCGTTCCCCGGCGCTGCAGGGACCTCAAATGCCTTGATATGGTGAGCGTGGATGATGTCCTGAAAGAAGTGGAGAAGCACCAGGTGGGGAAAGCCGAAAGGCATCATCACGACCAGTGAATGAGACTAAAAATAGATTTCCGAAGTGGCTCTGGATCAGCGTTCTTTCGTATGCCGTAGTTTTCTCTTTATTGAGTATTGCCAAGCACGAGGCATTCAACAGCACCGCCTATGACCTGGGGATTTACGACCAGGTCATTTGGAAATACAGCAATTTTTATGCCCCATACAGCACTATCCTCGAAATCAACCATCTGGGAGACCACTTCTCTCTCATACTCATCCCCTTGGTTCCCCTCTACTGGATATGGCCAAGCGTGCATGTGCTCCTTATTCTTCAGTCCTTGGTTGTCTCCCTGGTTGCCCTGCCCATGTATCGTCAGGCCATGTTGCTCCTTTCCTCTCAAAGATGGGCAAAGTTCATAGTCGCCTCATATTTCCTTAATGCGTATCTCCACAGGCTGAATCTTTTTGACTTCCATCCCGTCGTCTTTGAGCTGCTCTTCGTTTTTATCATGATTGTCTCTATTGAGGAGCGCCGGCCCTGGGCCTACTGGACAGTTCTCCCTTTTCTCCTGATGACCGAGGATGACGCCTTCGTATCTGTCCTGTCAGTTGGCCTATATGCCTTTTTCCGCCGGGAGAGACGAACAGCAGCAATCACCTGGGGTCTGGCCGTCATCTATGGAGTGCTGGTCCTTCAGTGGGTCCAACCCTGGATCAACGAGGGTCATCCCAATCCGCACACAGAAAGGTATGCTTATCTTGGGAAGAGCTTTCTCGAGATGGTTGTCAACGCAGCCCTTCATCCTTTGTCCACACTGTCATTCCTCCTGTCCCTTCCAAGGATCGGGGCATTCCTGGGTTTTCTGGCCATGCCAGCCTTTCTTCCATTGCTTGGGGGATGGTCGTTCCTACTTCTCATCCCGCCCCTGAGCGTAGAATTTCTTTCCTCCAACCCACAGCAGTTCCTTCTCAGGACTCAATATTCGATCCCTGCCATGTCTTTTCTCTATATTTCCTCGATCTATGGGATCATGAAGGTCAAAAACAGGAGATTTATCCAGGTCATTGAGGTTCTCCTTGTGCTCATACCCCTTACCCAGATACCGACCACGGTGAAGCTAAGACTTCTGGAGTGGCCCTGGAATGACCATGTTGCTGTTGGACACCGTTTCCTCTCACATGTCCCAGCAAATGCCTCCCTTGCGACCCAATCAATCCTTGTCCCACATCTTTCACAGCGAGAGGATATCTTTTTATTGCCTAAGAGGTATCAAGCAGAGTATATTTTGATAGATACGCAGGGGAATCCCTTCCCTATGAAAAGGGAAGAATTGAATGCCCTGCAGAAAGAGCTTCCACACACATACGATATTGTTGCACAGGACAATGGATACACTCTCTGGAAGAGGAAACCCAGTGAACAACCCAGGAGCCCCTGATATGGTCCAACACAGACGAAGCTTGGTGCAATCGTTGTGGCTATTATTTGCGCTCCTAATTGTTACAGGATGCTGCGATGATAGATTTGGTGCTGATAAAACTCTATCAATAGGAATCCCCTCCGGGTGGAATTTCATCGTTGCCGGAGACACGAGGCTTGTCGCATTGGATTCCTGGAGTGTCTCTCGGAAGATGATCAGGATAATCAACCATATCGATCCAAAACCTGAGTTTTTCATTGATTGCGGCGATCTCATCAACTCCACCTGGAGAAAGCTTCAATGGTTTCTCTTCAGAATGCAGTTTTCGCCGCTAAATGAAGCCATTCATTTCTATCCCGTTATTGGAAACCATGATGTTAATGACGATGAGAGCGAAAGGCTTTACGAGGAAATCTTTGAGCTGCCGGGCAAAGAGACATATTATTCATTCAATCACCGTGAAGGCCATTTTGATATCCTTGATACCGAGGTTCCAGGGAAGGCAAATTCCATTCAAGGAGAGCAGCTTGAGTGGCTTGAAAAGGATCTGGCAGGTGTGCCGCCGACCATGACAATTTTTATTTTCATGCATCGTCCTATGTTCCCCCAGGGGGGATATAAAAAACAGCCTCTCGCGGACAGGGACAAGCTCCACCGGCTCTTTGTCTCAAGGAGGGTGAGGGCAGTATTCGCAGGCCACGAGCACTTTTACGGCAAAACGAAGCAGGACGGTATTCTCTATATCATTACTGGCGGCGGCGGAGCCCACCTGATAAAGGGTTATCCCGGCAGCTATCACCATTTCGTCAATGTGTCCATGAAGGGGAATCAGCTTTTGATCCAGGTCGTGGACAAGGATGGAAGGATCAGGGATGAAATCCGAGGGTAAAAACAGGGCCATATTTATTGATAGGGACGGGACCGTCAACGAAGAGGCCGGTTATATAAACCACATCGATCGCTTCAGGCTCCTGCCGAGGAGCACAGACGCTGTCCGCTTGATCAATCAAAGCCCTTTGAAGGCAGTTCTGATCACGAATCAGGCCGGTGTCGCAAAGGGTTATTTCCCGGAGGAGCTTGTGATCAAAATTCATGAGAAACTCAAGGCCCTTTTAAAAGAAGAAGGCAGCCATTTTGACGGGATATATTATTGCCCCCATCATCCCGAAGGAGTCGTGGAGAAATACAGGATTCGGTGCTCCTGCAGGAAACCCGAGCCCGGTTTGTTATTAAAGGCGGCTTCAGATCTCGATATAGACCTCGCTCGTTCATATCTGATCGGGGACAAGATCTCGGATGTGCAAATGGCCCGGAGGGTGGGAGCCAGGGGGATTCTCGTCCTTACGGGATACGGGAAAGGAGAGGTTGAAAACTTTTCTAATGAATGGAGTGATGCGAAAAAACCGGACTATATTGCAAAGGATCTATATGATGCGGTGAAGTGGATCCTGAATATAGAAGGAGAAAAGACATGAAAAAGAGGCTTGCAGCCATAGTCAGAAATTTTTCTCGTATAAAAGTTGTGGTGATGGGAGACATAATTTCCGATGAATACCTCTTCGGGTTGACATCCAGAGTTTCAAGGGAGGCCCCTGTTCTCATACTGAGATACAACTCAGGGAGGCTTCTTCTCGGCGGAGCGGCCAATACCGCCAATAATATTCGCGCCCTTGGGGGAAAACCGGTACTGATTGGAGTTGTTGGAGATGATCGTGCGGGAGAAGAGCTGATTAGGGTGATGAAGGACTCCGGCCTTGATACGAATGGTGTCATCAGGGTCAAGGGAAGGCCGACAACGGTTAAAACAAGGATTCTCGCCGGAGGCCTTCATACAAGCAGGCAGCAGGTTATAAGGATTGACAGGGAGATAGAGTCCCCTGTGGGAAGGGCTGTTGAGAAGAAGCTGATCAAGAACGCTGTCGGGTTATTAAAGAATGCGCAGTCCCTCCTTGTCTCAGATTATGGTCTCGGTGCTGTCACGAATGAATCGGTGAGGCAGGTGAATGGACTTGCAGGGGACAAGGGAAAGATCATAACTGTTGATTCACGCTCAAGGCTCCTTCAATTCAAAGGAGTGACAGGGGCAACCCCGAATGAGCCCGAGGCAGAGGAGGCCTTGAGGATGGAGCTTCCGGATGACAGGAAGGTCCTGGAAGGCGGCGCTATTCTTCTGAGGATGATAGGAAGTAAAAGCCTACTTATTACAAGGGGAAAGAAGGGCATGGCCCTTTTTGAAAGGGGCCGGCAGCCCAGGCTTATCCCTATCTACGGCAGTGACGAGGTAGCCGATGTAACAGGAGCAGGCGATACGGTAATCGGAACATTCACCCTTGCCCTGTCTTCAGGCGCGACTCCATACGAAGCCGCCCTCATTGCTACATACGCTGCGGGTATAGTGGTGATGAAGCAGGGGACAGCCACAGTAACCAGGCAGGAGCTTCTCCACGCCATAAAGGAAGATAAAACCTTAATTAATGGTTGAGGGTTAAGTGAATAAAATAAAAACTCTGAATGAACTTAAGACCATTGTTGCCAGCGCACGGATGAAGGGTAAAACCGTTGTCCTTGCCAATGGTTCGTTTGATCTTCTCCATGTGGGGCATATCAGGTATCTTAAAGGAGCGAAATCAAAGGGGGACATCCTGGTAGTTGCTGTGAACGACGATAGAAGCACAAGGATGCTAAAGGGAAAGGGGAGGCCTATTATTCCTATCAAGGAAAGGCTGGAGATCCTCTCACATATCTCATGCATTGATTACTGCGCTTCCTTCTCCGGAAGGACCGTTGAAAGGGTCATAATGGCTTTGAGGCCCGATATACATGCAAAGGGCACTGACTATACAAAAGAAACAGTCCCGGAAAGGGAATCTGTCCTTTCTTACGGCGGCACGATCTCAATCGTCGGCGATCCCAAGAAACATTCTACAAGCTCTCTCATTCACAAGATTGCAAAGAGCAAGACGAAGAAAGAATACATAGTTCATTGAAGGTTCTCTTTGCCAATTCCACAAAGTCTTGGGGAGGAGTTAAAAGCTGGACGATCCGGCTCATCAGGGAGCTCAATGCGCATGGCTTCAGTGTCACTGTTGTTGCCAGGAGCCATCAGGATTTCCTTAACAGGGTCAGGGAAGCAGGAGCCGTGGCTATCCCTTATAGTTTCGGATGGGATTATGCCCCCCAGAGTGTCATTAAGGCTATCTTATTGCTCAGGCAGGAGAAACCGGACCTCGTTGTTACCAATATCTCCAAAGAGTTGAGGACTTTAGGGATTGCAGCTCGCTTTCTCAGAATTCCTGTCATAGCCAGGCTCGGAAACGAGGCGGATCTCAGGAGAAATTTCCGGACGCGCTTTGATTATGACAAGCTGGTCTCTGGCGTGCTGGTTCCTGCACATTCCGTTAAAAATGGGCTTCCGGTTGACCTGGTCAATCCCAATAAAATCAGGGTCATCCACAGCGGAACTGAGATCCCCTCCAAACTCCCTGACCGTGAAAGCAAGAACGTCCACATTGTTTATATCGGAAAAATATCCGAGCTAAAAGGCGTGAATGTCCAGTTGAAGGCATACAATGAACTCCTGAGAAAAGGATATGACATCACTGTGTCCTTTGTTGGCGAAGGCCCACTCCTGGGACAACTTTCACAGGAGTATAGGGACAATAAAAACATTTGCTTTCACGGGCTTGTCATTGAGCCATCCCGGATTCTGAGCGAGGCCGATATCGGTGTGCTTCACTCCTTCCAGGAAGGCCTGCCCAACTCCCTGCTTGAATACATGGCAAATGGTCTTGCCATAGTAACTACTCCTGTTGGAGGGATTCCGGAGGCGGTAGATGAAAACAAAGAGGCCCTATTTGTAGATTACGGAGATTCCGATCAACTTGTTAATAAAATCGCACATCTTATCAAGTCAAAAAAGACAAGGCATCGCCTGGGATGCGCGGCTTACAGCCGTGCCAAGATAGATTTCAATATCGCCATACAGTCAATTAAGACTATTGAATATTTCAAGGAGATAATCGAAAAGCCATGTTAGACCTTGTTTTCATAACTGACGACGATCCGGACACCCCAAGCCGGAGGTTCCGCATGGAGGCATTTCTGCCATTGTTGGAAAATGCAGGAATGTCCTGCAAGGTTATAGGACTGCCCGATGCGCTTCTTCAGAGGATAATATGTTTGCTCGGAGTTCCTGAAGCAAAGACAATTGTTATCCAGAAGAAATTGCTCCGTTCATTCGAGATGCGATTATTGAAGAAAAAGTCCAGCAAGTTGATATATGACTTCGATGATGCTGTATACCTTTCCCGGAAGGGCAGCAGGCGGTTTGTCAGAATACTTCAAGAGGTGGACCAGGTGTTTGCAGGGAATGATGTACTCGCGAGCAAGGCCCTTCAAATCAACAAGAACACGCTTTGCGTGCCTACCGGTATAGATCTGGAGCGTTTCAGGCCAGCGAAGGGGGAGAATCATTCGCCCCTAAGGATCGGGTGGATCGGGTCAAAAGGAAACCTGAAAAATCTTCACCTCCTCACGATCCCTCTCCTGAACCTGAAAATGGACCTGGCTTTCTCCCTTCGGTATATCTGTGATTCCAGGGATCGCTCCCTGGAACAGGAGGGCTGGGAGTATGTCCCATGGTCCCGTAACAGCGAGGTAGAAGCCCTCTCATGCCTGGATATCGGTGTGATGCCCCTGGCGGATAACGAGTATAACAAGGGGAAGTGCGGTTTCAAGATCGTCCAGTATATGGCAATGGGCATACCACCTGTTGCTTCTCCAGTAGGGGTAAACGAGGCATTTATTAAGAACGGGGTCAATGGGCTCCTGGCAAGGACGGATGAGGACTGGGAAAAGGCCCTTTCCCTTCTTCTGTCCGATAGCGCTGAACGCGTGCGTATGGGTGAGTACGCGCGGATGCATGCCAGGGACTTTTCCTGCAGCTTAATATTTGAAAATATAAGGCACCATCTCCTCCATTGATAAAGATGTGGACATATCGTTGAGGAAATGGAAAAATGAAAAGGATATGACTTTGAAGGAAATTCTTGCAAGGCTTAGAAAGACCAGGATTCTTGTTGTTGGAGATATTGTCCTGGATGAGTTCCTCTGGGGAACGGTTAGGAGAATATCTCCGGAGGCTCCGGTGCCTGTTGTTGAAGTGACAAAAGAGAGCCAGCTCCTTGGTGGGGCGGCAAATGTTGTGAATAATATTATCTCTCTTGGAACGCATGCCCTCCTATGCGGAGTTATTGGAGATGATCGTGCCGGTGAAAGGATTCTTGAGCTTTTGAGGGAAAGCAAAGAAGGAGGCCAGGGCCCCCTTGCGGCGAAGCCAGTGCAAGGGGATGGTGTAATCGTTACTCAAGAGAGACCTACTTCTGTAAAAACGAGGATCATCGCACAGCATCAACAGGTGGTTAGGTTTGACAGGGAAACAAGGGATGTGATCCCTACAGGCGTCAAAGTAAAGATGCTCACTTTCCTTCGCGATGCAATTCCAGGGGTTGATGCTGTTATTATCTCGGATTACGGGAAGGGTGTTGTCAGCAGGCATCTTGTGGAAGCAGTCCTGAAGGAGGCGAGGAAGAGGAATACGGTTGTGTGCATTGATCCGAAGCCTGAGAATTTCCTGTTCTACCGCGGGGCGACCATCGTTACTCCCAACCTGCAGGAGGCCCAGGCCGCAGTGAGATTTCCGCTTGTGACAACAAAAGATATTGAGAAAGGGGCAGGAGAGATCCTCAAGATCCTGGGATGCAAGGCTGTCCTCATAACGCGGGGAGAGCATGGGATGTGCATCGCCGAGAGGGGAAGGAAGGTCGTCCATATTCCTACAGTTGCAAGGGAGGTCTTTGATGTTACCGGCGCAGGAGATACGGTCATTGCCACCCTCACAGCCTGCATTGGAGCAGGGGCATCCTTGAGGAAAGCAGCAATAATTGCCAACCATGCTGCTGGAATCGTTGTTGGCAAGCTCGGGACAGCCACAGCCTCAAGGGAGGAAATCATGGAATCCCTAAGGCAGTCCTCCAGGATAGAGATGGGGTGAGTGGTATGAAAGTTCCATATAATGCAGGGTGAGGGGTGTGAAAGTCCAGGGTGAGGGGTATGAAGGTTCCATTTCTTGATCTGAAGACACAGTATAAAGGTATCAAGGGCGAGATTATGAAAGCCATCGTTTCGGTATGCAATGAGCAGAGCTTTATTCTCGGCCCCCAGGTTAAACAATTTGAAAAAGATATAGAGAAATACTACGGCATTGCCCATGCAATAGGGGTGGCATCTGGCAGCGATGCCCTCCTGCTTTCTCTCATGGCATTTGGGATCGGCCAAGGGGATGAAGTGCTCACATCCCCATATACATTCTTTGCCACCGCGGGATCGATCTGGAGACTTGGAGCCAGGCCCGTTTTTGTGGACATCGATCCGGTATTGTTCAACATATCCCCTGAAAAGCTGAAGAGGAAGATAACGAGGAGAACGAAAGGTATCATGCCAGTCCACCTCTTCGGGCAGGTAGCTGACATGGATCCCATAATGGAGATAGCAAAGGCTCGAGGCATTCCTGTCATTGAGGACGCAGCCCAGTCCATTGGCGCAGAATATAAGGGGAAAAAGGCGGGCACAATCGGGGACATGGGATGCTTCAGCTTCTATCCGTCAAAGAACCTCGGGGGTTTTGGAGACGGAGGCATGATCATAACAGATAATGATGAGCTTGACTCAAAGCTGAGGATGCTGCGCGTTCACGGCAGTTCAAGCAAATACCGGCACGAAATGACCGGATGCAACTCGAGACTTGATTCTGTCCAGGCAGCAGTCCTGAGTGTGAAGCTCAGGTATCTTGAAGGGTGGACAAAGGCAAGGATAAGAAACGCAGAAAGGTATAAGAAGTTGTTCCAGAAGAAGGGGCTTCTTAAGAAAATAAAAATTCCCTCCACGCTAAATGGCTCACGCCATGTGTTCAACCAGTTTGTCATAAGGGTTCCAAGGAGGGACGATCTCAGGGGGGCGCTTATTAATGAAGGGATTGGAACGGAGATTTATTATCCTCTTCCGCTTCACCTCCAACCATGCTTTTCGGAATTGGGATATAAGGAGGGCGATCTGAAGGAGTCCGAACAGGCAGCCAAAGAATGCCTTGCTCTTCCGATATATCCTGAGCTTACAGAGGAGATGCAGAGGACCGTTGTCGAATCAATCGCCAGGTTTTATAGAATAAAAAGAAGATGAAACAGGTCTTTTTAAGAATGGGTAAGGGAGATGCTGTAGTTGAGGAGATCCCTCCTCCTGTCATTAAGAGCGGTGGCATCCTCGTTAGAAACGGCTTCTCTTTGATTAGCTCCGGCACGGAGAGGGCAAGCATTTCAGCAGGTGGGGGTGGGATAGTCCAGAAGGCAGCAGAACGCCCTGATCGTGTAAAAAAGGTCTTTGAAAGCCTGTATAAGGATGGTATTTCAGCGACCTACCGCAAGGTTATCGAGAAGGTATCCGAGCTTACTCCAATAGGTTATAGCTCCTCCGGGATCGTCCAGGAGGTTGGAGGAGGAGTTGATGAATTTTCTCAAGGGGATAGGGTTGCATGTGCAGGGGTCGGTTACGCCAACCATGCCCAGATCATCTTTGTTCCAAAAAATTTATCTGTATGTGTGCCAGAAGGAGTGAGGCTTGACCATGCCGCTTTTGCGTCCATAGGGGCCATTGCCCTTCATGGCGTCAGACAGTCAGGAGCTGTCCTCGGTGAGCGGGTAGCTGTAATTGGTCTTGGTCTTCTCGGGCTTCTTGCCGTTCAGATACTCAGGGCAGGGGGCGTAAGGGTTATCGGCCTTGATATTGATGAAGAAAGGGTAAAGTTTTCTAAGGAGCTTGGTGCAGATGCCGGTGTTGTTATTGGTAAAGGCGATGAAACAGCGGCAGCAAAAGCATTTACCAATAGTTTGGGGGTTGATGCAGCAATCATAACTGCAGCGACAACATCAAGTGAGCCTATCGCAATGGCAGGGAGTATCTGCAGGGACAGGGCAAGGGTTGTGGTTGTTGGAGATGTTGGGATGCAAGTCCCACGGGATATTTTCTATAGAAAGGAGCTCTCCCTTGTTCTTTCCAGGTCATATGGGCCGGGCAGATATGACCCCTTGTATGAAGAAGGCGGGATTGATTATCCCCCGGGATATGTGCGGTGGACAGAAGCAAGAAACATGAAGGAGTTTCTTGAGCTTGTCAAGGCAGGAAAGGTCAATGTGGAGCGGCTCATCACACACCGTTTTCCTTTTGAAGAGGCCAGCAGGGCCTATGACATTCTTGCAGGCAGAAAAGAGGAAAGATATCTCGGCATTCTGCTTTCATATGGAATGGAAGAGCCGGTTGCCTCCAGGATTATTCTGAGTGCTGCGCCGAAATATGAGCCCAAAGGAAAGCTATCAATTGGATTTATTGGGGCAGGTGCATTTGCCCAGAGTGTGCTTCTTCCTGCCCTTAAGGATGTCCGTGGCGTGACCCTCAAGGGAGTTGCAACTGCCACGGGGTTAAGCGGCAAAAAGGTTGCGCAGAAGTTTGGGTTTGAATACTGCACAACAAAAAGCGAGGAGATACTTGGCGATGCGGGTATTGACACGATATTTATAGCAACGCGGCACAACCTTCATGCTCCTATTGCTATTGCAGCCATGAAAAAGGGAAAGGCTGTTTTCATGGAGAAGCCTATGGCTGTGAATGAAGCGGAGCTCGGAGAGCTTATGAAAGTATGGAGGGAGACGGGAGGAAGGCTCTTGGTGGGCTTCAACAGAAGGTTCTCTCCGCTTATTGACAGAATGAAAACTTTCTTCTCCGGAAGGAAAGAACCCCTCCAGATGATCTACCGGGTGAACGCCGGTTTTCTCCCTAAGGACCACTGGGTCCATAACCCCAAAGAGGGCGGGGGAAGGATCATTGGAGAGGTCTGCCATTTTGTCGATCTTTTCTGCTTCCTTACAGACTCACGGCCTGTCAGGGTATTTGCAGAGAATATTAAATCCTCGGGAGATGCTTTTGCCGGGGACAATATTACTGCAACCCTTAAATTCAGCGATGGGTCATGGGGGACGATTGCCTATATTGCAAGGGGCGATTCTGCTGTTCCCAAGGAGATGCTGGAGGTATCTTGCGGGGGGGCTACTGCGATTCTCAATGATTTCCGGACCATCTCGCTTTACAGGGAGGGCAGGGAGGAAAGGGAAGGCAGGATCCAGGAAAAGGGACACCGCCAGGAAATAGAGGCATTTGTCAGCTCAATCTTGAAAGGGGGCCCCATGCCCAATGATGTTGAGCTTAGCGCCCTCGTCACCCGGGCGACCTTTCGCATAGAAGATTCCATTAAAAAGGGCTACCCTGTTGAGCTTTTATGAGTAAGTTCCATCCTTGGTTGGAGATTGGTGCCAAGGCGGGCATACTTATCTTCCTTATATTCGCCTTTTCTCCGGCAGTATCCGAGGTCGGGTTCGCCATTGCTGTTGTTTGTGCAGTGGTGAGGTTGGCCATTCGAAGAGATTCCTCCTTTAATTTGAAGTCATTTGACCTGGTTATTGGGGTTTTGTTCATAGTTCTGATTCTGTCAAGCATCTTCTCCATTAGACCGATGCACAGTATCTTTCAGCTCAAGATCATGAGGTTTTTTGCCTTGTATTATGTCATCAGGTATCTTGATCTTGATAAAGCATTTATTCAAAAGGCCCTCATGGGATTTATTGCATCACTTTCCCTTATATCATTCTATGCGGTTCTCCAGCACAACCAGGGAAGGGAATTAGTCCCATGGTTTTTTAAATATTTTCAGTGGGAGGGGAGGATCCAGCCCGGGATCGGCCAGCTTGCCCTATGCGCAGCTCTGCCTTGTGCGGCCATGCTCTTTTGGGGGAAAATTGAAAGGTTGCGTATAGCCTTTCTTGGTTTGTTTCTCGCCTTCCTTGCCGGAGCAATTTATTTCTCCTATGCGCGGAGCGTTTGGATTGCCCTTGTCATCTCAGGTATTGCGCTCGGTTGGATGCGTTCCGTGAAGATCAGTCTTGTTGCCATGGCAATGATAGTCATTGTAGTTGGCATTTTTTTTATTCTGCCAAATACAAAGGTAGGAGGCCTGATCTACAGCATAAGCGCCCCCCTTGATCCGGCCAATCCCAGGTATGCCTCAAACATGGAGAGGGTCAGGATGGCCCGGGAGACCATGGACATAGTGAAAAAAAGGCCCATACTGGGGCTTGGCTTTGACTCCTATAGGTTTTATACACAATCTCCTCTGAAGAGGATCTCCAGCGATTATTTTCAGTTCCTTGCCAATACTGGGATTTTGGGGCTGTTTGCATATCTTTGTTTCCTGGGAGTGGCAATGAAGAAAACGATTGCAGCCGTGAGAGATTCAGACAATAAAGAGAGGGCCATTGCAGTAGGGGTTTTTGGATTCCTTGTTGCTTTCACTGTATGCGGGGCCTTTGAGCCCATGTTCTTCGGGACCAGGACCCTCCGCCTCTTGCCGTTGTTCCTCGGGCTGATATAATTTGTTTGGTAATCAATGGAGAAAAACTCAAAGATCTATATTGCCGGACACACCGGATTGGAGGGTTCGGCGATACTGCGTAAACTTCGGGAGCTTGGATATAACAGGATTATTACAAGAACGGCTTCAGAGCTCGATCTGAGAAGCCAGCCGTTTGTTAATAAGTTCTTTGAGAATGAAAAACCGGACTATGTTTTTCTGGCTGCGGCCAAGGTAGGGGGCATACTCGCAAATAGCACCTATCCGGCAGAATTTATCTATGACAATCTCAACATCCAGTCCAATGTAATTCATGCCTCATATCTCAACAAGGTGAAGAAACTGCTATTTCTGGGAAGCTCGTGCGTTTATCCGAAATACTCCCCTCAACCAACGAAAGAGGAGCACTTGCTGACCGGCACCCTGGAGCCTACTAATGAGCCGTATGCGATAGCCAAGATTGCCGGTATCGAGATGTGCCAAGCATATAACAAACAGTATGGGACTCACAATATCTCTGTGATACCAACCAATCTATATGGTCCCAATGATGATTTCGACCCGGAGACAGGCCATGTTATACCGGCATTAATCAGGAAAATCGTGGATGCGGAAATTGCAGGGATGCCATCTGTGGAGATTTGGGGGACAGGC
>Ga0315308_1000615_pt1 | contig 20164 bp, 16 predicted proteins | sample TDP3_MG_FD_203078 | JGI IMG/M metagenome (GOLD analysis project Ga0315308, IMG submission 203078) | Freshwater sediment microbial communities from Lake Towuti, South Sulawesi, Indonesia - TDP3 | ecosystem: Environmental > Aquatic > Freshwater > Lake > Sediment | place: Indonesia: South Sulawesi... | reverse complement strand
GATGGAGGAAGTCTGAGTTTATTAGCAGAGATAGTCAGTGAGATAGAGGGATTCCCCATTTTGCTCTTGGGTGCCTACAGGGACGATGAAGTAACTGAAGAGCACAGTCTAATCAAACTAAAGAATGAGGCTAGGGATAAAGGCTATTCCCTTCAGGATATAAACATCGGCTCGTTTGACCATGTGCGGCTAAATAAACTCATAGCTGAATTGCTACTTGAAGATGAAGAGATGACTTATGAGCTTTCCCTATATATCCTGAGTAAATCGAGAGGCAATCCATTCTTCAGTATAGAAATAACCAGGCAGTTAGTAGATGAGAAAGCGCTCTTCTACAAAGAGGAAGAGAGGCACTGGCAGGTGGACTGGGAGAAGGTAAATAGGGTAACTATCTCACCGACTATAGTGGATATAATTTTAAGAAGGATAGAGACCTTAGAGGAAGACCAGTTAAATCTCCTATCCTATGCTTCTGTAATAGGCAGGGAATTTGAGGTAGCTCTATTATTTAGATTGTCTGATTTAGCCAAAGAGAGAGTAATCGTTCTCGTTGATGAGGCCATCTCCTTGCAGTTAATAGAGAGGAGTTTAGAGAGAGGTAAGATTCTCTTTGTCCACGATAGGATAAAGGATGCATTCTACCAGAGGATAGGCGAAAGAAAAAAGAGAGAACTGCATCTCAAAATAGCCAAGACCATAGAAGAACTACATAAAGAAAATATAGAGGAAGTATTATTCGATTTAGCCCATCACTATACTGAAGCACAAGACAGAGATAAATCCCTCCAATATTCCCTGCCAGCCGCGGAGAAGGCAAAAGGCGACTACGCCAACGAAGATGCGATAAGATATTATACTATAAGCATAAAGATATTAGAAGATAAAGGCCGAAAAGGAAGCCCGGAATGGATAAAAGCCAATGAAGGACTTACTGCAGTATATCTCACCACAGGCAAGAATGATGCGGCGATAGAAATAGCCCAACAGGTCCTTTCCTTAAAAGAGACGGCGATAGAGAAAGCAAGAGTCTATCGTCAGATAGGGACAGCCTATTTTAAAAAAGGAGACTGGAAAAATTGTGAGGATACCATAGCTGAAGGTTTGGCCTTATTGGAGGAGAAGGTCCCTCGCACTAAGACACAAGTGATATGTTCACTACTTAAAGAATTATCTACTCACATCCTCCATTGTCTTTTTCCCGTGTTTTTCCTCCGCAAAGAAGGTAAGCCAATAAAGCCTGAATATTTGGAGATAAGCCTGTGTTATCTTCCTTTGAATTGGATGTATATCTTGAGTGATATAGAGAAGTTTACTCGCTCAATATTAAGGCTGCTTAACCTTAGTGAAGCTAAGATTGGCAAATCCAAAGAACTGGCTATGAGTTTGGGAGGTTATGCCAGCCTATGCATGGCCATACCTCTATTCAAAAGAGCAATAAGATATCATCAGAAGGCAATAGATTTAAAAGAAGAGTTAGATGATGTGTGGGGACAAGCCCAATCTTTACAATTTATGGGCTACTATTATTCCTGGAAGGGTGATTACCAAAAGAGCACTGAACTCTTTCAAGAGTCAAAAGATAAATTTCAAAGGATGGGTGATATATGGGAGTTAGGCATGGTGTTAAATGGCTTGGGAGTTAATTATTACTATCAAGGGAGTTATTCCGAGGCCCTGGATTACTTTTCTCAATATTTAGAGATAAGCCAGAAGATAAGGGACGATTGGGGAATTGCTACCACTACAGAGAGTATGTCGTTGATTTACATCCAAAAAGGAGAACTTAGTAAGGCTGAGGAGGGGCTAAGCAGGGGTTTAGGCTTTAGCGAAGAGAAAGAAATTTGGTTTGAAAACTGTACGACCCATGCTGATTTTGGCAATTTAGAAGTAGAAAGGGGAAATTATAGTAAGGCAGTAGAATATCTTATGAAGGCAAAGAAACTATTCGAAGAGAACAATTTTCTTAAAGAATATACTATACGTCTTTATCCTTTCTTAGCTGAGGCACATATAGGAAAGTTCAAAGTTGAAAGTTCAAAGTTCAAAGTTAAAGAGCAAAAACAAGAACTGAAGAAGATAAGGAGAGGCTGCAAGGAGGCATTGAAGCAAACCAAATATTGGGTAAACTACTACGGAGTCACCTTGATGGTTAATGCCAAATATTATGCTTTGGTAGGTAAGAAGAAAAAAGCAGAGGGATTTTTCCTAAGAAGCATCGAACAGACCAAATCACTAGGCCGCCGGTATGAATTAGCTAGAGGTTACTATGAATATGGAAATTTCCTTAACAGCCAAAATTGGGAAGTAGAGGCCAAGAATAACTGGCAGCAGGCTTACGATATATTCAGAGAGATCGGTGCTCAGGTATATATAAAAAGGACTGCCGACCTGTTAGGGATTGTTTTAGAAGAGGTCGGGGAGAAAGCAGAAGAATTAGAAACAGCTCAGAAGAGGCTGAGGGTGGAGCAGGAGTTGATGAGCTTAGTAAAAGTGAGCCAATATCTAAGCTCCATCCTCAATTTGGATGATTTGCTAGAGAAGATAATGGATAGCGCCATTGAGATAGTAGGGGCAGAGCGGGGATTTCTAATGTTATATGAGGGGATAGTGGAAGGCAAAAGGATTGACGAGGCAACTAAGAGCAATCTAATAGTAATGGTGGCCCGTAATGCTGACAAACAAAGTCTGGACACTGAAGCTTTCCAGGCCAGTAGGACAGTGATAGCCAGGGTAGAAAAGAGCCACCAGGCTTCGATTATCACCGATGCCAGCAGTGATGAAGAATTAAGGACGCAACCCAGTGTAGTCAAATATAACCTCCGCTCCATCTTATGCGTTCCTATTATTACCAAAAAGGATGAGATGTTGGGAATAATCTATCTGGACAACAGGCTAATAAGCGGGCTATTTAGCCAAAAGGACTTGGATTTATTGGGGACAATAAGCACCCAGGCTGCGATATCCATAGAGAATGCAATTCTGGTAGAGAGTGAGAAGGAGATGGCCCGTAAGGTATCAGAGGCAGAGGCACGGGCAAGATACACCGATATACTGGAAAGGCAGAAGAGGGAGTTAGAAATTGCTTATCGAGAGAAAGACAAGGCCTATGAAGAGTTAAAAGCTACCCAGACCCAATTAATTCAATCGGAGAAGATGGCCACCATAGGGAGGCTGGCTGGAGGAGTGGCCCATGAAATAAATACCCCCCTAGCCACGATTCTGGCGAATACAGAAATGCTGATGTTAGAAAGACAGGCTGCCGGCTATCAAAGAGAATATTTAGATATGATTAGAAAGAGTTCATTAAGGTGTAAGGCTATCGTGGAACAGTTATTGAAGTATTCAAGACTGCCAGGACGAGAGTTGGAGACGGTAGACGTGGGTCAAGTCATTGATGAGTGTTATCTCTTGTTAGAGCGCCAGCTCGCCGATGAGGGCATAAGGGTCAATAGAGAATATGGCCTGATGCCAAAGATAAGGGGCAATGCCAATGAGCTCAGGCAGGTGTTTACAAACGTAATACTCAATGCCAGGGACGCCATCAAAAAGACCCTTGATGATAAGAAGAGGCAAGGCGAGATAAAGATTAGGGCCTGTCAGGAAGAAACGGCTTTAGTTGTAGAGATTCAAGATGATGGATGTGGGATTCGTCCTGAGGACATAAGTAAGATATTCGACCCTTTCTTTACCACAAAGGATGTCGGGGGAGGTACTGGTCTAGGTCTTTATGTCAGCCACCGAATCATCGAAAGGCACGGCGGTAAGATAGAGGCCAGATCAAAGATTGGCCAGGGCACCACTATTAGAGTAGAATTGCCCTTGAAGAAGGGGAGGATGAAGGGATAGTTTTCGGAGTCGCTCGGATAGAACCTCGCTCCAAATCGGTCCCGATGAATCGGGAGGCGAAACCTGACCGATTTAAAGCTCCTGCAACTATCCCTTCATCCTCTGGATATAAGAGGTGGGGATAGTTTTCGGAGTCGCTCGGTAGTGTAGGGCTTTATGCCCGTAAGAATTACGCCCACAAAGGGCTACACTACACAAGACCTGGCGGTAATTAAAGCTCCTGGAACTATCCCTATATCCTTAAGAAAAGAGGGGGTGTAGTATAAATGAAAGAGCGCATTCTGATTGTAGAGGACGATGAGTCTTTCTGCAGGATTCTGACCCTTATGTTAGAAAGAGAGGGCTACCAGGTCTTTGCCGTCAGGGATGGCCAAAAGGCCATTGAGGCAGCCAAAGAAAACTTCTTTGAGCTTATCATTGCTGATGTTAGACTGCCCGGTGGTATGGATGGTATAGAGGCAGTAGCGAAGATAAAGGGTATTAGGCCTGAGGCGAAGAGTATAGTCATCATAATAACCGGATATGCCGATGAACAGGCTGTCGTAAGGGCACTAAGACTGGGGGTAGACGATTACATCTACAAGCCCTTCGAGAGGGAACAGTTTTTGCATATTGTAAAGCGAAATCTAAACATTTACCGACTGGAAAAAGAAAAAGAAAAGCACAATCAAATTATCGAGAAGATGAATCAAGAATTGGAACATAAGGTTGAAGAAAGGACCGAACATGTAAGAAAGCTTTATGAGGAATTACAGGCAACTTATCTATGCACGATTAAAGCTTTGGCTCAAGCAATTGATGCCCGAGACCACTATACTCATAGCCACTCACAAAACGTGACTAAATATGCGGTAATGATTGCTCAAGAAATGAAATTACCAACGAAAGAGATCGACGAAATAAAACAAGCCTGTGAGCTTCACGATTTGGGCAAAATTGGTATTCACGATTATGTTTTGACTAAACCAGGAAAATTAACGCCTGAAGAATGGGAAGAAGTAAGAATCCACTCCCTAAAAGGTGCAGAGATCTTGAAGCCATTAGGCTTCTTAAATGGGACTATCGGATTGATTCAGCAGCATCATGAGAGATACGATGGCAAAGGTTACCCTTATGGCTTAAAAGGGGAATCAATTCACTTAGGGGCAAGGATAATGGCAGTTGCAGATGCTTTTGATGCGATGATGTCTGAGCGACCTTATCGAGAAAAGCCCTTTACTAAAGAAGAGGCGATTGAAGAGGTTGAGAAAAACTCAGGAACTCAGTTTGATCCTCAGGTTGTCAAGGCATTTTTGAAAATGGTAGATAAGTTGTAAGATTCTGAGAGAATCAGTTCTTACATCAGTTGCGGAAGGCTGTCAGAACATTTGAGTTATTTCCATTAGAGGTCTAATCCCTGGTATTAGTTCCAGGGATTTTTCTTACATACGGTGCTTTTAGTATAAAAATATCGAGAAGTGTAACATTTCCTTCACCTCTTTCGTCTAAATATTAGAGGTGAAAAAAGGTGCAAGCTGAATGGAAGAAGATCCTAAACTTGTTGCCAGGTTTAAAAAGGGTGACCAGCATGCATTTGAATTGCTGGTAAGGAAGCATAAGATGGCTGTTTTTAATACAATTTATTCCATTATGGGTAACACTCAAGAAGCAGACGATATTGCTCAAGAGGTTTTCCTTAAAGTTTATACCAAAGCTGGTAGCTTCAGAGGGGAATCTTCTTTTTCTACCTGGCTTTATAGAATTGTAGTCAACAATTGCCTTGACGAACTCAGAAAGAGAAAGAATAAGATTATATCCTATGAAACAGAATTTAACCAGGAAGAGAAACTAAAGTTGAAAGATATTTTGGCAAGGAGGGAAGAAGATATTATCGAAGATTTGAGAAAGAAGGAATTACAGGATATTGTCCAGAAAGCAATGAATTCTTTACCAGAAAAAGACCGTATTGTTTTGACTTTGAAAGAAATAGAGGGCTTATCCTATAATGAAATTTCTCAGATAATGAAGATTTCTCTTGGTAAAGTGAAGATATGGCTATTCAGGGCGCGGCAAAAATTGAGGGAAAAATTATCGTTTCTTTATCGGGAGGAGTGAACTATGTCCTGTAATAAGTTCAGAATATTGTTATCCGCCTATCTTGACCAGGAAATAGCAAAGGATGAGGAGAAAGAATTATTTGAGCATCTCAAGATGTGCGCTGGTTGCGCCAGAGAATTAGAATATTTGAAACAGATAAGAAAGATATTTCTTTTAAAAGAAAGAAAAGAACCCGAGGAATTTTTTGAAACCAGATTGTTTACACGTATTAAAGATAAAGAAAAGCAGCCAGTATGGCAGGCATATCTTACAGCGTTTAAGAAATCGATTTTCGTAGTGTTGATTTTCATTCTGCTTGTAGTGGGATTCCTAAATTACAAGAAGTTTTCTTATCAGAGACGAACTGAGGTAATATCAGATTTATTGATTGACGGGCAGGTAGAAGAAAATTTTGAAGGAGAGGTACTGGCAATCTATTATGGGCCCCCTCGATAGAGGAAAGGAGGTTAAGGAAATGAAGACAATTTTGAAAAGCTTTCTCGTGGGTAGCGTGCTTCTTTTGGGAGTTGTCGGTTTGGAAGCGACAAATGGCGAGGAGCGGATTGATAAAGGAAGGATGAAAATCGTAGAACAGCGGGGAGAGGAATTTCATCACAGACGTTTACAAAAATTATCCGAAGAGTTGGGGCTATCTAAAGAGCAGGAAGAAAAGATTTCGCAAATTATGAAAAAGGGTTGGGAAAAAATCCGGGAAGAGATGAGAAAAATGAAAGAGAGGGTCCTGGCTATCAGAAAAGATACCGACAGCCGGATTGAAAAATTGCTCACATCCGAGCAATTGGGAAAGTTTAAAGAACTTAAGGGGAGATTTGAAAAAAGAGGAAAAGAAGGAATTGAAGAAGGCCGTGAAGGTTGTGGAAAATGAGGGTGAAAATTAGATACTGTTTATTACTACTATTAGCTATCGTTTTTATTAATGCGAATTTTCTTTTTGCCCAGATGCTAACATGGCAAGATGTTCTGCGAGAGGCAAAAGAGAAAAATCCGGGGATAATCTCGGCCCGCCAGTCTCTTAAATCCGCAGGTCTTTCCTACAAGAGTGCGTTTACGAATTTTTTACCACAGATTTCCGCGAGTGCGGGCTGGAATAAGTCAAGTTCTATAACGAGTTTTGAATCTTTTGCTGAGGGTGGAAGGGAAGATGAAGAGTTCAGTTATGGAATTTCTGGAAGACTTTCCCTATTTTCTGGTTTTAAGAATTCGAGCAAGTTAAAGCAGCAAAGAGCGGGGCTCGAACAAGAACAGGAAAAGTTTAAAAGGGCAGTTTCAGATGCGGTTTACGGTTTAAAGGTTACCTTTGCTCAAGTTTTAAAGGCGCAAAATGGAGTTTCACTTTCCGAGGAGATACTAAAAAGGAGAAGAGAAAATACTGAAATTGTAGGATTGAGGTATGAAGCTGGCACGGAAGATAAGGGTGCGTATTTGAGGTCTCAGGCAGACCTCTATCAGGCAGAGTATGAGACATCTTCGGCAAAGCGAAATCTGAAAACTCAACAGACGAACCTCTCAAAAGAAATGGGAAGAGATGAATTCGAAGTTATTGTCGTAACTGGGACATTTGAGGCAGGGCCCCCCGAGAAAATCGTCTCATTTCAGGAATTGGTGGCAAAAAACCCTGACTATTTAACGGCAAGATATGCAGTTGATTCAGCGAAATATAATTTGAGATATACACGAGGGAACTTCTATCCCGAGATTTCTTTCAGTGGAAGCGCCTCCCGGAGTGGCGCCGAATGGCCTCTGGAAAGAGCCAGGTGGAATCTTGGACTGAGCCTCTCCTACCCATTTTTCTCTGGAGGAAAGGAAATATATGATTTGAAAATTGCCCAGATTGATAAAGTCAAATCGGAAGAGAATTTGCGGGGAATCAGGCAAGAAACCTTGTTTAAACTTGAACAGGCGCATAATGGGCTGATTGACGCCGTAGGGAATGTAAAAGTTAGAGAAAAGTATTTCATCGCTTCGGAGGAGCGGGCTAAAATTTCGCGAGTAAAGTATATCAATGGTCTCATTTCCTATCAGGATTGGGACACAATAGAGAATGAGTTTATAAACTCAAAAAAATCTTTGCTTGATGCAGAATTCAATGCGTCTGTTGCCTGGGCTGAATGGAAGAGAGTTTTAGGTGAGGAGGAATAATGAGATTGAGAAATTGGATATTGATTGCTGTTATTGCGTTGATAGTGGGAGCGTTTTTTCTTTCCAGACAGAGAAAGAAAGATTCTGTTTATACGGAAATAAGACCCCGGCGTGGTTCGATTTCCCTAACTGTCTCTGCGACTGGAGTGGTAAAGCCGAGAAATCGCCTAGAAATTAAGCCGCCGATTTCAGGAAGGGTAGAAAAAGTTCTGGCTGTAGAGGGAGAAGAAATCAGGAAGGGAGAAATTCTTGCCTGGATGAGTTCGACTGAAAGGGCGGCTCTCCTTGATGCGGCAAGGGCAAAAGGGGAAGAAGAAATGAAAAAATGGGAGGATGTTTATAAGCCCACGCCAATTGTTGCGCCGCTAACAGGCTTCATCATAAAGAGGAATGTTGAACCTGGCCAGACAATAACATCTCAAGACCCAATTCTGGTTATGGCTGATAGTTTAATCGTTCAGGCTCAGGTGGATGAAACAGACATGGGGAAACTGAAACCAGGGCAGAAAGCAGAAATAGTTCTTGATGCCTATCCAGAAAAAAAGATCCGGGGAGAAATTGAACACATCGCTTATGAATCTCAAGTTGTGAATAATGTGACCATATATCAGGTAGATATTTTGCCAGAAAAGACATTGGGAATTTTCCGCTCGGGTATGAGTGCAAATGTGGATGTGACAATAACTGCCAAGAACGATGTTCTTCTTTTGCCAGCCAGTGCTATTAACGAAGGAAAGGGAAAGAAATTTGTACTTCTGAAAACGAAATCTGGGAACCCTGAAATTAGAGAAGTAGAAACTGGAATTGAAGATGGGAAAAATACTGAGATAGTTTCTGGCCTGGAAGAATCTGATTTAGTTCTTGTATCGAGTCAAGAGGCAAAACCAGAATTGGGAAGGAGATTCGGGGGACTTCCCGGAATAGGCGGTCCCCAGAGGAGGTAGCCGCAGCGTAAATAGGGACAGCGTAAATAGGGACAGCGACCATTTCTTAGGAACGCAAGCTGAAGCTCGGAAGGGGTCGGACGCCTGTTCCGGCTCCTGTCAGGCTTCCGGTAACCATTTGTAGCTACCATAAATTGGATATGATAGAATTAAAAAACATTAGCAAAACATACCATATTGGAGAAGTTGATGTCCCTGCCTTAAGGGATATTTCACTTAAGGTGTCACCTGGTGAATTTGTTGCCATAATGGGGCCTTCCGGGAGCGGGAAATCAACATTACTCCATATTCTTGGCCTTTTGGATAGGCCCGATAATGGGTCTTATCATCTGATTGGAAAAGATGTTTCTGCATTATCCCAGGAAGAGCTTGCCACTTTTCGCAACGAGTTTATCGGTTTTGTTTTTCAAATGTTTAATCTCCTTCCCAGACTCAAGGCAAAAGAAAATGTTGCTCTTCCACTTGTGTATACCCCGGACCTAAAGGAGAGAAAGTTTTCTTCACCTGAAGATTTGTTGAGAAAAGTCGGATTAGGAGAGAGGACAGACCATAATCCAAATGAACTCTCAGGAGGAGAGCAGCAGAGGGTGGCGATAGCGAGAGCCCTAATAAAGAATCCCAAAATAATTCTGGCAGATGAGCCGACAGGCAATCTCGATTCTTCTTCAGCTAAGGAAGTTTTGAAAATCCTCAAAAGTTTAAACGACTCGGGAATTACGATAGTTATGGTCACTCACGAGGAAGAACTGACAAAGGGAGCAAAAAGAATAATCAAACTTTTCGATGGAAGAATTGTTTCTGACGAATATCTTAGCGGTGGGTTCCACCCGTTAGTGAGAAGCGAGGGTGAATCTCCGCGCGTTCTAAAGATTCACCACTTTAATTTTTTTCGATTGAAAAACTATTTTTCTCAGGCAATTAGATCTCTCCTTTCCAATAGGAGTCGTTCTTTTCTTTCCATTTTAGGTATTCTTATTGGTGTTGCAGCGGTAATTGCAATGCTTGCCCTGGGCACTGGCGCGAGAGAAGATGTTAAGAAACAGCTTGCTTCACTTGGTTCAAATCTCCTGACCGTTCGTCCAGAGTTCCACCGAGCGGGAGGAGTTGCACTTGAGCCGGGAAGCGTTACCAGGCTTACAATCGAAGATGCGGAAGAAATAAAGAAAATTCCGTATGTGCAAAGGGTTAATCCTACCGTTTCTGGTCGAGGGCAGGTCATTTATGGCAACAAAAACTGGAACACAAGAATTACAGGGGTAACGCCGGAATATCCGTTTATGGCGGATTCTCAAGCTCAAGAAGGCAGATTTTTCAGCGATGCGGAAATGATTACTCGCACCAGAGTTGCCTTACTGGGAAAGACTGTTATCCAGGAACTTTTTGAAAACGAAAATCCAATAGGAGAATCTGTAAAAATAAATCGTATAAACTTTAGGGTAATCGGAACTCTGCCGGAAAAGGGAGCAACCGGCTTTAGAGATAGGGATGACGAGATTATGATTCCGTTAAATACAGCAATGTACCGTGTTTTAGGTAAAGAATATGTTGATTACGTTGATATCCAGGTGGAAAATGAAAAGGAAATGGGAACAGTGCAGGAGGAAGTAAAAAAATTGATTATGCGTAGACATAATATTCCTCCTGCTAAAGAGGATACAATTGAAGTTAGAAATATGGCTGAAATTCAGGAAGCCGTTTCCTCAACCGTTAGGACTTTCGCCTGGCTTCTTGGTTCGATTGCTTTTATCAGCCTTCTCGTTGGTGGGATTGGAATTATGAACATAATGCTCGTCTCGGTAACGGAGAGGACAAGGGAGATTGGCCTGAGGAAAGCAATCGGGGCAAATAACCAGGACATACTTTCGCAGTTCATAATTGAGGCAATAGCGATATGTCTCGTGGGCGGAATATTGGGAATTTTGTTTGGCGCAGGTACATCTTTTGGACTAGCAAAATTTGCCGGCTGGTCAACAAAGGTTTCTATCGGTGCAGTTCTACTTGCCTTCCTTTTTTCTGCTGGAATAGGACTTTTCTTTGGTTTGTGGCCAGCCAGGAAAGCATCCTTATTGAATCCAATCGAAGCATTGAGGTATGAATAGAAAATAGGGACAGCGATCATTTTCCCTCCCTCCGGGCTCACTAACCTTTTTACCTTCCTAAAAATAGGGACAGCGACCATTTTCCGTCCCTGGAGTTCGGTAAAGATATTGTTGAAAAAATCGATTTTGGTAACCGCTCCGATGCATCGGAGCGATTGAAGGATGCAACAGATTTTTTTCTTGATAGATAGTATCATATATGGTACCATCTAAAAGTCGTGTAGGGGCGACCCTTGTGGCCGCCCGAAGAAGCCCACCGTGTCGGGGATAAGAATTTGGATATTCTGTTTGAGCCGATAAGAATAAATGGAATAGTTTTGAAGAATAGGTTCGTGAGGACGGCAACGGCGGAGAGGATGTCACCTCCGGATGGCACGTTTACTCAGGAAATGGTAAATCTTTATATAAGACTTGCTCAGGGAGGAGTGGGGCTTATCATAACCGGTCATGCATATGTTCATCCTTTAGGCAAGGCTGAGAGTAGAATGACGGGTATCCATAATGACAGTTTAATTCCCGCACTTAAGAAATTGGTTGATGAGGTTCATAAACTCGACACGAAGATAGTAATGCAAATCAACCATAGTGGCGGAAGGCGAGATAAAGATGTAGGAGAAGAGACTCCTATAGGACCTTCAACTGTTGAATATGAACCATTGGAAATTATTTCGAGAGAAATGGCAGTGGAGGAAATTGAAGAAGTTATAGACCTTTTTGCCCGGGCGGCACTCAGAGTGAAGAAGGCGGGATTTGATGGGGTGGAGATTCATTCTGTTCACGGATATCTCATAAACCAGTTCCTTTCACCTCTGACCAATAAGAGAAAAGATTCCTGGGGAGGAAGCCTGGATAATAGAATGCGCTTTCTTCTGGAAGTGTATACACGTATCAGAGAAACGGTTGGGAAAGATTACCCTGTTTTGGCGAAGATTCCAGCAGGAGATTTCGTGAGAGGTGGGCTTAGCGTGATAGAGGCTCGTGAGGTGGCTAAGAAGCTCTCCCAACTCGGTATTGATGCGATAGAACTTTCCGGCGGGCTTGCTGGCAGCAGGTACAGGAAAGGGAGAAGGGACCTGGCGTGGATGAGGAAAGAAGCATACTTTAGGCCTTACTCGGAGATGGTAAAGAAAGTAACTCGTTGCCCGGTAATCCTGGTAGGGGGGCTAAGGAAACCCGAGACTATGAAAAGAATAATTGAAGAAGGAGCAGCCGACCTCATAGGTCTTGCTCGGCCGCTTATTAGAGAGCCGGACTTTCCCAATAGAATCAGGCGAGGCGACGTCAGGAAAGCTGAATGCGTCTCCTGCAGCAATTGCTCCGGGCTTTCTGGTAGGGAACCGACAAGGTGTCGGTTTAAAAGTTGAAAGGGTACCCCTCACCCCTGGCCGTAGCTCGTGCCAGGCACGGGCAGGCCTTACCCTCTCCCCAAAGGGGCGAGGGTAGCCCACAAGTTAATTGTGATATGCACGATAAGAGGTTTCTATTTATTAATACAAATAGGATGAAGCCAGCCATAGCTCCAATAGGGCTCGATTATCTGGGAGAAGCTCTGACGGGGAAAGGATATATAGTAGATTTACTTGACCTCTGTTTCTTAGAAGACTACAGAAAGGCAATAGATGACTATCTCAGTAACGAGGAACTTTTCTCCATAGGAATTACTATTAGAAATACAGATGACTGCTATCTTCTGAGCCAGGACTTTTTTCTTCCTGAAATAAAGGAAATAGTTAAGTACCTCAAAACTAAGACAGATGTTCCCATTATTCTCGGAGGAGTCGGGTTTTCCATAATGCCAGAGAGCATTCTGAAGTATTGCGAGCTGGATTTGGGAATAAGGGGAGATGGAGAAGTGGTTTTGCCGCTTCTCTTGGAGAGCATAGCTGAGGGAAGGGATTATGCTGACCTTCCTGGACTGGTATATAGAGCTTCCGGAGCATTTGTCAGTAACCCACCAGAATACTTTAACTTAGATAGGTTGCCTTTGAGAAGGAAACTCGTAAATAATAGAAGGTATTTTGATGAGGGTGGGCAGGGAAATATTGAAACAAAGCGGGGATGCAATCAGAAATGCATCTATTGCGCTGACCCAGTGGCTAAAGGAAGAGAGATTCGCCTGAGGAATCCAGAGAATGTGGCGAACGAGCTGGAAGCTTTAGTGGAAGAAGGGGTTAACTGTTTCCACTTTTGCGATAGCGAGTTTAACCTTCCCGAGGAGCATGGCAAAGCCATCTGTCAAGAGATAATCAATCGAGGAATTGAGAAAAAATTAAGCTGGTATGCATATTGTAGTCCGAGCCCATTCTCTAAGGAGCTGGCGAGGCTGATGAAGATGGCGGGCTGCAAGGGAATAGACTTTGGCGTGGATAATGGAAACAAGGGAATACTGGAAAATTTGGGTCGCGATTTCGGAGAGGAGGAAATTAGAAATACGGCGAGACTCTGTCATAGATATGGCATCACATTTATGTTTGATTTGCTTCTGGGGGGTCCGGGCGAGACCCGAGAGACAATCAGGGAGACAATTGAACTGATGAGAGTGACTGAGCCGGATAGAGTGGGAGTTATGGTTGGAGTGAGAATATATGTGGGAACTGAACTGGGGAAACTGGTCCTAAGAGAAGGGCCGATGGAGAAGAATAGGAATTTACAGGGCAAAGTGGAAGGAAACAATGAATTCTTTGAGCCTGTATTCTATGTCTCCAGAGAATTAGGTGAAGATGTCTACTCTTATATATCTCAACTAATCAAGGGTGACAGTAGGTTCTTTTTTGCCACAAAGGATGACCAGGAGAGGGGATACAATTATAACCAGAATGAGGTTCTGGTCGAAGCAATCAAGAATGGATACCGCGGTGCCTACTGGGACATATTAAGGAGGCTGAGCGCTGAAGAGAAATAGCATAAGATTGCGGCCACACCATCTTCTCTGCCTCTACGGATTCCGGGGCTTGGGTTACAGCGAGGAATTCGTAGAAAATATGCAAGAAATAGTGGACAGGATAAGAAAGAATCCTTCAATAGAAATTGAACTGGTTCGTGGCATTGATGACATCTGCTTAAAGTGTCCCCATAATATTGAAAATAGGTGTAGTAAACCGGGAAGGAATGTTGGAGAATTTGACCAGGAAATCATTAATAGGCTTAAGATAGATATTGGCAAGATAACAGAATCAAAAAGTCTTTTGAATCTGGTGGAGAAAACAATTCAGCCAGAAGAATTATCCAGAATTTGTAAAGGTTGCGAGTGGCTTGAGTTGGGATTTTGCGAGGAAGGGTTACGCAGGAAAAATTGGTGGAAGCAATGAATACGGAACTAAAAACAAACGGGATGGTTCTCTGCGCTCTCTTTGCGGCATTGACCGGGGTGGGAGGGCTGATTGCTATCCCTTTACCTTTTACTCCAGTTCCTATTACCCTTCAGACATTTTTCACCTTTCTGGCAGGAGCTATACTGGGGAAGTATCTGGGAGCTTTAAGCCAACTGGTCTATATTCTTTTGGGAATTGTCGGGCTTCCAGTTTTTGCCAAGGGTTCCAGCGGAATCGGCGTTCTTCTCGGGCCCACCGGTGGCTATCTGATAGGTTTTATCCCTGCTGCTTTCCTTGTCGGGTATATACTGGAAGCAGCGGACGAACCTCCCTTCGTATTGATATTTGTGGCTATGCTGGTAGGACTTCTGGCGATATATGTCCCGGGGATAGCTTGGCTGATGTGGGTAGCGAGATTGAATATGGCAAAAGCGCTCCTTCTGGGGGCATTACCTTTCCTGCCAGGTGACGCGGTGAAAATAGTGGTGGGTGGACTGATTGTAAAGAGAGCAGTGCGTCTGAGAGCACTACTCAAATAGGGACAGCCACCATTTTTCTAAAGAAAAAGTAGCCAGTCCCCTTTTTGAACTTGACAGGAGGGAGCAACTATTATAATATAATTTCAAAAATATTCTCCGAGCCATCTTGCCTAACTCCAAAAGATATGGCGGATGGCCGATAGAGTGCGCTGAGAAATTGGCGCGCTTTCCGTGCTTGAGAAGGAGAGATTGGGTCCAGTATTTTGCAGGCGCGGAATGCTGGATTTTTTGTTTTTGGGTAGCGAGATTATGCGGTTAGGGCAAAATGGAAAAAAGTAGCCTGTCCCCTTTTTCTGCAAAATGGCAAAAGATTTTTGTGATAACTCTGGCGCTGATGGCAGTCTCTTATCTATTTCTTTCCAGCGCTCTTCTCATATTAGCCCGCCGAGGAAAGAAACCACAATTGACGCTCGCCACAACCACAAGCGTTCAGGACTCAGGACTTCTGGACGCTCTCCTTCCACCATTCGAACTGAAGAATAATTGCAGAGTCAAGGTTATCGCTGTAGGAACCGGCCAGGCGATTCGACTGGCTAAAGAGGGTGATGTAGACGCAGTTATAGTCCACGACCCGGTGCGAGAGGAAATGTTTGTGGAGGAAGGTTATGGAGCTAAAAGATATAGTTTCATGCATAACGACTTTGTGATTGTGGGGCCGGAAGAAGATCCTGCTCGTATCAAAGGCGAGAAGCGAGGGACGGAAGCGTTCAACAAAATTGTTACTACAAAATCTACTTTTATTTCTCGGGGAGACGACTCGGGAACTCATCGAAAAGAGAAGGACCTCTGGAAGTTAGCAGGAATTGAGCCTTCCGGAACCTGGTATATTGAGGCCGGAGGAGGAATGGTCGAGACTCTAAGGATTGCGAATGAGAGGAGAGCATACGCATTGACTGATAGAGGAACTTATATCGCGCATAGAAAGGAACTGGCTTTGACAATTCTCGTCGAGGGAGATAGGAACTTTTATAACCCATATAGTATAATCCCTTTGTCAAGGGAGAAATATCCACAGGCGAAATACGAACTGGCAATGAAACTCGTTGAGTTCATTACTGGTGTCGATGGCCAGGACATTATCAGGACTTATGGTCAAAAGGATTATGGCGAGTCCCTCTTCTATCCTGATAGCTCCGGACTTATTGAGAGGAAATAATGCAAAATATTCTAATTTCATTAAATAAAGCTCTGAGCTTGATTATTTCTTTAGATAGAGAAATTTTCAGCATCGTTTTACTCTCCTTCTCTGTCTCGCTGACCGCTGTATTCTTCTCTTCTTTGTTTAGCCTGCCAGTGAGCCTCTTACTTGCTCTAAAAAAGTTTCCCGGCCGCAGTTTCATTGTGAATGCTACAAATAGCTTGATGGCGGTGCCGGCAGTGGCTATTGGGTTAGTTATCTACCTTCTGATTAGCCGGCGGGGGCCGTTAGGAGTTCTGGGGCTGCTTTATACGCCCTGGGCTATGATTATTGCCCAGGCTATTCTCGTCACTCCAATTATCATCAGCCTTTCTTATCGAACTCTGGAAAGATTCTGTTCCCTGGTCAGGGAGACGGCGCTAAGTTTGGGTGCCAGTGGCTGGCAGATGGTTATCACTATTCTCAAAGAAGCGAAGAGCTCCCTTACGGCTGGATTTATTGTGGGATTTGCCCGGGTGATTGGAGAGACTGGTATGACGATGATGGTCGGCGGTAATATTAAGGGAGCTACGAGAGTAATGACTACTGCTATTGCCCTGGAGACAATGAAAGGTGATTTCGAGCTTGCAATCGCTCTCGGGATTATTCTCTTGGTTGTATCTTTTGCTGTCAACTTTATCTTACAAAGAATGCAAGGTGGCACAAGTTGAATATTTGGGGAGAAAAAATCTGTAAGAGTTTTGGCGGCAAGGAAGTTCTAAGAAATATCAATATTGAAATTGCCGAGGGCGGAATTGGCTGCGTGATTGGACCAAATGGCGCCGGGAAGACAACGCTGTTTAAGATACTCTCCTTCCTGGATAGAGCGAGTTCCGGGGAGGTCTATTTCAATGGTTCTCCTTCCTCTTCGCTTTCCCGAGAAGAGAGGCTTAACCTCAGGAGGAGAATTAGCCTGGTAATGCAAAATCCATTTATGTTTAATACTTCTATCTGGAAGAATGTTGCTTATGGATTGAAGTTAAGAAGAGGGAGGAACGTAGTGGAAAAAGTTGAGGAGGCATTAAGAATTGTCGAGCTTTCTTCAATTAAGCACCAGTCTGCCCTGACCCTATCCAGCGGAGAGGCACAGCGGGTGGCACTGGCAAGGGCACTCGTTCTGGAATCAGAGGTTCTCTTTCTGGACGAACCTGTGGCCAATCTTGACCCGTTAAGCACGAAAATCATAGAGAACTTAATTGTTAAAATGGGCAAAGAGCATAAGCGGACAGTTGTTCTGGCCACGCACAATCTATTACAAGCGCGAAGATTTGCTGACAGGGTCTTTGTATTGAGGAAGGGAGAGATTATACAGCGGGGAACAGCTGAGGATGTGTTCCGTCACCCCGGCTCTTCATTCTCTGCTGAGTTCGTTGATGTAGGGAATCTATTCCGGGGCATGGTGATTTTTGAACAAGGTGTTCAAAAAGTCGATTTAGGAAAGATAAAAATTGAGATTGTTCCTCAATCAGAACTTTTTAGCACAGGGATTTCTGTTTTTGCCACGATACGACCAGAAGACATCTTGCTTTCTCGAGAACCTCTCCATTCCAGCGCCCGCAACAGTTTCTTAGGAAGGATAACAAATATGGAAGATAGGGGAGGAATCATCTGGGTTGCTTTAGAGCCAGTACCCGAGCTACAGGAGTCAAAATCGGAGTCGGTGTCCGCTCCATTTTTTGCTATTATTACTAAGCGGTCGAAAGAGGAGATGGATTTGGAAGTTGGCATGCGTGTCTATTTTACCTTTAAGGCTTCCTGTGTTAATGTTATGGTGGCAGAGTGATAGCCGTGCCAAAAGGACGCAAAGCTTACGCTTTGCCGCTACATATCTTTTTGGCAGATGTGAGAAAAATCACGTTAGATTTGTGATAAGAGTCACAGAAAAATTCAATTTTGGCAGGTATAATTTAGGATGGAAAAAGGATTGGCAGATAGGTATAGTCGAAAAATAGACTACTTAAGAATTTCGGTTACAGATAGGTGTAACCTGAGATGCTTCTACTGTATGCCTCCATCGGGAGTCCAGAAGGTGCCGCGGCACGAGATGCTAAAATACGAGGAGATAATTGAAATCGTCAAATTTGCCCGTGATTTAGGAATTGGCAAGTTCAGGATTACCGGTGGAGAGCCACTGGTGCGAAAGGGAATAGTTGGTTTTATTGAAAACTTGACCAAGTTGGGAATAGATTTCTCGCTTACTACTAATGGAATGCTCTTGAATAAATATGCGCGGGATCTATTTAATGCTGGACTTTCGCGAATCAATATCAGCCTGGATACTCTAAACAAGATTAGATTCAATTGGATTACTTGCGGTGGCAATATAATGGATGTCTTTTCCGGAATTGACGCAGCGAGGAAGCTAAACTTTTTTCCCATCAAGATTAATGTGGTGGTGATGAGAGGGATAAACGATGACGAGATTATGGACTTCGTTGCGTGGGGAGAGAAGGAAATTTTGAATATACGGTTCATTGAATTTATGCATTTATCCAGAGAAGACTACTTTTATCCACTGAAGCCGGTTATGGATAAACTGGTAAGAGATAAGAAGCTGGTTTCTGTTAAGGTTCCGGGTTCTGGCCCGGCAAAGAGCTTTAGGCCCAAAGATAAAAGTAATATCATAGGGTTTATTCTGTCTCGCTCAGAGCCTTTCTGTAAAGAGTGCAATCGCTTGAGGTTAACATCCAGCGGTGTACTTCTTCCCTGCCTTTTCTCCAGGGACGGTATAGATTTGAAAAAGGCTTTACGAGAAGAAGGGGATGTCGAGAGCCTTTTTCATCAGGCTGTCTCTTTGAAGCCCGAGAAGCACAATTTAAATAGTGTAGAAAATTATCAATATATGAATCGGATTGGGGGTTAGGAATGAGAGAATTTACCCATTTTGACCGTGAAGGGAGAGCTAAGATGGTTGATGTTACAGAGAAGATAACGACTAAGAGGAGCGCCGTTGCTACAGGAGCAATCTTTATGAAACAGGAGACTTTAGGCTTGATTGAGGAGAATAGAATCGTAAAAGGTGATGTGATAACTGTGGCAAAGGTTGCCGGAATTATGGGAGCGAAGAGGGTTAGCGAGTTGATTCCCCTCACGCATCCCATAAGAATTACCAGTTGCGACTTATATTTTGAATTCTTGAGGGAGCGCCGCGCGGCGGCAAAGGCTAAGGCTGGTGTCAGGATAATTGCCCAAGTGAAAGCGAGAGACGCTACGGGATGTGAAATGGAGGCTCTTTCAGCCGTTGCCTGCGCGGCTTTAACCATTTACGATATGTGTAAAGCCGTGGACAAGGATATGGTAATTGGGGATATATGCTTGTTAGAAAAGACTGGGGGTAAGAGTGGAAGATACATTAAAAGGATGAAGGGATAGTTTTCGGAGTCGCTCGGTCAGAAAAACCTCGCTCTAAATCCGCCAGCGCTCTTGCAAAACCTGGCGGATTTGAAGCTCCTGAAACTATCCCTTCATCCCCAGTCGCGTAGGGGCGACCTTTCTTTACGATCGGCCAATGATAATAAGAGGCAAAACTTACGCTTTGGTGCTGAATGTACGAAAATCCTCTCCCCTGGAGGGAGAGGGAAAGGGGTGAGGGGGAAGCTTGGAGGACAGATATGGAGATTTCAGTGGGTATTCTCACTATTAGCGATAGGGGATCAAGGGGCGAAAGGATTGACATGAGCGGTGGAGTAATCAAGGAAATGGTTGAGCAGAAATTGGGAGGGCGGGTGAAAAAGTATGAAGTCATCCCTGACGAGAAACGAACAATAATGGAGAAGTTGAGAGAAATGGTGAATGAGGGAATAGAGTTAATTCTCACGACCGGAGGCACCGGTCTTTCTCCCCGGGACGTGACGCCTGAGGCAACGATAGAAGTTATTGATAAAGAAGTGCCAGGAATAGAAGAAGCGATTAGAATCGTGGGTCTGGAAAAGACTCCTCACTCCATGCTATCCCGGGGGATAGCGGGAGTAAGTAAGCGCAGCCTAATTATTAATCTACCCGGCAGCGCTAA